>Ga0164293_10005252_pt1 | contig 11028 bp, 22 predicted proteins | sample GEODES118metaG_FD_111487 | JGI IMG/M metagenome (GOLD analysis project Ga0164293, IMG submission 111487) | Eutrophic lake water microbial communities from Lake Mendota, Wisconsin, USA - GEODES118 metaG | ecosystem: Environmental > Aquatic > Freshwater > Lake | place: USA: Lake Mendota...
AGAAATTAATCAATGCGATCCAACCGTTTCGCAAACTTTTTTACTTTTTTTTGCTGCGGCTAATTAACATCATAATTAGCACCACATTGAGCAATAAGCTCATATATACTATCTTACCTATCATACTCCAATATTTACGGCACCCGTTGTACCTGTTACTAATTTATAAATTACAAAGGCAATTGCAAACACTAATAACCCGGTGCAGGCAAATGCTAATGCCTTAAGGCTTTTGTCTACTACGTTTTCGATGCTAAATACTTTTTTCATTTTTCTCTCTTTTTAATTTATATATAAAACCAAAAAACTACAAAGGGTTACCCTTTTTTTGCAACTTTTTTTACTTTTTTTTTAGTTGCCTATGCTATCAAAATTATTGATGATACTGCTAATTGCGGATCCGCCTTGCATAGCAGCGTTCTTCTGACCCATTACTCGTGACAATGCCTGAGCAAAGTCTATGAGGTCACCTTTTGCTTTTGCAACAAGCAATGATTCCATTAACATGCCCAACAACGCAAAATCTTCATCGTCGGTTAGCATTGCTAATACCTCAGCATTGTTTTGAGCATCTTTTACGTTCTGGATTAAGTCCCTAGCTAACTGTTCATGCATTTTATTCATCCCTCTTATTTTTTAATGATACTTAAAGATAAGCAAAAAAAGAATGCGATCCAACCGTTTCGCAAACTTTTTTTAAACTTTTTTTACAGGTATTGCTCAAGCAATTTGATACCCGGTAGCGAAGCCAATGCCTCTTCAGCCTGCCGTACCAATTGTCGTGCACGCTCATTTGTGATGCCCATCTCCTCACCAATCTGCTCCATGCTCTGTGCATACTCAACACCCAAGCCATAATTGCGACGCAATGCTTCTTCTTGCTTAGGCTTCAATTGTGCCAATGCCCTATCAATGTCAAACTTCAGGTCCGAGCGGTCTCTGCTGCTGCGCACCTCATCGGCTGCCAAGTATCGATCCGCATATGTCTCTTTGTTCTCATCATCGCCTACTGGAGTGGAGATGCTCTTTGTGGAGTACTCCTCAGTAGCCGTACGGTGTGATGGGATCCTTACTGTGCGAGACAAATCATTGAGGGCCTTTTGTATTTCGGCACGGATATACCATACTGCAAACGTTATGAATTTAACATTCTTGCTGGTATCAAATCGATCCACTGCCTCAAACAATCCAATATTGGCAAATGCTATGAGGTCCTCCATCTCCAATCCCATTCCTTGATATTGGCGCGCCACTTGCACTGCAAACCTCAGGTTGCTTTCTATTATGGTATTGCGTGCCTTAAGGGAGCCTGCCTGTGCATCGAGGATTAACTGCGTCTCTGCCTCCCGGCTTATGACCTGAGCCTTTTTTATCTCGGCTACGTAACGCTTTGTGGATTCGGCGCCTACTATTGCACCATTTGTAACATTGATTCTTCTTTTCATAACTCTTATTTCTTTTTATATATAACCAAATTTCTGCAAAGGGTTACCCTTTTTTTCAAACTTTTTTGAAACTTTTTTAGCCCGCTTATTTGATAAAGCGGGGTTTTTGTAATGCTGCTTGAGCCTCTCGGTATATGCGGTTGCGTTCTGCTTGCGCCATTGCATGCTTTACTGCTGCATTTAATTGTTGTGGACGTTTTGCATCTGCCAATAAACGGGCTGACACTGCGTCTTGCTTAAAAAATCCTGAATTCTTTTTGCCTACTGCCATATCTCTTATTTTTTAATTATACTTAAATTTAAGGAAAAGATCAATGCGATCCAACCTTTTTAGTAACTTTTTTTGGACTTTTTTTCTAAGGCATCTAACTCATCAACACGACGATCCAATGCTTCGGCATACTTGCGATTTGCTTCCTCATTTGGAATAAACCCAAAATTGTAATCCGAATTGGGATTGATAACGTAACGCCCTCCCTTATCACCCTGCACAACAAACATCTCGGCATTAAACATTTCAACAATTGTTCCGAATGCTACTCGATTCAAAATTGGTTCTGTGAATTTTACTTTCATATATCTCTCTTTTTAATTTATATAAAGATAAGGAATAAATCAATGCGATCCAACCATTTTAGGAAAAAAGTTTCGAAAAAGTTTCGGCCGTCTTAAGAGGGCCTTTAAAGTCATTTTCTCGTCCCCATACTTCAGCTAAGCCGGTATGTCCACATTTAGGGATCACTGTAAACATTACATCGCTTGTTGCAACGCTGCATATACGGAAATCGTCATACAATGGACCTCGCAATGGACAATTATTCTTAAAGAACACATACACCGACTCTGTGTCAATCTGAGGATTATGCTTGAGGAACGTTTTTACTTTTGCAAACAAATTGCGTGCCTTAGACTCTAAACTGCCTTCTCTGCAAAACCAATCATAAAAAGTAAAACATCCACTTTCGGTGCCATCGCTGTCCAAAAAGCGTCCGGCTTCAAATGCTTCTAACTGTGTTTTCAAATTTGTCTTCATCTCTCTTATTTTTTAATTTATATATATAACCTATTTTTCGCCAAAGGGTTACCCTTTTTGGCAACTTTTTTTACGGAAAGTTATTCACAATTTATACTGTGAATCCGTTGACTTTTGCAAAGTGCTTCCAATCAATTTTAATTTCGCCTTTGTTGCGTCGGATAATTTTAAAGGTTTTAATTGCCAATGCATGCATCGGATGACTTGCATTTGCCTCCATCCAGGTAATAAAGTCGCTGATGTTAATTTTTTCCATATATCTCTCTTTTTAATTTATATAAAGATAAGGATAATAAAGTTAGGATCCTAATCTTTCTGCAACTTTTTTACAGAAAAGTTTGCTGGCTCTAAAAGCCAACAAACCCTACTTTAAGATCTAACTTTAATTCTTCTGCTATATCCTTTAAGCGATAATAAGGAGCATCTTCTATTTCTTCTTCGACGCGTCTGGCAACATCTGCTACGCTAAATCCATGGCCAAATCCATAACACAATACAGCCTTTTCAATTTTAATCATCTCCGGAGATGCTTCATCCAACCATTCCGAATCCGATGCAAAATCTTCCGACTCGGTGCTACATGCTTCCGTCCACATTTCAAACACTTTTACTTTAACGGCTTCTGCAACCTGATCATTGTGGTCATACATTGCCTTGCTCCACGGCTTAACAATCTCAATTCCGTACTGGATTTTTTTTGCTTTTTTCATATATCTCTCTTTTTAATTTATATAAAGATAAGGATAATAAAGTTAGGATCCTAATCTTTTTGAAACTTTTTTTAAACTTTATTTTAATATGCTTTGAAATAAGCCACCTAATGCAATAATTACTATAACCATTATAATGGCGCTAAGGATTACTGCTAGCACGGCTAATAAGATGCTTATAGACTTAAGCGCCGCGATAATAATTAATAACCCTTTAGCCATTAATGCTACAATAATAAGGATTGCTAATGCTCCGCTAATAAATTTAATTAAATTTCTCATATCTCTCTTTTTAATTTATATAAAGATAAGGAAAAATCCAATGCGAACCTAATCTTTTTCAAAAAAAGTTTACTCATCATTAGCATCCGGAGCAATCTCTCCCATTGCCTCATCGAACTCACACCATATATCAAACTCATTGCCTGCATCACACCATCTCACAATAGCATCTAATCTGCGAATCATTTCCGGCAAGAAGCGTTCTGCCCGTGGACTATCAAGCAATGGATGTAATCCCCATATGGCTTTACCTAAATCTTGGGTTATTTCAATGCGAGTGCTTTGAGGTATCGTCGGAGCTACCATATCATCAACTGCTTCACAGTCAACCTGAAAGTCGCCATATGGTCCAGTTAATAATTTATCATATTGTGCCTTAGCGTGCATTCTCATGTTTGTCATTGCTCTATTTTTATAAGGTAATTAAATCTGCTGCCATTTCTCCCGTGCCTTTGCCATTGCGGGTAATTTCATAATTCGGATCCATCCCGGAAATCATGATGTGGGCGATAAGATCTCCGATCGTCGGAAACTCTGCTGTGTAATAATCACAATCTAAACTATACATATCTCTTAATTTTATACTATAAAGATAAGTATTAAATCAATGCGATCCAACCTTTTTTCAAAAAAAGTTTCAAAAAAGTTATTCACAAAAAAAAAGGGCGACCGAAGCCGCCCATGGTACACGCCTGGGAATAAGAGAGAGAAACCCGCTGGTCGTGTAGCTCAATGTGTGGTAGGATCGAGTTGTTCGTGCCTCGCGAGGCTCTGTGGTTACGATCCTACCGGTGTCGAAGGTCGATGCAATGTATCGATCCCTTCACTGCAATCCGCCGGGTGTGTCTGGTTGGAGCACATTGTTCCCGGACCCCGTTGCTAATTATTTATTCTATAATCTGCATACAATGCTGCAACTAAAGCTATTAGTGTCAACATACACGCTACAAATACTACCATCTTTCTTCTTATTACTCTTATATAATATGATATTTGCATGTAGAATCCAACCACGATCTAAAAAAAGTTTACGCTGTATAGCTAGTAAAGCAAATAAAACCGGGTCTAAAACCTGGTTTTGGACTAAAAATAACGTGCCATTGGACTAAAAATCAAACCGGCTTTGCTCTAAAAATGGACTAAAAATAGCACGGATATATGCAATATTGGACTAAAAATAGCGGGAGGGTGCGGATATTGCTCTAAAAATAACCCATTCAGATCACTATATATAACGACACGCATAACGCATCTAAAAATAATGCTGGTATTAGATTCACTATATATAGAGCGCACCGTGGACTAAAAATAGATCTAAAAATAACTGCCACTCGGACTAAAAATAAACCAGGGAGATCAGGGGCGAATCATCTAAAAATAGCGCATATCGGTCTAAAAATAGGTGTTCCATGGTTGCGGCTCATACAGTTCGTTTAAGAACATTGTAGCCCTTTTGGAGTCTAGATATTCGGTAAACCACAATAAAGACGCTATGCCCCGCCAAAACAAGTAGGACCGGCAGGAAGATATCTAATCTATCTTGCTGGATGCTACTACACACTAAATTTTGCTTTACATCTAAAAATGCGTCTATTAATATTACGTGTACCCATCTAAAAATAACAAGGGAGAGGGAGCCATACTAGACTCTGGACACATTCTACCAGCATTAGTAACGTACCGGGGGAACCTGGGTAATGAGGGGACTATATGCGTATAAGTGTATGCATATCTTATTACGTACTTATCTCTTATACTTGCTTATGCATATGATTTCGTCGTATATGCTTACTAAATAGTCTTCTTCAGTATCCGTAAACATTGCATTGCTACGGCTACTACGTAGTTTGCAGTGGTACTAATGATTTGAGTTTTATTGGTTCTGGCTTCTTTGAATCCGAATCGGTTTTTACTACCGTGTTTAATTTATTAACGTATTGAGTAAAATCTGGAAAACCTTGTTGGGCCCAACACACCAATATCCATTCGGGATTTGGATTCGTTAAAGATCCGTTTATATATGGTACAAAATGTTTAGGTTGTATGCGTTCTCCCGTACGCAACATCCCTCGCATAGCTGCAATTCTAGAACCCATTTCCGTATCTCTGCATGTATACCCAGGATCTGTGTCAGATTTTGAAGATGACTCTGCTGTCGTTTTAATCTTGTACAAATCATACATTCGAATACCATATGATTTAAATAGTTTTTCTGCATTTTTCAAATTTTGAATAAGTGTTGCATCAATTTCTATTGTAGTTTTTATTGGTGTTCTCGAACCAATCTCTGCATATTTCCCGTCAGGATTAAGTGGATAAATATGAAATAGCATGTGTTGAATTTCGTGTATGAAGGTTGATTTTAGTTTTTCTGAATCGGCAAATATTGTAAGTGCTACATTTACATGTAAAGTATCATTATCTAATGGACTTACCCACGCAATACTAGTCTTAGCAAAATCATAGATAAATTTTAATTTAATTTTTGATAAATGTTTTAAGTATAATGGAAATATGGTTTCATGATTTACTATAGCTACACCGGGCGTGTATGTTTTCCTAGGCTCATATCTAGATACTGCTACCGCTTTAGCTGTATGTTTTTGTTGATTCTGATTATGATCAAAATTAAGTTGAGTTTCTAGTAAATTTAAATAAGTAGACCACCACTGTTTTGCAGCGCGAAAAGCATTTTTTACGTTGCGTTTATATTTGCGCAAGTTTTCTTCACCATATCGACGTATTAGAATTTCAGGATACTCGCGAGACATTTCGCCATCGCTTATTTCAAATTCCTTTTGTCCTGCTAACAATGAAGATAAACGTTTCATTGATACATCAATTGATTGTTTGTGATACTTTAAACTAGTATCCATATAGTTTTTAACATATGCATACGTATCTTTACCCAATGCCATGCTCACATCTTCATAAAAAAATTCTACTTTGTTAATGTCCGTACTATAATTCGTCATAGCCATGAATGCCGCTTCGGCAGCAGCTTCATCGTCCTGAAACGTACCATCGGCTTTTTTGATAATTGCTGCAATATCCTTTGCATTTTTGCATTTTTCAATAGCAGGATAATTCCAAGTAATTACACCAAGAATGTTTTTAGATAAGATATATGGATTTAAATTTTGTTCAGTTAACAATTGTTTCAATCGTATCATATAAATAAATATGATAAAATTTAGAATTTAGGAGTTTTGGTACTAACAGGACCTTTCAGATATAAATGGTAATGTGGACCTGTAGCTGCTTTAGCGGGATTTGTGTATTCATTATCCCATGCAAAATTAGAATACTTTTCTTTATATTTATTCATTAATGCTTCTAATGCAGTTGATCTACCAACACGCGGAACTATATCCAATGCTTTGCCTTTAGTATGCAAACTAACATATGATAACGTATGATGATACGTATCATTACCGCCAGTTATTGTTACAGGCTGTATGTATTCTTTAAATAACTCTAAAACAATCCCTAACAATACTTCATCTACCGGCCCACCATTGGATAATTCATCAGGCCCCGGTTGACCAGGTTTAACTTTTATTGTATTACCTAATGCGCGCCATTGGCGTCTAAAGTCATTGATATTAATTCTAGGTACTACAGATTTTTCAGGTTCTATTATAGTTGGTGACTGTATAATATCTTTGTGATCTATAGCATATTGTATAGATAATCCAGCATCGTCCAATCCGATGTTATACTGCCTAATGTGTAACTTAGCACCAGCACTAACCGCTGCATTAATATCCGTTTCCAATCCTGCTTCTGCTGGTTCTGGCGGAGAAACTATATGCAAAGCGCGTTTATCATGTAATTTATTGGCTACAATTTTAACGTTATAACATGCATCATCAAAAAGAACAACAAATGCTGTTGGATGTTTTGAAATAGATGCCAATACGGCATCCAATTCATCATGTTCATGTACGATAACAGTTACATCTGCAACAATTTGTTGCAGCAAGTATCGTTTTTGTTCTTCGATAGATAAATCACCCGGACGCCAGTCGCTTCCGGCCATAAATATTATCGTGTATGATGGTTTGCTATCTTTAAGAGATTGTTCTAATAATTGCTTAAGACGTATCACATAAATAAATATGATACTACTTAGTTTGCTGCGTTACAATTTCATAACCTGCTTCGTCTTGCAATGGAATAAACTTTGTAACCATTTTGCCTTTAAAGCTTTCATGAAACCATCCCATGTCCTGGCCTGCTGCAATGTAAGGTCCTCCGGATGGATCTACCATATCAATAGATTCGGTATCACTGTATACTAAATGCATATATTTTTTTGCAAACTCTGTCCATGTGCTGGCTTCATTGTCCCATTCGTGTACACGCGTCTTGAATACTAATTCACTATCCGTACCGCCATCAGCTACATACTTAGCGTATGCTGTATCATATACATTGGGCCAACCACAGCGATGCCATTCAAAGTTTCCAGTCCATTTAATGTTACCATTTGGTTGCAATTCAAAATGGTAATCTTCTCCGTATCTGTTTGTGTAGTTTATCATCTTATTCTTCTGTTTCTAATTCTTCTTGCCGGATACGATCCTCTGCATATTCATATACTGCAAAGAAATCGGCACGTTCTGTTTTACTTAAATCTAATAGTCTTGGTCCGATGGTTCGCATATCACAACATCCTTCTCCATCATCATAATGCAACGTTGCGATGGTGTAACATGTTTCTGGATTCACAAAACAATTTGCATCTATACTTACGTTGTCGCGTCTATAGAAACCTCCGCTTAATTCCCAACCATCGGCAACATACTCTTGCTGTTTATTGTAATAACCGTTAGGTTGCCATTTAACGATTTCGTAACGTCCTTGACCGAAACGACATTCGATGTCATTGATTCTTATTCTCATTGTAATTGTTTTGCTTGTTCAACATGTTTGCAACGCTTCCTAAACCCAAAGCCAGAGCAGGTACATGACCATTGCTTGAAGCGAACGGTAACAGTGTATGCAGTACCCGTTGAGCCTTTGATTGTGTATTGCTTAGCATCGGATGCAGTCGATCGTTGAGATGCTTGATACGGCACCCATATATAAGATGCATCTGCAGCCGTTACATCATCGGCAATGCGTATGCTACCGCCTTCAACATCATGAAACAACATGGTGCGACCTGATGGGAAATTTACAATTACTGGCGCATACAAGGAAGGACCTCTACGCAATGCTCTAACTTCTTGTTTGCTATATACTTTCATACTGCTTATCTTATAACATTAATATAAGAAATAAACTACAAGAATCCTAATACTCATGATTCTTTCTTTTATTTTTTTCAGGGTCAAAGTACAGCATGTATCCGTCACTAACAAAGAAGTCAATGTACTCAATGTAGCATACCAAGAACACACTCTCGTAACCAGTAACGCCTCTCGTTACTAATGTTACATAAACGTTGTCAGTATTTTCTTTCTTGTAGAAGAATGAGAATATCGGAGTGTTTGGAAACTTCTTGTAATTGACTACGGTCTTTGTTGTATCGACTCCGTTCATGTACAAGGCAATCTTGTGATGACGCAATGCCTCATAAACGTTGTCAAATTCCTTGTGGTACTCCCTCTCTATTCCGTTCTCTCCCATCTCTACAGATTTATAACCTGCAGGTAGGTTTAATTGGGTGTTACCTACAAAGCTTGTTAACAATGTAAATAAAATTAGTTTAATTAGTTTCATATCTATTTGTTTTTATTGTTTCTTTTACATTTTCGTTTCCTACATAGTATTGTAGTTCAGTAGGACGAAAACGTTCTACGTACAATGTGTTTTCTTTCATAACCGTATTATACAAAAAAAGCCTGCTAGAGGCAAGCTTTTCTAGTAAAATATGTAATTTACATCATTTTTTTAATTTCACCAGATTTTTTAAGTTCATTATATCTTTCTCTAACATTAAGTATCCAATTTAAATAACCGCTTCCCTTAGCATGATTGTAACCATATGATTCTTTATCATCGAAATCGTTAAAGAAATCATCAGCATATTCAATCCCGCTTATATCAACTAAATTTCGTTCACCATCTACATCTTTCCATCTACTGCTTGATAGACCTACTAGATATTGGATATACCCATCTTCATTGCCCTTCCATCTATCTTTAGGAGTTAAGCCTTGTGAATGCCTATAGTTTGCACTATATTCTTGATCTCTACGATCACCTTCTAAATCTCCCCCACCCCATTCGTTTAACATAGTTTTGTATTGGCTCTCTGTAATGATACCAGCCAACATTTGCATACGTAATTGCTCTTGTGTCATTTTATTTTATTTATAAATATATGGCCAATTGTATTATTTTCATGTTTATTTAATTTATTACTATTATAATATGAAAATATATTAGATATACAAATTGTTTTGATACTTTTTTCTTAATACTTTTTCATAGTAATCGATACGCGTTTCAACACCATTTTTACTTGATATCCAAACACATGGAAATTCTTCCCGGCATTGCGCAATACGATCTGTCCTTGATTTGGTTTTATCAGTATGTAATTCATAGTATAACCAACATGCCCAATAATGATCTTGTTCCGGCGCTTTCCATATTACAGCTATTTGATATCCAAAGAATACAAATGACCAGATTGGTGCCCATTCAAAACGTATGTCTTTAGCTGACCATTTTGTTTTCCATCCTAATCTTACAAAATCAAAACCAATTCGTTTTGTGATTGGATATCGATATCGCATTGCATTTTCATATGCAGCATCATATGTAGGCACTTTTTGAGTGTATCCATTTTTCGCATTAAGTTCGTTAGTTCTTTCAATTCTTTTTATTGTATCTAACGCGGCCTTATGAGCTAAGTCAGGTGTAGCTTTAATCCATTTCCTTGGCAAAAAATATGGAGTACCTATCGCAGTCTTTCCTATATAAAATTTAGGACGGATCGATCTGAATGGCGACCATAATGCTTTAAGGTAACTAAACTTCTTCATTGATTCTAAATAATTCGTAAACGCTATTGGTTGTTTTAAATTTAACGTAATCATCCCGTTGTTCTATAATCTCAGTAACATCTGTGGTTTGCCAGGTAAAGAAATCATTAAATGGAGACATGACGAGAGAACGTCCAATATCAGGTGTATCGTGTTTTTTTCGAAATTTACCTTCATCTGTCCATTCAATCCACATCACCTCTTTTGATTTTTTGGTTAAACCATCTCGTTCTCTAACAAGTTTCCAATTGAATTTGTTTTCAATAACTCCTTGTTCTACTGCAATTCTCAATATATTGTCCTCTCCAAGAACCATTGGAATCTTGTTTTGTTTAATTTTGCTCATTTTTAATCTTATTACTTAAAGAATCGCTAAACTTTAAACCCCACATCAAACTTATCATAGACATTTCGCGTTCTGCCCAACGAGCTGGCAATCTAAGATTCTTTTGCAAATACTTCTTGCCCCATGCTTGCCATTCATCGTTTTGAGCCTCGGTCATCGTCCATTCGTGGAACCATTGATCCTTTCGATCCTTTATGTCATCATAGGTTAC
>Ga0164293_10005253_pt1 | contig 11026 bp, 9 predicted proteins | sample GEODES118metaG_FD_111487 | JGI IMG/M metagenome (GOLD analysis project Ga0164293, IMG submission 111487) | Eutrophic lake water microbial communities from Lake Mendota, Wisconsin, USA - GEODES118 metaG | ecosystem: Environmental > Aquatic > Freshwater > Lake | place: USA: Lake Mendota, Wisconsin...
AGAGTAAACGAAGTAGTGAACATTTTAAACAACAGGCCGAGAAAAAGATTCGATTATTTGACGCCGTATGAAGTGTTTTTGAAAAAATCTGCGTAAAGTTGCATTTGTTACTTGAATGCACCAAGTAAAAAAAATTTAATTTCATATTTTATGTTGTTTGAATCCCAAATCTAGCAAAAAATTCTAAAAAAAGGCTACCTTAACCGCCTAATAATTCTAGTATTCCGAAAATCGCCCAAACATTTTAAGATTTTGAAAGTAAGTTCGTAATCGGTGGCATTGAGGATAAAATCTTGAGTGGGCCTACAGAAAACCATGAAATCGTCCAAGTCTTCATCCTGCAAATGCGTAACCTGAGCCACTACTTGCTTATTGTATTTGAGGTCTGCATAAAAACTCTTGGCATCCTGAAACTGCATATCGGCTAATTTACGGTTCGTTTTACCTTCCTTACTAAACATTTCATAAAGAGCGTCTATAGAAATACCAATGCCAGGTTGGCTGGTATTGGTGTTAAGCATACTTTTTAAAATTTCATTTCGGATGGCCTTGGAATCGTTTGGATTAGCCAAAAAGTCTTTTATTTCCTTGTGCAGTTCACTAAGTTTACGGTCTTTCACCACTAACTCCTGTAACATAAACGGCTGAAGTTTTACCTCAAAGACAGGATTTCTATCTTTTCCATCCCAAAGGATTCCACGACGATTGTACCCAAAACTAGTGATAAGAACAGAATCACCAACCATTGCACGAATATAAAAATCACCAGTTTCGTTGGTGGCCACGACCTGATTGGAGCGTTTGTTTAGAATATTCAGTGCAGAAATTCCTTTTTTGGTACTTGAGTCAATGACCTTTCCATACACCGAACGCTCTTGCGATGATGCGACAAATGAAAGAAGAGTCAAGAAAGAAAGAAATGTTAACTTTTTTATATTCAATATTTTAAAAAATTACTCAACCACTTTGCCGTTTAATATTACGGTTTGATGATCTCCGTGGTCAATAACAAAATGAGCCTCTTCACCTTCCAAAACTAGATTTTGCTTCGGAAAATTATATTTTGCGGCAATAAGAGGAAAGTCTGAAAGCGGCCTCAATAATCCCCCTTTTGCGTCTAAGGTTTGTATACCCCAGAAAACAGACAAATCGCCCATATCTTCAATAACGCTTTTATAACTAAAATCGCTTGCCGACGAATTGTTATTTTCCTCTAAATTAATTCCCAAATCTACCTCAAAAGTAGTTTCACCAGATTTTATTTTGGCATTTACGATTTTCAAATCAAACAAACACTTCTGATTCTGATGTATTTGTAGGTAATCTTCCAAGGTAAAATTGTGGTAAGAATTATTCAAAATAGCTTCAAAAGCACTCAAAATTGTCACAAAATTGAGTTTTCTTATAAACTGCTTCTCGGTATCGTCTTTGTAACCTCCAGATTCTATCAGAATAAGACTGCTACCCCATTTTTGTATATTATCTCCAAAAGCTCTTGGCTCAAATTCGTCAGAAAAACGACCAATATTTTTAGGAATAAATTCCTTGAGGGTTTCATTCATCGCACTTATTACCTGCCGCGACTTCGTACGCACCTCGTTCCATTCTGTTTCTTGGTTGTAAGCTGTAGCCAAAAAAGAAATAGTAGCTTGTTCGGAAGAATTACCAGCGGAATATCGAATATTTTGATCGTGAAGATTAAAAGAAAACTCGGGCTGTAAATCTACCACTAAGCCCTTAAGCAATTTACTTTCAGGACATTGCAATGCTAAGGCATCTCGATTCATATCTATTCCCTGAGCTGTACGTCGAACAAACCGCTCCGCTCCATCGGGATTGAGCATTGGCACGAAATGAAGCTCCATATTTTCCAAAATTTCCTTTCTAAAATCCTGAAAATAATCTTCTTGCGAAGTTAAAAAATTTAAAATATCAAAAATAGCCATGGTAGCCGTAGCCTCGTTACCATGCATTTGCGACCAGAGCAAAATTCTTCTTTTTCCTTGACCAAGTTTGATTTTGAATATCTCACGACCTTCAAAAGACTCACCAATAATCGATTTCTCAAATGAAAACTGACGAATCAGAGGCAAAATATCACTATGCTTAAATCGCCTTTTGGTTAATGCTAATTCTTTATAATTATCGTAAGCATCAAATAACTTCGAGTAAATCATCGAAATAATAGTTTATTGTAGCACCAAAGCTACTATATTTTTACCGATTATAGTATAGGTCTTTACCCGTCCAAACCCAGAATATCTCACTCTGAAACCTTTGTTTTCGAGTAGTGGAAGGGCATCTTTGAGTGATAAGCCTTTGATAGACTCAAGACTCTTATCCATTTTTTTGGTCTCCCATACCACCGAGTCGTTTTTCACTACTCTAGGTTGGGTGAAACCATCTCCACTAGGTTGGTTTTGAATACCTAGTCTTTGAGCGATGCTTTTATGGTCTGAGATTTTACCAGGATTTTGTTTGTCTGCCAATTTCTGAACGTTACTCTTCAATACTAAGCGGGGATGCATAGAAATATCATAAGCAAATATCTTATCGGCTATAGTTTTGAAAACCGGTGCACAAACGTCTGACGCATAAATATTAGAACCTATAGGTTCGTCAATTACCACTACACAACTGTACTTTGGTTTTTGGGCAGGGAAATAACCAATAAAAGAAGTATAGTAAAGCCCTTGCTTATAATTTCCTCCTACACGTTTCTGTGATGTACCAGTTTTACCGGCAATCTGACAGGTGCCACCGTTTACGTTTTTAGCAGTCCCATTAGTCACTACGCCTTCCATCATTTGCCTGATTTTTTTCAGTGTGCTAGACGAACAAATCGGTTTAGAGATGCGATTAGCCGTAAACACTTCTTCTACCTTAGCTCCACGCCTGATTTCTTTAACTATGATAGGTTGTATCCACCGCCCTTCATTGGCAATGGCATTATAGAAAGTCAGCATCTGAATTGGCGTAATTCTTGACTCGTAACCTATTGACATCCAAGGCACTGTAGTACCAGAAAAAGTAGAACTTTTAGAGTTTTTTAGTACGGGATATGGTTCTCCTTTAAGTTGAAATCCCGATGGCTTGTCAAGCCGAAATTGTCTCAAATATGCAAAATAGTCTTCGGCTGTAGAAAATCCGAAGTGCTTTTTCATCAAACTGTAAATTCCGATGTTGCAAGATTGTTCAAAAATCTCTTGAACTGTCAAGACGCCGTGTTTGTGCGAACAGGTAAAAGAGAGACCGTTATGACTTATTTCGCCTGAACAGTTAACGCCGTGTTCGGTTGGCTGCAGGTTGGCTTTTTCCAGCAAGGCAACCATGGTCGGCAACTTAAACGTTGAACCTGGGTCTGTACCTTCCTTAACCGCATAATTTTGATCTTCAATATAGCTAATAACACCGTCAGCATCCGTGGTTCTGGTCAAATTGGCTATAGCCTTTACCTCACCCGTAGCTATTTCCATTACGACAACAGTACCATATTTAGCTTGGGTTTTAAACACCTGATTGCGTAAAGAACTTTCTATAATATCCTGAAAATTGACATCAAGAGTAGTCACAACATCCCAACCTGGTTCAGAGTTAATATCTGACTCTAGGTTAACTGGCTTTTGATAGCCCCCTGCCAATCTTTCATAAAAACCCTTGCCGTCTTTTCCTCTCAAATAATTTTCAAAACTAGCTTCAATACCAAAATCTCCTATTTTCTTTGTTTTCCTATCGAGCTTACCAATGGTACGCATGGCCAAATTATCGAAAGGTAAAAATCTGTATTCCTCTACTTCAAATCTTCCACCACCCTTATTTGGTCCTTCTCTAAAAAGTGGAAATTTATGAATTTTTTCTTTCTCCACATGATCCAATTTCCTGCTACCACCAAAGAGCATGTAACGAGTTTTAGCTTTACGGGCCTTTGAAATTTTTTCCTTGTATTCGAAATAACTGTAGTCTTGAAAATAAGCCGACAAAAGAATAGAAAGCGAGTCTATACTACTTTCGAAGAGTTCTTTTTTGGACTGATAAGGATCAATAACCACTTGGTATTTTGGTATAGAGGTGGCCAAAAGACTTTGACCATCTGAAGCATAAATATTCCCACGGGTAGCGTCTATGATGCGTTCTTTCATCTGAAAATCCACAACTTTTGACATGAGCTCCTTCTTTTGAATTGTCTGTAGAAAGATGATTTTTATAAAAATAGCTACTCCTACCAAAGCCAAAGCCAAAATCGTCCACCGTGATCGATGCTTTATTTGTTCCTTTATTGAACTTTTTCCAGACATTATAGGGAAAGTTTTATGGTTTTTGGAAAGCTATTTTCACTGGGGGCTGAGCCTTTTTCTCAAAGCCTCGTTCCTCAAGTTTTTTCTCAACTTCAGACTGTTTACTGGCATAGAGATACCTTGACTTGTGCGAGATAAAAGAAGCACGTTGCTCATTGAGTTCTTTTTCGGCTCTATCAAGTCGCCTGATTAGGCCATCGAAATTATGTTGAAAAAATATGTACACCGTAACCAAAAAGCCTATCCAAAGTACTTTCCTAAGTGTTCCGGGTGAAAGACGCTCATCTATTTCGAGTTTGCGGTTGACCCACTTGGCAATGGGATCTATGAGGTTGAGGCTAAAGGACTTAGAACTCTGGGGCTCTACTCTCCTTCTGGGACGGTTCTGCGACATTAATTTAAATTTTTATGGGAAGCACTTTTCAAAATTAAAGATTTTTTTCTTTAAAATTTATTCCTGTGATTTAAAAAATTTAATCTTAATCCAAAAACGGAATGATTTACGCTAACTTCGCAGCTATTCTGAGCTTCGCACTTCTGGCTCGAGGGTTTTCCAAAAGCTCTGTTTCATTTGCTTCAACAGGTTTTCTGGTGATAGAATACAAAGGTTTAATTTCATTGCCAAAGAGGTCTTTTTCTACTTCTCCAAAGAACTTTCCGCTGCGGATAAAGTTCTTTACGGGACGGTCTTCTAAAGAATGGTAAGCCATAACAACTAATCTACCTTCAGGAGCTAGCAGCTCAGGAACTTGCACTAAAAATTCCTCCAAAACCTTCAATTCTTCATTAACTTCGATACGCAAAGCCTGAAAAACCTGAGCAAAAAACTTGTTTTCTTTACCCCGCGGAGCATAACTTTGAAGGGCGGCCTTTAACTCTCTAATGGTTTCTATTGGTCCCGCTCCTCTTCCTGAAACCACCGCTTGAGCGACAGTGCGGGCATTTTTTAACTCGCCGTAAATGCCAAAAATCTTGTGCAAATCCTCAAAACTGTATTCGTTCACAACGGTTTTGGCAGATTGTGGCTGCTGAACGTCCATCCGCATATCCAATTCCGCATCAAATCGGGTAGAGAATCCACGCCCGGCGGTATCTATCTGGTGAGAAGATATTCCCAAATCTGCCAAAATGCCATCCACCTGCTTAACACCATAAACTCTGAGGTATTTTTTTATGAACCGGAAATTTGCGGAAATAAATGTGAAGTTTTCGGATTCTATTTTTGCGGCTTCTTGTTTGGCGTCTTCGTCTTGGTCAAAACTGTACAGATGACCAGTAGTGAGTTTTTCGAGAATAGCTCTGCTGTGGCCACCACCACCAAAAGTAACATCTACATAAATGCCATCAGGCTTTATATTGAGGCCGTCTAGGCACTCTTTGAGCATTACAGGTTTGTGATAGTCGTAGTTTGGTTCCAAAGCGAAATATTGAATTTGAAGGACAAAAATACGTGTTTTTGGGGAGAATTGGTGGGAATTGGTCGTGAAGTTTGTGAGAACACCATAGCCGTCAAGTTAAGAATAATAGAACACGGATTGAACTGATTTGACACGGATTAAAAACAGATTTCAAATTTCATTATCAAAAATATCCGTGTCTAATCTTTGTTTATCCGTGTGAAATTTATTTTTTACAAAAAAAACTTAGGTTGAAGGGTATAGCAAGGACATAAAATTGAGACAATAAAAAAGGCGACAAAATGTGCCGCCTTTTCAAAAATCAGATTCTATCATTATCAGTTTCTGTAATTCAAAGCAGGTTTGCGGGTACCCAAAAGCGATTCATATTTGAATTCGCCGCCTGTTTTGGTTTTAAATTCCGCTGTTGCCTTTTGTATAAGGTCTGGGTTTTCAAACAAATCTATGGCACTCATCGCCAAGGTTTTGGCTGCTATCATCATGCCTTTTACCCCTATGCTGGTACCACCTGCAGCTACCGCCTGCCAGCTATGTGCTGGAGTGCCTGGCACCCAAGTAGCAGTGCGACAACCTACTGTAGGTACAGCCCAACTTACATCGCCTACGTCAGTGGAGCCACCGTTAGCTGTGTTTTCAAGTTTCAATTCTTGAATTTTAGTAGTTGCGTCCAAGGAACTTTTGAACATTCCAGGCGTTGGAAGTATTTTGTTCGCAAAGGCCAGTTCGTCTGGCGTCATTACGTAACCGCCTACGGTACTCATGTTTTTGTGCATCACTTGAGCCAAAGTTTCGTTGGGCAACAACTCGTAAACTCCACCTAAAACTTCTACTTCTACCCTCGTACCAGTACCTTGAGCAGCACCTTTAGCAATGTTTTCCATCCATTCCCACATGTCTTTTACATTGGTGCGGTTGGGGTGGCGGGCATATACATATAACTCCGCAAAGTCAGGAACTACGTTTGGAGCTTTTCCACCTTGGGTTATCACATAATGTATCCTCGAGTCTTCTTGCACGTGCTCACGCATCATGTTGATCATGTGCGTCATGGCCTCCACGCCATCCAAGGCTGAGCGACCGCTTTCTGGCGAAGCGGCTGCGTGAGCCGAGCGACCATAAAATCTAAACTTACCTGACTTGTTGGCCAAAGAACTTGAGGCATTGGCGGAGTTGTCAGAACTTGGGTGCCAGTGTAGCACCACGTCTACGTCTTTAAACAATCCTTCACGTACCATGTATACCTTGCCAGAGCCGCCCTCTTCAGCAGGGGTTCCGTAGAATTTTACAGTACCTTTTTGCCCCGTTTTTTTCATCCAGTCCTTTACTGCTATGGCCGCTGCCGTAGAACCTACGCCAAACAAATGGTGTCCACAAGCATGTCCAGCCACGCCATTGAGCGATTGTTTCTCTGGATTAGCCGACTGCGAAAGACCTGGCAATGCATCAAATTCGCCAAGAATGCCGATAACGGGTTTGCCAGAACCAAAGGTGGCCAGAAATGCAGTTGGAATTTCAGCAACGCCAGCCTTTACGGTAAAACCTTCTTTCTTTAACGTATTTTGTAAAAGCTCAGAGCTCTTATATTCTTGGTAGCCGACTTCCGCAAAATTCCAGATATCCATGGCCATGGAGCTGTATTCTGGCTGCCTTTTTTGGATGTCATCCATTACTTTTTTTTTGGTCTGGGCCACAGCAAAAGTGCCAGAGGCAGCCAAAATGAGAAATAGTATTCTTTTCATATTAGGTTTAGGTTTGGTGATAAAATAAGTTTGAATTCAATATAAAAATGCCTGTTTATCTAGAATATTACCTACAAAAACTTAATTCTATATATTCTCGGCCAAAGTTTTCCGGTAACCAAAAATTCTCCCTTTTTGGAATCATAAGCAATTCCGTTCATTTCCATAAGGCCGGGGTTTTGTTTCTGAGCCTCTACATAAAGAGGTCCTAAATCAACTTTTGCTACCACATTTCCGGTGTTTAAATCAATCTTCACTATTTGGTTAGTCGTCCAGATATTGGCATAAACAAAACCATCTACATATTCCAGTTCGTTAATCTTGTCCACAGCGTATCCATTTTCTCTAACATTCAATTCTTTCACTTTCGAAAAATCTTTGGGACTAAAAAATGTGAGTTTACTCGTGCCATCGCTCATGATTAGGTGCGTACTATCGTGGGTCATTCCCCAACCTTCGGCGTTGGCATAAGAATATTCTGCGATGGGTTTGTATGTTTTGGCATCATATACGAAGCATTTCTGTGCTTTGTAGGTAAGTTGGAATATTTTACCATCCAACTTGGCTATGCCCTCTCCAAAATATTTCTTTGGGTCTATCGAGGCCTTGGGAATTATTTTGCCTGTGGTGGTGTCAACAGGCCCAAGGTGCGACAAGGTGTACGTTAGCTCTTCGGGGGAGCCTGTGCTTTCGAATATCTGACCATTGTCAACATAAAGCCCTTCTGTAAACGACTGTATATCATGTGGATAGCTACCCAATACACTATAATTTAGGGTAGCAATCGCAGCGTCCTCTATAGTTGAGGTGGTTTCGGTGGTGTCACTATTGCTGGTTTTATCGCATGAAGTGGCTACAAACGCCACAAAACAAATCCTTAAGAAGTTTTTAAACATGGGTATTTTTGATTTTTTAATAATGTAAATATCAGTAGAAACCGACGTTTTTTCAAATTTATTGCTTCTGGTAAATTCGAAAAGTATCAAAATTGCTTTTTAATCAGGAAAACATCGAAATCAATATCCCCTCCTAATCGCCTTCAAAAGTGACCATTCATCGTTGGTGTCACTTGAAATTTCCCAAATCATTACACCGGATAAACCACGTTTTTTAGCCAATCTGGTTTTTTCTTCTATGGTGAGTATGCCATTGTAAAAAGCCCCTTTCCAGTAATCGTCATAGGGGCTTGCTCCATCTTTTAGCAAATCTTTATAGCTTGGGCCATAATTTCCCATTCCTTTTTTGGAGTAAAAAGGCAGGCCGAGCGTAGCTTTTTTTGCAGGCAAACCTCTTTCTACCAACCAATAATTAATGCTTTTCAAAGCCAAGGAATACGGCGAGTGGGCCACTACATAGTTTGGCCCATAATCGTCGTCATAAGCCATGAGATTGAGCCAATCCATTTTTTCGAAAACTTCACTTTTTGTTCCGTAGCCTTTCTTTCCATAAGAAATTACGGCTGCAGTAAGTTTTTTATTTTCTTTGTGCAGTGCATCCGCCATTTCGTTTACCAATGCTACATAATGGTCGGCAGACGGACTGTCTTCGTCAGGATATTCCCAGTCAAAATCCACGCCATCCATGTTGTATTTCTTCACAAAAACCATTATGTTTTTTACGAAAGTATGTCTTCCTTCTGCCCTTTCAGCCATTTTGTGAAATCGGGTATCGTCGCCTCCGCCATCGCCAATGCCCCAACCACCCACAGAAATAAATATTTGTTTGCCGTTTTTGTGAACAAACTTCTCGGTTCTAATCAAGTTTTCGGGATTAGCAATCGGCAATAAAGTATCTCCAGTTTTGGCCGGAATGGCGAAAGCGTAGTTGATGTGCGTGAGCAAATCTATCTGTATTTCTTCTGGATTTTTTTTAGGTGTGTAATAGCCCACAACCTTGAAGTCTTGAGCAACCAAGAATAGAGATTGACAGAATAGACAGCCCAAAAATAAGAGTTTTCTCATGATGTAGTTTTTCTTCACAATTTACTATACTTTTTCCGAAATGACGAAGGGTTTTCGCCTGTAACTTTCTTAAAAGTTCTATTAAAATACGATAAACTGTCAAATCCGCTCTCAAAACAGGCTTCTGACACGTTTTTATGGTTCATGAGCATAAGTTTGGCTTGGTTTATTCGGTAGTTGTTCAGGAATTCGGTAAAACTCAATTTGGTCATTTTTTTGAAATATCTACAAAAAGCCGCCGTGCTGAGATGTGTTAATTGGGAAATTTCTGAAAGCTCAATCTTTCTCGTAAAATGTAATTCTAAAAAATTGTACACTTTCCTAAGCCGCTCCTCTTCTTTTTTGTTATACTTATTTTTGGGTATTTCGGCATGAAGTAGTACATAATCCTGCGTTTCGCTCAACGTCTGAAAAATCTCCAAGATATTTATAAATTGCTCGAAATAAGGCTTTCCAACTGTATTTTTAAACTTTTCGCCAATGGCTTCTTTTACCGATTTACCGAAACAAATACCATATTTTGATTTTTCAAAAAGTGCCGAAATGCTTTCTAACTCTGGAGTAGATGTGCTCTGAGAGACCAAAAAAAGAGGTTGAATATGCAAAACTGTTTTTTTGTAGTCGGTTTTTATGCCGTAGTCGAAGTTGAGATGTGGTATATAAGAGCCAATAAGGACAAGGTCATTCCCGTAAAAACTTCCTACGTGCTCACCAACGTGTCTTTTCCCTTCTTGGGCTTCAATAAAAACCAACTCGTATTCGGGATGAAAATGCCAGAGAAAGAAGTCATTAAGTTTGGGATTAACCAACCAATGAAAAGAGCTTTTTTCATGATCTGGGACAATTTTTTCGAGAATCAACTGCTCATTTGGCACTATAATGTATTTGTTTTATTTAAAACTGTACAAAAAAATCAATATTGTTCAAATTTTGGCAAATTTAGAGAAAGTTTTCGAGATTTTTCCTCCATAGATTTGTATCTTATTTAAACATAAAATATAAATATTTATGGAAAACCCTAATACTGGAATAGTGCATACCATGGCACCCACTATGATACCGAACACCAATCACCTCGATATTCCTGGAAATCCCTCAACGGCTACGAGTAGCCAAATAGCTTTGAATGACCGCTCCAATGGTGTTCCTTTAAGAGTTTTGAGTGAAGACGATTGGAAGTTTTGGATAGAGAATGGCTATGTAATTATCAAAAACGCTGTACCGAGAGAACAAGCTCTGGAGACCGCAGCATTTCTTTGGGAATTTGAAGAAAAAGACCCAAACGATGAAGCCACGTGGTACACTGCACCAAGAGCCGAAATGAAAATGAAAGAACTCGGGGGTACAGGCATGGTGGAGGTTTACAACAACCAACACTTGTGGAACAACCGCCAAATGCAGAGAGTTTATGACGCTTTCGTGGATATCTGGGGGACAGAAAAACTTTGGGTAACCATAGACAGAGCCAATTTAAACTTCCCGATACGTCCAGGTTTTGAGTACAAAGGATTTATACATTGGGATTATGACCCTGAAACCAAGCCCGTAAACGTGCAGGGCGTACTAGCACTAGCCGACCAAACCGACGAAAATATGGGAGGTTTTCAATGCAT
>Ga0164293_10005254_pt1 | contig 11025 bp, 11 predicted proteins | sample GEODES118metaG_FD_111487 | JGI IMG/M metagenome (GOLD analysis project Ga0164293, IMG submission 111487) | Eutrophic lake water microbial communities from Lake Mendota, Wisconsin, USA - GEODES118 metaG | ecosystem: Environmental > Aquatic > Freshwater > Lake | place: USA: Lake Mendota...
CCACCGGCACGGCGGCGCAGGTCGCAACTGCCAGCGCCATCGCGATGCGGAGCGACTCCGATGATGACGAGAGAGACATGGTGGGGATGGATGGTGGATAGGGCGAGCGAACGTCTTCGGAACAGTCAGTAACTCCAGGTAACACCGTCGAGCGCCGCGCGCATGCGTGTCACCAGCAGCGGCTTCACCCGGTTGACGACCGTGCGGTCCTTGCCAGCACGGTCATTGGCTGCGCGCAACCGTTCGAGCACGACGACAATGCGATATTCCTGCCCGGGCGCCAGCGTTGCAAGCCCGAAGGCCGCTGCCGGCCACACCCACTGCAGGCCATCCGTGCGGTGCGCCGCCGCAGCCAGCGGGAGCGCGACGGTCGAGACCAACGAATCGGTGTCGCCATGCCGCACCTCTACGCGCACGCGGCCACCTGCCCCGCTCCACGGCTCCGGCGATTCCGGGAGGGAAAGCAGCGCGACCGGCCCACTATCGGGGAGCACCGACACGTCGGGCCACGACCGGCGATGGAGGCGATCATTCCGCAGCATGCCGGCGTCCACCACGGCCAGCGACGGCTGGTGCACACGGAGGTCCAGCAGATCCTCGAACCCTCCGAACTGGTCGCGCACCCGCATGGCGACATCATCGTGCGGCCGCACGCCGTTGCTCATGACCATCCCCACGGCATTCGTGAGGCCAAGTGCCCCGTGGGTACCACCAAGCGGGCGAAGGCGATTCGCCACGCTGACCATGCCGAGCCCCACCCGGAAGCGGTCATCGAGACTGACGAGGATGGGCGCAGGATTCCGCGTGGCGAACCGGTGACCGTGCACGATGCGCACCGGCGCCACCGGATAGCGCGCACTGGCGGTGAACGTCACCCAAGCTTGCGCGGCCGCATACCCATCGGCGTCGAGCACACCGGCCTCACGCATGCGCTGCACCGTGCCATCGAGCTCCAGCGGATCGTTGCGCTCACTTGCATACCGATAGCGCTCCTCGCCCTCGAGGCGGCGGTACGCTACCTGAGCCATGCGCAGCACGCCGGCACTGTCGCGCCACTGAACCGTGAAGAGCGAGTCGTTCACGCGCTGCGTCACCACATCGACAGCAGGCATGGCCACCAACAGCGAAGCGACCCGTGACACCGAATCGGCGTCGCAGAAGACGCCAAAGCCGGTGGTCACCCCATCCACGCTGAAGGCCACGTGATTCGGCCGCGTGATCGACCGCCCCGCTTCAAATCCGTGTGACGCCAGCGTCTCCACCATCGGGGCGAACTCCGCCTCCCGCGCACGGTTGTGGCCGTGGTCAGAAAGCACGATGACCTCGAGATCGCGCCCGGTCCGTTCGCGGTACCGTGCGAGCAACTCGGCCAGCCGCGTGTCGAGATGATCGAGATAGCGTTGCACGTCGCCCCGGGTATGCTGCAACGCATCGGGACCCACGTTGTACAGGTATACCGTTTCGCGATTACGCGTTCGCAGGATCGACTCGACATCGGTGTTCACCTCACGGCGTGCGATCGGCCACGAAATGAGGTACGCGCCGAGATGATGGAACTTGGTATCGAACGCATAGTCCATGCGTTCTTCGTACTCGATGGGCCGAATGGCCGAGAGTGCATCCCCCAGCACCGTGTTGTGGCGGTTGCTGTAGTACACCCGCTGATAGCCCGCCGGCGGATACACACCGAGAATGGCGTGCCAGGCGATATCGCTGATGGATGGGAACGTGGACACCAGTCGCGCGGGCGGATGAAAGGCCGCGAACCGTCCACGCTGCCGCGCCTCCATGACGTCCCGGTAGTCCAGACCGTCGAGTGCCAGCACTACGCGCCGCGGCAGCAACTCAGCGGGCACAGGACGCTGGAACGAGGCACAGCCGGACAGGACGAGCATTAGCGAGCCAAGGATCCCTCGCCTGAGCTTGCTCCCCCACGACGCACTAGTCATGATTCATCGTAGCCTGCCCGCGCGTCCACACAAGTCCGCGCCTCGAGCGCTTCCCGCATGCGCGATCTCTTGTCATTGCCCCGTTTCATCCTCTGGTGTGTCGCCGTGGGGGCGGCTCTCGGTTCGGCGCCGGCATTGGACGCGCAATCTGCGGCGCCGCTGGTGCCGGGTACCGGCAGCGTGCGCGGGTCCGTGACCACCACGTTCGGACTTCCTATCGGAGGGGCCTACCTGCGCCTCTCGCTGCCGGGGCGCGGCACCACCACATCCGTGGAATCCGACGAAGACGGCAAGTTCAATGCGGTCGGGGTGCCATCGGGGACCGCATGGCTGGTGGCGCGACGCATCGGGTATCGCCCCGACTCTGTACGGGTCACGGTGAACGACGGTGAGACAGTGGAAAGCCGCGTGCAGCTCGAACGCATTGCCGTGGAGCTTGACCGCGTGCAGGTCATCGGCCGTCGTGATGTGACCGGCCCCATGGCCGGGTTCTACAAGCGTATGGGTCAGGGCGCCGGACGGTTCTTCACGGCTAGCGATATCGATAAGCGTAACGCATCGCGCATGAGCGACATGTTCCGTATGGTGCCGGGTATGCGTATCGAATCGCGTGGATTCCAGAGTGCCATACGCATGCGCGGGAGCCGCTGCGCCCCGCTCGTCTGGCTCGATGCGCAGCCCCTCTTCGCCGCCGAGGTCGATCTCGACGCGTTTGATCCGCGATCGTTCGAGGGGATGGAGATCTACAGCGGGGCCGCGTCGGTGCCGGTGGAATTCCAGGGCAATCAACGCATGAGCAGCGCCTGTGGCACCATCGTGCTCTGGTCGAAGCGCGGTGAGATACGGGAACGCAAGCGCAAGAAGGACGAACCCACGCCCACCATGCGCATCGCGCAGATGCTCGACAAGGGTGAAGCGTTCGTGGCCACCGATGTGGACGCGTTGGCGCGCCCCGACTCGTTCAACCTCGTCAAACCCCTGTACCCCGACTCGCTGTTCGACGCGCAAACACCGGGGCGAGTGATTGCGGAGTTCGTGGTGAGCGTGAAAGGCGAGCCCGACATGGACACCTTCAGTGCCGTCACGACCACGCACCGGCTGTTCGTGGAGCCGGTGCGGCGCGCCGTGCGCGAGCAGCGCTTCCTGCCGGCGCTCCGCCGTGGACGTCCCGTTCCGCAGGTCCTGCAGCTTCCCTTTGACTTCGTGCCGGACTCCACGGCACGCCGGCGTCGCTGAGCTTTCCGAGGATGTTCATGCCCCTGCATCGTGTCCTGCCGATCGCGGCCCTGCTGGCCGCCGCCCCGTTCGTTTCGCCCGCCGCTGCACAATCGGCCCGCAAGGAAATCGGGCAAACATCGATCGGCACGCCAACGGCCGTATTCGTCGAGCCCCGGACCATCTCCCGCAGCGGCACGGTGGTCACGGCGGCCATTCGCGTGGCGCTGGTGCCGCCGCTCAAGCATCCCCAGGGTGACCTCCGGAGTTCGCGCACCCTGGGGATGTACGATTGCGCCAAGCGCACCGTGGCCACGAAGGAGAGCTGGTACTACCTCGACGACGCGGGCAAGCGCGAGGGCATGCATCGCGAGGTGAAGATCCCCGGCTTCGGCCCGATCTCCAAGGGATCGGTGGCCGACGTGGCGCTCACCTACCTCTGCGCGGCCAAGCCGTAGCGCCGGCTACGCGCGGTGGGGCAGCGCGATTAATGCGCGCGGGCCGCGAGCAGGACGCCGCCGATGACGGCCACGGCGCCGAACAGCCCGATCGGCGACAGTCGCTCGCCCCACATGAGGTACGCCGCGACCACCGCGAGCACGGGTTCCAGCGTGGCAATGGTAGACGCCCGTGAGGGCCCGATCGCCCGAATGCCATTGGCGTTGCTGAGATAGGCGCCGTACGTGGCAACCGTAGCAAGAAACGCGATCGCGCTCCACGCCCGCAGTGTGAGCATGTGCCACTGCACGAAGGGCGCGAGCACCACGGCGCCGGTGGCCAGCGCCCAGGCCATCACGCGCGCCGGCGCGTTGTGGGCGAAGAGCGACCGGCCAATGAGAAAGTAGAGCGCGTAGGCGATGCCCGATCCGAGCCCCCAAGCGACAGCGGGAACGGTGGCCGTGATATCGGCGCCACCGGCCGCCGGGTACAGCACCACGAGCGTCACGCCGCCCAATGTGAGCAGCAACGCGCCCGCTTCGAGGCGGGACACCCGCTCACGCAGCACGAAGTGCGCGCCCAACGCCACCCACACTGGCGCCGAGTAGAGCAGAATGGCAGCAAGCGCAGCGCCGCCACGCTGTACGCTCTCGAAGTACGACACATATAGACCGGCCACCGCCACGACGCCGAGCGCCATGGCGGGAAGCCGGTCGGTATTCCGCAGTGCGTGGGCGCGGGTAAAGGCGGCATGCGTGGCGAACAGCAGCGCCGCAACGGTGGCACGCCAGAACGCCACCGTGAGTGGGGGCACCCCCTCCGCAAAGGCTACGCGCGCCACCGGGCCCAGCAGGGCCCATTGAAACGCGGCGGCCACGACGAGCCAGACGCCGGCCTGACCCGTCGGGCGTACCGTCATGTCAGCGTACTGACACGTCAGGCCATCTTGGCCTGAAGACGACGATCGATCGCGTCGAGGAAGTCTTCCGTGTGCATGTACGGCGTCTTCCGGTCGATGAGGATGGCGAGGTCCTTCGTCATCTCGCCCGCTTCCACCGCCTCGATGCATACCTGCTCGAGCTTCTCGGCAAACGCGATGACCTCGGGCGTACCATCGAGCTTACCGCGATGGATCAGACCACGCGTCCAGGCGAAGATGCTCGCAATGGGGTTGGTGGACGTCTTGTTCCCCTTCTGGTGCTCACGGAAGTGACGGGTCACCGTGCCATGCGCCGCCTCGGCTTCCATGGTCTTGCCATCAGGCGTGAGCAGCACGCTCGTCATGAGACCGAGCGACCCGAAGCCCTGGGCCACGATGTCGGACTGCACGTCGCCGTCGTAGTTCTTGCACGCCCACACGTAGCCGCCTTCCCACTTGAGCGCGGAGGCCACCATGTCGTCGATGAGGCGATGCTCGTAGGTGAGTCCCTTCGCATCGAACTCCGCCTTGAACTCGGCGTTGAAGACGTCTTCGAAGAGATCCTTGAACTGGCCGTCGTACGCCTTGAGGATCGTGTTCTTCGTGGACAGATACACCGGGAAGTTGCGCTGCAGGCCGTAGCGGAAGCTGGCGCGCGCAAAGTCACGGATGGAGTCGTTGAAGTTGTACATGCCCATTGCCACGCCGCCGTCGGCGCCGAACTTGGCCACCTCGAACTGCATCGGCTCGCTGCCATCAGCCGGCGTGTACGTGATGGTCACCGTGCCGGGGCCCGGCACCTTGAAGTCGGTGGCCTTGTACTGGTCGCCGTGCGCATGACGGCCCACGACGATGGGCTTGGTCCACCCCGGCACGAGGCGCGGGATGTTGGAGATGATGATCGGTTCGCGGAAGATCACGCCGCCAAGGATGTTGCGGATCGTGCCGTTGGGGCTCTTCCACATCTTCTTGAGCCCGAACTCCTTCACGCGCGCTTCGTCAGGCGTGATGGTGGCGCATTTCACGGCCACGCCATGCTTCTTGGTGGCTTCAGCGGAGTCGATCGTGACCTGATCGCCCGTGGCGTCGCGGTGCTCGATGCCAAGGTCGTAGTAGTCGAGCTGCACATCGAGGTACGGCAGGATCAGCTTGTCCTTGATGAACTGCCAGATGATGCGCGTCATCTCGTCGCCGTCCATTTCGACGACGGGGTTCACAACCTTGATCTTGGCCATCGTAGGGGAGTGCCGGAGAAACGGGGTGGGTGGAGCGGGAGCCGTCGGGACGGCGGGGAGTTGTGTCAGCTATGGAAGATGGCGGAATGCACGGGGAGCAGGAAGCGGGGCGCCCGCTGGCAGGAGGCGGGAGTCGGGAGTTGAGGGTTGGTGGAGATACGCGGAACGCGCCGGGAGCATCTGGGACCGCTAGACCCCGGCCGCCTCAGTCCAGACGCTCTTCGAACACGCCCACGTTGCGGTTCTTGGTCACGTTGTCCGCCGTAAAGTACCGGCCGTTCATCGCGATATAGACCCCCGGCGGCAACGTCTGCACGAAGCTGAGTGCACTGCCGAGGTTGAACAGCCCGTCGGAGCTGCCAAACGCGTACGGCACCATGGCGCCGGTCAGCACGACCGTCTTCCCGAGTGACGCCGCCGAGAGCACCCGTGCGGTGTCGACCATGGTGTCAGTGCCGTGCGTAATCACGAGACGCGATTCGGAGGCGTCGCGACAGGCCTGCACGATACGCGCGCGATGCGCCTCCTTCATCTCGAGGCTGTCGATCATCATCAGCACTTCGGTCTGCACATCGAGCATGCAGCGCCCGCGACGCAACATCTCTGGCAGATGCGTGTTTTCGAAGTGCAGCGTACCGGTGAGTTCGTCGTATTCCTTGTCGAACGTGCCACCGGTCACAAAGACGCGGACACTCATGGGGTATCTCCCAATTGCGCGGCGGTGCGCGCGCGAGCACGCGCCTTGGCCGCCTGCTGTCTCGCCTTTTTCGCGGCCTTCTCGGCGGCGATGCGCTCGGCTTCGGCGATCACCGATTCACGGTCGGCGATACGCGCTTCGCGCTCCTGCCAGTCGTGACGATCACGCGCTTCAGCCTCGCGGGTACGCCGCAGACTTTCTGTATCGCGCCACGCCGCCACCTTGGCGTGATCGCCCCCTACGAGCACCTCGGGCACTGCATGGCCGCGATACTCCGCCGGACGCGTGTAGCTCGGGGCACTGATGCCGCGGTCGAAAAACGAATCGGTGCGGGCGCTCTCGAGATCGCTCATCGCGCCCGGCAGCAGGCGCACCGTGGCATCCACGATGGCCAACGCGGCCGGCTCACCGCCGCTCAGCACGAAGTCACCAAGCGACAGTTCTTCGGTGGCGAGATGCGTCGCCACCCGTTCATCGATGTCCTTGTAATGCCCGCAGAGCAGCGTGAGCTCCGTACCCGCGGCAAAGCGCATCGCGTCGGCGTGTGAGAACCGGCGCCCGCGTGGCGAGAGCAGCACGATGGGAGACCTCGCGCCCACCGACTCGACCGCTTCGAAGAACGGCCCCGGCTTCATCACCATCCCTGGCCCACCGCCGAACGGATAGTCATCGACGGTGCGATGCCGGTCGTGTGCGAAGTCCCGCAGATTCACGAGGTGGTATTGCACGCCACCCGCGGCCGCCGCCTTCGCCGGAATACTCAGCGAGAGCGGACCGGCGAAGAACTCCGGGAAGATCGTAACGATGTTGATGCGCAACATGCGCGGCGCTCGGCGGCTCGGGCAGGTCAGTCGAAGAGGCCGTCGAGCGGCGCGAACACGATCACGCGCGCCTCGTCGTCGACAGCAACCACAAGATCGTCGGTGAACGGCACCAGCGGGCGGCCGGTGGCCGTCTCGACTTCGAGAATGTACCCCTGCGGCGCGTCGTACACATCGCGCACGGTACCAACCGGGCCCTGCCCCTCCACCTCGACCCGCATACCGATGAGGTCGCCCACGTAAACCTCGTCTTCGTCGGGCTCGGGCAACGTGGCGGCGTCGGCCAACAGGTAGCGCCCACGCCAGCTGTCGGCGATGTCGCGGTCGGCCAGCTCACGCACCCGCACCAGCCACTCCTTATTCATGGGGCGGCCGTCCTCGATATGCAGCGGCTGCGCGTCGGCGCCGGGGGACAGATGGCCCTCGCGGTCACCGGCGAAAAGCACAGCGCCGGACGCAAGCATCACGTCCGGCGCATCGCTCAGCGATTCGACAGCCCAGGCGCCGCGCACACCATGCGCGCGACGCACTCGGCCGACGACGATGTACTCAGCCAGCTCAGGCCTCGGCCGACGGCATGGCCACGGCGGACGCCTGCAGCTTGGCGGCGAGACGCGCTTCGTGACGCGCCTTGAGGATGCCAGCGCGGCGGATGAGCGAACGCACGGTGTCCGTGGGCTGGGCGCCGACGTTGAGCCAGTAGTTCACGCGCTCGACGTCGAGGTTGATGGCGTTCTCGCCACCACGCGGCTGGTACTGCCCGAGGATCTCGATGAAACGGCCGTCGCGCGGGCTCTGCGAATCGGCAACGACGATACGGTACATCGGGGTCTTCTTCCGGCCTTCACGGCGGAGACGGATCTTGACGGCCATGGGAGTCTCTCAGGCAGTGTGTACGCATGCCGGCGACCGGATCTGGTCGCCCCCGGGCTCCTCGCAGGCACCGGCGTTTCCGGTGTGCACCCGGTCCCCCGCGTGGGGGAGCCTTTCAAGCTAACTGAGTGCCGACCCCGGATTCAACCCGCAAGGAGCACCGGCGGCATGGAGTCACCCGTCGAGGCATCACATTTCTGCTCTTTCTTCTCAGACCGGGGCGTCGTCGCCGCCCGCGCCGTATGGGCAGAGCGCCGGCCCCGTCCCTACGGCAGCAGTCGTTCGTGTCGGGGCGTATCATCTCCAATGATCCGTTTTCTCTGTGCCTCCTGCCCCGCCCCCATGCGTCACGCTCAACGCTCCCCGGCCCGCCACCTCGGTGTGCTCGTCGCCGCCCTCACGCTCATCGCGCCCAAGTTGGTACGGGCGCAGGGCGCACCCCGCACCACGCAGGCCGTGGAGGCATCACGCGGAATGGTGGTGTCGGCCAGCGCCATCGCCAGTCAGGTAGGTCGCGATGTACTCGCCAACGGCGGCAATGCCGTCGATGCGGCAATCGCCACCGGCTTCGCTCTGGCCGTCACGTACCCCACCGCCGGCAACATCGGCGGCGGTGGATTCATGGTGATTCGCTTCCCCGATGGGCGGGCCACCACCATCGACTTCCGCGAGCGGGCGCCGGGCGCATCCACGCCGACGATGTTCACCGACAGTACCGGCTCCTACTCGTCGCGCATCCATCATGGATCGCACAAGGCGGTGGGCGTTCCCGGTACGGTGGCGGGCTTTGACCTCGCGCATCAGAAGTACGGCAAGGTGAGCTGGGCCAAGCTGGTGGAGCCGTCGGCGCGCATGGCCGACACGGGGTTCATGGTCCCCACCGGTCTCGCGGCGTCACTCGGCAACCCGCGCCTGCAGGAGCGCCTGTCGGCGTACCCGGCCACCATCGCGGCGTACTACAACAACGGCAAGCCGTACGCCGCCGGTGAGCGACTGAAGCTCACCGATCTCGCGAACACGCTGGGTCGTATCCGCGACCTGCGTCGTGACGGCTTCTACAAGGGCACCACGGCGCATCTCATCGTGGCCGAAATGAAGCGGCACGGTGGGATCATCACGGAGCAGGATCTGGCGGAGTACGTGGCGAAGGAGCGCGCGCCGGTGCGCGGCACCTTCAAGGGCTACGAGATCATTACCATGCCGCCGCCGAGCAGTGGTGGCGTGGCGATGCTCGAGATGCTGAACATTCTTGAAGGCGTCGACCTCAAGGGCATGGGGCACAATTCACCGCTCTACGTGCACTACCTCGCGGAAAGCATGCGTCGCGCCTTCCGCGATCGCGCCATTCACCTGGGCGATCCCGATTTCACGAAGCCGCCGGTGGATAAGCTCACCAACAAGAGCTACGCGGCCACGCTGCGTGCCGGCATCGACACCGCGAAGGCATCGCCCTCGAGCCCGGCGGATGTGGCGCAAGGGTACGAGAGCGACGAAACCACACATTACTCGGTGGTGGACAAGGACGGCCTCGCCGTGAGCGTCACGTACACGCTGGAAGCAGGCTATGGTCTTGGTGCCGTGGTTGACGGTGCCGGCTTCCTGCTGAACAACGAAATGGGCGACTTCAACGGCAAGCCCGGGCTCACTGACAGCACGGGGCTCATCGGCACGGCGCCCAACGTGGCGCAGCCGGGCAAGCGGATGCTCTCGAGCATGACGCCCACGATCGTTGCGAAAGACGGTAAGCTCGTGGCCGTGGTGGGCAGCCCCGGCGGCCGCACCATCATCAACACGGTGATGCAGGTGGTGCTCAACCTCACCGCGTTCGACATGCCCGTGCAGCAGGCGGTGAACGCGCCGCGGCTGCACCATCAGTGGTTGCCGAATGCCATCACGGTGGAACGCGACGGCTTCGAGGCCGCAACGCTCGATGCGCTGCGCGCGAAGGGGCACGTGGTGCGCGTGGGCACGCAGCAGGGCACCGCTCATTCCATCGCCATCGACCCCCGCACCGGCGCCCGACTGGGCGGCGCCGACCCGCGTGACCGTGATGCGGGAGCGGCAGGGCACCACTGATCCAGACGCCCACGCAACCCAGCACTGAAACACAAAACCCGGAACTGATCAGTTCCGGGTTTTGAGTTTCAGTCCTTCGCTGCAGGTGAAACCGACTTACTTGGCCGTAAAGCCCGCAACCGCCTTGTAGTTGTCCCACGCAATGACGATCTCGCCGCCCTTGCCGGCGGGCTTCACCTGAATCTCCATCTTCTCCACCACCGCATTCTTGTCGGTGACCGTCATGGGGATGCGCACGAGATCCTGCTTGGCGTCATAAGCCGTGCCCCACTGGCCGGTCTGCTTGTTTACGATGAGTTCCCACTTGCCGTTCTCGGCGAGCAGCGTCCACAGCGTGTACGTGCCGGCGGGCACCTGCTTGCCACCGAAGTCGAGCGCCTTGCTGGTGGTGAAGTGCGTGGCCTGATTCGCACCCGTGCGCCACACCATGCCCCACTTCATATCGCCGAGGCCGTTGAAGATCACGCGGCCACGCTTGGACGGACGGCCGTAGTTCACCTTGATGTCGGCGCCGGCCACGGTCACGGCCAACGAGTCACGCGGCGAGGCGGGCGCCTGGCCCTTACCACCGCCCATCTGCATGCCGCCCATGCCACCCTGGGCCACGGCTTCGGTGGAGAAGACCGACACGGCGGACATCACCGCGAGCGCGCAGGCACAAGCCTTGGCGCCGCGAACGAGCGAACGGGAGATCGTCATAAGCGAGATATCGGGTCAGGAGGGAAATGAATCGGGCGGCCCCCGCGTGGGAGCCGCCCGAATTGTATCACCGGCGGGAAGCGGGAGGTTCCCTCACGGGCCC
>Ga0164293_10005255_pt1 | contig 11022 bp, 10 predicted proteins | sample GEODES118metaG_FD_111487 | JGI IMG/M metagenome (GOLD analysis project Ga0164293, IMG submission 111487) | Eutrophic lake water microbial communities from Lake Mendota, Wisconsin, USA - GEODES118 metaG | ecosystem: Environmental > Aquatic > Freshwater > Lake | place: USA: Lake Mendota...
GATCGCGACATCATCACCTGCGATGCGTCCTGCAACCACCATGTCGAAGACCGCTTCCTTGACCTGATTGTGGTCGGGGAATGCCACCCATTGACCCTCGATCAAAGCGACGCGAACGCCACCGACTGGGCCGGAAAATGGCAAGCCCGCGAGTTGTGTCGACATCGATGCCGCGTTGATCGCGACGACGTCATACATATGCTCTGGATTGAGCGCCATCACTGTGACAACTACCTGGACTTCGTTACGCAATCCCTTCACGAAAGAGGGGCGAAGCGGACGGTCGATGAGGCGGCAGGTGAGGATCGCATCCTCGCTCGGACGTCCTTCCCGACGGAAGAATGAACCTGGGATTCGTCCTGCGGCATACATACGCTCTTCGACATCCACTGTGAGTGGGAAGAAGTCGAATGACTCGCGTGGGGACTTTGATGCTGTCGTCGCCGAGAGGAGCATTGTGTCCTCATCGAGGTAGACGACGGTGCTACCTGATGCTTGTGCTGCAAGACGTCCGGTCTCGAACCTTATCTCGCGCTTTCCGAACTTTCCGTTATCGATTACTGCTACTGATGAATGTACTTCGTTACCCACTGATGGGTCTCCTTAATTGATGTTTTCTCTTGCAACCCTCTTTGACGCAGGCGACATCGGGTCGCTCGCATTCCTTGTCAGGGCGTATCGCGCATGAAGAGCGCAGTGGAAGATGGATCTTCGATCGAAGCACACGGAACCTGTTCCGTGGACCACTACCGAGGACCAATGTTCCATGGCCTTCGAGCCTAAGACGCTACCGACCAAAAGGATTTCGGTTGATGCTTATCTATTCAGTTGTTCTTCGCTATTAGCGACGGATACCCAACTTGTCGATGATCGCGCGGTAACGATCGATATCTACCTTAGCTAGGTACTGGAGGATGCGACGGCGTCGTCCGACGAGTAGGAGAAGTCCACGACGATTGTGGTGGTCATTCTTGTTCGTCTTCAGGTGCTCGGTGATCTGATCGATCCTCTTGGAGAGGAGCGCGATCTGCGCCTCCGGGCTTCCGGTATCCGATGCTGAAGCACCGTACTGTGAGATGAGTTCTTTCTTCTCTGCTGCGGTCAAGGCCATGACTGACTCCTTCTTACATCGGGGGGCGAGGGACCTCGGTCTGCATCACGGGGTCACCGGAATTTCTCGCTTTGCCCTCTAAGGATCCCGCTCTCAACAGATCGCGAGCCCCTCGTGAGGACGCCAAAGGTTACCAGCGGGGTGGGCTGGGAGAGAAATCCACTACGTCGCAAGCCGGAAGCTGCGAAGAGGTCTATTCAGTGAGGCGTCTTGCCTCATCGACATCGATACGCATCTGGGTCAGAAGCTGATCGAGTGAAGCGAATGCGACGGTGTCTCGGAGGCGAAAACCGAACTCGATCCGAGCCATTTCACCATAGAGATCGAGTCCCTCTTGATCGATTGCGTAGGCCTCGACTTGGACGCTTCGCTCGCCGCCTTCTTTAGGGAAGTGTGGGTTACGTCCGACCGAGATCGCTGCCTGCCATCGATGTGTATCGACAGAGAGCCATCCAGCGTAGATGCCATCCCGAGGAACGGTCGCCTTGGCGTCGTATCCCAGATTGGCAGTTGGATATCCGATCTCACGACCGCGCTTCTCACCGTGAACCACCTCGCCCACTAATTGGTGTGGACGTGTTAGGAACTCTGATGCTTGCACCACATGACCTTCTCGGACGAGTTGTCGGATTCGAGTCGAAGAGATCACACCTCCGTCAGCTTCGACAAGTGGAACCTCTTCGGTCTGGAACTCACTTCTCGATCGCAACATGGCGACATCACCACGTGCCTTCGCACCAAAACGGAAGTTCTCCCCGACGATGATCTGTGAGGCCCTCAACTCCCTGATCAAAACCTGATCTATGAATTCCTCTGGCGATAATCGCGCGAACTCGTCCGTGAAGGGAGCGATAGCTACTGAATCAGCGCCACTGAGTCGCAATTGGAGAACGCGATCAGCAAGCGTCAATAAGTAAGTCGGCTCCTTATCGGGCGCAAGGAGTGCTGTGGGATGTGGAAAGAAAGTAAGAGCAGTGACATTGGGGTTATATTGACGAGCACGCTCAATCAGAAGTTGATGACCTTGATGGACACCATCGAAGATCCCGATAGCAACTGCGGATCCTTCGATCCTCTCGTCGCGCCACTGGATATTCACACTGCTCACTTTACGCTTACCTCACATCTCTGCTTCGAGACGTGACTCAGGTAGGACGACGACCGGTTGCAATCTTTGATCGATGACCTTGAGGAGTGCGATCAGATCCCCAGCAGGACCGATCGCTGCGATGACATCTTCGCGCAGGGAGCTAATGCGGTGCAGCTGAGTAGGGTCGAAATCGACGCTTCGTCCAAGTGAGATCTCACGCTGTCCACTCTCGTTGACACTGTAAGAAGCCATCAGGCGTGAGAGGGCATTCGAGGAAGAGAGTAAGCATGAACCATCGATTTCGGTGCAGTCGCCGATAGTGAAAGGCTGGGACTCGATCCGACGCAAGGCGATCAAGTGTCCACCGACATCTCGAGCAATGGCACGGATATAGGTCCCTGGCGAACAAGTCACATCGATGTCGATCTCATCTTCTCGGCGTGCCACGATCTCAAGATGGAAGATCTCTACTTGTCGCGCCTTCAACTCGACTTCTTCGCCATCACGAACGCGGTCATAGGAGCGCTTGCCATCGACCTTGATGGCAGAGACGCGAGATGGGACTTGCTCGATGACTCCGACCATACTGCGAAGATTCTTCTCAGCACCTGCCAACGCTTCTTCATCGACTACGCGCCTCTCGATCACGTCTCCCATCCGATCATCGGTGACGGTGAGAACACCTACTTTGATCGTCGCGAGATACCGCTTCCGCCCCGCCATCACATAATCAAGTAGACGAGTCGCAGATTCCACTCCTAGGACCATCAGCCCTGTGGCCATCGGATCGAGAGTTCCGGCATGCCCGATCTTTCTCGTACCAAGGATTTTTCGTGCGCGAGCGATGAGATCATGACTGGTGATTCCTTCGGGTTTATCGAGGATCAAGAAGCCAGGACGCACCATGAGTCGCTATCTATCTAGAAGCTATCGTTGATGCTTGTAAGGATCGGCTTCACCGGCCGGCTTCGCACTCTCCCGGATCTTCGCCACCTCTGCATCATGACGCTTCACCTCATCAAGCAAGGTCTCGAAGTTCGAAGCGCTCTCGCCGAGGGCATCTTCGAAGAAGGTGATCGTCGGTGTGAGTCGGGTACCGAGTGCGTGACCAACCTCTGAGCGGAGAAGACCAGTCGCACTCTTGAGCGCTGCCGCCGTCGCGCTCCGCTCTTCATCGCTACCGAAGACGGTGTAGAAGACCGAGGCGCTCTGCAGGTCGCCAGTGACGCGAACATCAGTGATGGTCACGAATCCAAGTCGAGGATCCTTCACCTTGCTCTCGAGAGCCGAGGCGACGACCTCCTTGATTCGATCGGCAACACGACCGGTGCGATGTGAGTTACCCATCTCCTAGACCCGCTTCTTCTCGCGGATCTCGAAGACCTGGATCTGATCACCGACCTGGATGTCTTTGAAGGAACCGACGCCGATACCGCACTCGTAGCCCTCTTTGACCTCAGTGGCGTCATCTTTGAAGCGCTTGAGGGATTCGATCGTGAGGTTGTCTCCGACCACTACACCTGAACGAAGGACGCGTGCCTTCGCATTGCGACGGATCAAGCCATCCGAGACCATCGAACCAGCGATGTTTCCGAACTTCGAGGAGCGGAAGATCTCGCGGATCTCAGCGTTTCCGATGACCACTTCCTCATACTCAGGCTTGAGCAGACCCTTGAGCGCTGCTTCAATCTCCTCGATCGCCTTATAGATGACGGAGTAGAAGCGGATCTCGACGCCCTCTTGCTCAGCGAAGATCGCAGTGTGGGTCTCTGGCTTGACGTTGAAGCCGATCACGACGGCAGAGGATGCGGATGCGAGAGTTACGTCGCTCTTGGTGATCGCACCGACACCACGATGGATCACGCGCAATTCGACTTCGCTGCCCACATCGAGTTGTACCAATGCATCTTCGAGCGCTTCGACCGAACCGCTGACATCACCCTTGAGGATGAGGTTGAGGGTCTCCACCTTCGACTGTTCCATGAAGTCTTCGAGTGAGACCTTCTTGCGCGCCTTCATCAACGCTGCAGTTCGCTCTGCTGCTTGGCGCTTCTCGGCGATCTGACGTGCGGTGCGATCCTCTGGTGCGACGATGAAGCCGTCGCCTGCACTTGGGACAGCAGTGAAACCTAGGACCTGTACCGGACGGGATGGTCCTGCTACATCGACCGTGTTACCGAACTCATCGAGCATTGCGCGGACGCGGCCATATGCGCCACCTGCGACCACAGCATCGCCGACATGCAATTCACCGCGTTGCACCAAGACGGTGGCGACCGGACCGCGTCCCTTATCGAGATGCGCTTCGATCGCAACGCCTCGTGCATCACCTTCTGGGATGGCTCGAAGATCGATTGCAGCATCGGCAGTAAGCAAGATGGCCTCGAGCAAGGTGTCGATTCCCTTGCCTTTGAGAGCAGAGACATCTACGAAGATCGTGTCGCCTCCGTACTCCTCTGCGATCAAGTTGTACTCGGTCAATTGTTGGCGGATCTTGCCTGGATTCGCGCCTTCCTTGTCGACCTTGTTGACCGCTACGACGACGGGGACATTCGCTGCTTGTGCGTGGTTGAGAGCTTCGATCGTCTGCGGCATCACGCCATCATCAGCTGCGACGACGAGGATCGCGATATCGGTGACTTTCGCGCCACGTGCACGCATCGCGGTGAAGGCTTCGTGACCTGGAGTGTCGATGAAGGTGATCGCTCGTTCGATCCCATCATGGGCGTGATGGATCTGATACGCACCGATGTGCTGTGTGATGCCACCGGCTTCACCCTTGACAACTTCGGTCTGACGGATCGCATCGAGAAGTCTGGTCTTACCGTGGTCGACATGACCCATCACGGTCACGATCGGAGGTCGTGCGATGAGACGATCTTGGTCGTAGACATTGATCTCGTCTTCCAGATCGATATCGAAACCTTGCAGGATCTCACGATCCTCATCCTCAGGACTGACGATCTCGAGCTCGTACCCGATCTCGCCACCGAGGATCTTGAATGTGTCCTCGTCGACGGATTGTGTGGCAGTGACCATCTCACCGAGTTGGAAGAGCGCTGCAACCAACTGGCTTGGCTCTGAACCTATCTTCTCTGCAAGATCAGAGAGTGTCGCTCCGCGGCGAAGCCTGATCTTCGATCCATCGCCACGAGCGACGCGCATGCCACCCAGTACGGGTGCTTGCATATTGTCGATCTCTTCGCGCTTAGCCTTCTTCGACTTCGCGATCTTCGACTTCTTCTTTCCCTTTCCGAATGCGCCAGCAGTAGTGCCACGTCCACCGGGACCTCCGGGTCGTCCACCACCTGCACCGGGTCCACTAGGACGTCCAGCAAATCCACCACCGGCACCTGGACCACCAGGACGTGCGCCTTGAGTTCTATAGGGAGATGATCCACCTGGACCACCTTGTGGGCGAGCGCCAGGTCCACCGCGACCAGGTCCACCGGGCCTTGCACCTGGACCACCTTGTTGTGGACGTGCAGCGAATCCAGGACGCACTGCACCAGGACGAGGTCCTGCCATCGGAGGACGTTGTCCAGGTCTAATGGTCTGACCTTGTCCACCTTGACCAGGTCCAGGTCGTTGTCCCGGACGCTGTCCTGGGCGTGGAATTGCAGATGTTCCGAATGGATTGTTGCCGGTACGCGGTGGGCGCGGCATCTGCGGAAGTTGTGATGGTGAGGCACCAGCTTGTGGTGGCCTTGGTGTCTGTGTCGGTTGTGGCGGTATGAATGTCGGACGTTGATCGACGACCTCAGTCGCGCGCTCTAGCTCTCGCGCTGCCTGTGCTTCCTTGATCACTGCTTCCAATTCAGCAGGGATCTCAGGAGCCTTCTTCGCCGCCTTCTTTGCCGGAGCCTTCTTCGCCTTTGGCTTCTCCTCGGTCGCTTTCGCTGCCGCAGCGGGATAGAGGTCTCGCATCTTGCGGACGACGGGGGGCTCTACGGTGGAGGATGCAGAACGGACGAACTCACCGAGTTCTTGGAGCTTTGCAAGGACATCCTTGCTCTCCATGCCGAGTTCTTTTGCTAACTCATATACGCGGACTTTCGCCACTGCTTCCTCTTCTTCTCCTCCGACTCCGCGCATCTCGGAAGAGACGAACGCAGCCTAAATCAGGGTGGACCTCATGATCGTGTGGTGCTCATTAGAGTGCCATACCCGGACTTCTCATTTCTTGGTGTCTTTCCGTGTGGATGCTTGGTTGCACCCTCGCGGCGTATCAGTGGCTTAGCCTACCGCGCCAGGTCCAGCACTCCCACCATTGCCAGCTGTCGCATTCGACGCTGTTCCCGATCCAGCATCGGAGTGGATATCGATACGCCAACCCGTGAGGCGTGCGGCCAATCGGGCGTTCTGACCATCTTTGCCGATAGCCAATGAGAGTTGGAAATCAGGGACGGTCACTTTCGCAGATCGCGCCTGGGAATCGACGATCTCGACCGACGAGACTCGAGCAGGTGCGAGAGCGCTCGCCACGAAGGCTGCCGGATCCTCAGACCAGTCGACGATGTCGATCTTCTCGCCGTGAAGTTCATTCATCACATTGCGGGCCCGCGATCCCATCGGACCGATGAGAGAACCCTTAGGGCTCACTCCAGAGCGATGACTTCTCACCGCGATCTTGCTTCGATGCCCCGCTTCGCGAGCGATCGCCATGATCTCAACGATCCGATCTCGGATCTCAGGCACTTCTAGAGCGAAGAGTTGTTTGACGAGAGCGGGATGGGTCCTCGAGAGAGTGATCTCTGGACCCTTCAATCCTTGTTTGACTTCCACCACGAATGCCTTGACCCGTTCACCGTGACGGTAGACCTCACCTGGCACTTGCTCATGCGGTGGAATCTTCCCTTCGACTTTTCCGAGATCGACATAGACCATCCGAGAATCTCGACCTTGTTGGACGACTCCAGAGACGATGTCTCCTACCGTTCCGGTGAACTCACCGATCACCTCCATGTCCTTCTTCTCGCGAAGTTTCAACTTGATCACTTGCCTCGCCGTTGAAGTCGCGATACGACTGAAACCTTCCGGAGAGTCGATCTCCTCTCCGAGATGTTCACCATCAGGGCCGAAGGTAGGGATGACGATAGAGATCTCACCGGTTGCGCGATCCAAACGTGCGAATGCATGAGCTCTGGCGGTGGGAAGGTTTCCGTAAGCCGTCTTCACTCCGATCTCTATCGCAGAGATCAACTGTTCCAGTGATATCCCTCGTTCAGTGGTGAGTGCTTCGAGGAGTTTCATATCGACATGCATCGTCACTCCCCCTTCCGTTTGAATTCAATTTCGATGGTGGCTCGCTTGATGTCGGCAAGTGACACTCTCTTCTCATCGATGACTGGAGCGCCGTCGAAGCTAGCGATCCTGCCGCTGACGACCGTCCCGTCGGCGAGCACAGCTTTGACGAGGCGACCGATGTTCTTGCGCCAATGACGATCCTTAGTCAAAGGTCGATCGACGCCGGGAGAGGAGACTTCAAGAGTGAAGGGCGAATCACCAAGGAGTGTGAGCGAATCGAGGTGCCCTGAGATCAAGCGCGAGAGCGCAGTGACCTCATCAAGGGTCAGAGAGCGATCCTCGTGATCGACGAGGACGGTTACAACGCGGCGCTTACCTGCGGCGGTGACAGAGAGATCTTCAATGAGGGCATCAGCGCGCTCGACCAGAGGGGTAAGTGTTTCCAGCAACTCTGCGGCGATACTCATGATGCTCCGTATTCATTCCTTATTCAGTTGTCTTGATCGAAGAGTGCAGAGTCTACTCAGTGAAGATGTCGATGCCAAGACGCACGATCAGTATCACCGTGACTGCGATGAACGCCTTACGGATCAGTTCGGATCCACCCTTGACCGCAACCCGCACCCCGAAGAGAGCGCCGATGAGGTTGGCAACCCCCATCATCAATCCGATCGCCCAGATCACGTTCGATGAGAGTTGGAAAGAGATCAGCGCGGCGAGATTGGTGCCCCAATTGACCACTTTGGTGATCGCGGTGGCCTCGAGGAATGCGAATCCGATCACTGCAACGAGGATCAATGCGATGAAGGATCCGGTGCCTGGTCCAAAGATCCCGTCATAGAAACCGATCACAAGACCTGCGCTTGCACCAATCGCGTAGCGCCTTCCATCACTATGGCGATGGGCCTTCACAAGTCCGAGTTCCTTCTTTGTGAAGGTGTAAATCGCAACCGCAGTCAGCATCACCACGATGATCGGTCGGAAGAGGTCCCTTGGGATGAGATTGGCGAATTGCGCCCCAGTGAAGGATCCGATGAAGGCGGGTATCGCCATGGCAAAGGTGAATCGCAGGTCGATCCGGATTCGACTCAAGTAGTTGATCACTGCGCTCGAGGTGCCGATGAAAGATGGCAACTTGTTGGTCCCGAGGACTGTCGCGGGAGAGGTCGAGTTTCCAAGTCCGACCATCATCGCTGGGAGTTGGATCAAGCCTCCACCGCCGGAGATGGCATCGACGAAACCTGCGAAGCCGGAAGCGAAGAGCAGGAAGATGATGATTTCGAAGGAGAGATCCATCAAGAAGAGATCGCTCAGGAGAGGAGCGATATGACCTCAGTGATCACGGATTGAAGTGGAACTTCTCGCTTCTCATTGCCCTTACGGATGCGAAGCTCGACCTTGCCATCTGCGAGCGACTTACCGAAGATCAAGATAATGGGATTTCCGATCAATTCGGCATCCTTGAACTTCACGCCCGGTGATGCATCGCGGCGATCATCGAAGAGGACAGTGATGCCCGATGACTCGAGGGCGAGCGCAACCTTCTCTGCCTCAGTGAAAGGTGCCTCCTCTTTGCCGGTCGCGACGATATGGACCTTCGCCGGAGCGATCTCAATAGGCCAACTCAATCCCAATTCATCGTGCGTCTGTTCCGCTACCGCAGCAACTGCACGTGAGACACCGATCCCGTAGGAGCCCATCGTCACCACTTGGGACTTACCTTCATGATCGAGGACGGTGAGATCGAGAGCCTGCGAGTACTTGCGACCCAATTGGAAGATGTGTCCGATCTCGATGGCGCGATCGATGATGACTGGATGCAAGCACTCTGGGCACTCATCGCCAGCACGCACCTCAGCCGCTTCAATGAAACCATCGACCTGGAAGTCGCGACCATGGGTCACATAACGAGCATGTCGATTGAGTTTGTTCGCTCCAGTGATCCAGTGTGATCCGACCACGATGCGACGATCCGCATAGAGTTTCAAACCGAAGCGCTTCGCATCCTGTGGGCCGACATACCCCTTGACTAATTCTTTACGTTTGGCGAAATCCTCATCATCAAAGAGGCGAAGATCCACCACTCCTGGCAGGTTTGCCGCGACCCGCTTGAGATCAACTTCTCGATCACCTGGGACGAGCACTGAGATCGCCTCACCATCAGCCATCAAGAGGACGTTCTTCAAAGTATCCGATGCTTTGTAACCACCGCCGAAGCGTTCATTCATCACGTCGACAAGGGAGTCGATCGTCGGTGTATTCGGCGTATCTAGTTCCTCGATCGCAGCCGGAGTCTCACCGCTGTAGGGAGAGACCTTGGTCTTCATTGCTTCAACGTTTGCGGCATAACCGCACTTCTCACAGAGTACGTACGTGTCCTCACCGGTTGGGCAAGGTGCCAAGAATTCCTCAGATCGTGACCCGCCCATCGCGCCTGACATCGCCGATACGATGTTGAATCGCAGACCAAGGCGATTGAAAGTCTTTATATAGGCATCGCGATGTCGCTCATAGGACTTCGCAAGCCCTTCATCATCAAGGTCGAAAGAGTAAGAGTCCTTCATCACGAACTCACGACCGCGGATGATGCCGCTTCGTGGACGGGTCTCATCGCGGAACTTGGTCTGAATCTGATAGATGACGAGCGGAAGATCCTTATACGAGGAGTACTCCCCCTTCACCATCAGCGTGAACATCTCTTCGTGGGTAGGACCTAGGAGGTAATCGCCATCTTTGCGATCCTTGAGTCGGAAGAGATCGGGGCCGTATTCACTCCATCGGTTGGTCGCTTCGTATGGTTCCTTTGGAAGCAGCGATGGGAAGTGGACCTCTTGGAATCCTGCGCGGTCCATCTCTTCACGAATCACGCGTTCAATGTTGCGCAGTGTGATGTAACCCAGTGGAAGCCAGGAATAGATACCGGCTGCGATACGACGGACATAACCAGCCCGCACTAAGAGCTTGTGGCTCGCTACCTCAGCATCACTCGGATCGTCACGAAGGGTCCGCAGGAAGAGGGTCGACATCCGTAGCATCGCGGTCCTACTTCACCGAGACCGATGGTTCGCCCGAGGCGATTCCTTGAGCCTCCATCTCTTCTGCAAGTCGCATAGCTTCCTCGATCAAGGTCTCAACGATCTGCGCTTCTGGGACGGTCTTGATGACTTCACCTTTGACGAAGATCTGACCTTTTCCATTACCGGATGCCACGCCAAGGTCCGCTTCTCTCGCTTCACCAGGTCCATTGACGACACATCCCATCACTGCCACGCGCAGTGGGACGGTCATGCCTTGTAGACCTGCCTGCACCTTCTCCGCCAATGTATAGACATCGACTTGTGCGCGGCCACAAGAAGGACAAGAGACGATCTCGAGTTTTCGCTGTCTCAGGTTGAGCGACTCGAGGATCGAAATGCCGACCTTCACTTCCTCGACTGGAGGAGCGGAAAGCGAGACGCGGATGGTGTCGCCGATTCCCTCAGCCAAGAGGATCCCGAAAGCCGTCGCCGACTTGATCGTTCCTTGGAAGAGTGGGCCAGCTTCAGTGACTCCGAGATGAAGTGGATATTCACAC
>Ga0164293_10005256_pt1 | contig 11020 bp, 11 predicted proteins | sample GEODES118metaG_FD_111487 | JGI IMG/M metagenome (GOLD analysis project Ga0164293, IMG submission 111487) | Eutrophic lake water microbial communities from Lake Mendota, Wisconsin, USA - GEODES118 metaG | ecosystem: Environmental > Aquatic > Freshwater > Lake | place: USA: Lake Mendota...
CCAGGTAAATATAAAATGGCGCATTATGCTTTTGGAAGTGGGTTAATGAATTTAGGATTTATGATTCCTTCAATGATCAGCGGATTTGTAAGCGACTATTTAGGATACTCAGCTTTTTTTATTTGGGTATTGATAGCTACCATTCCTGCATTCTTAATTACTTGGCTGGTACCTTTGAAGCAAGCACCCGATAATGAATTGGAATCCCAAACACTTGAAGTTTAATAAAACCTTATGTATTTGTCAAAATTATTGGTAGGTGTTTTTATGTTGCTATTTGTTGCTTCAAAAGCGCAGCTTAAAATAGACTCGTCTTATATGAGTTCTTATTATGTGCATAAGGTTACTCAGTTTAAGTTGATGCCCAATGCACCAGGTGAGATTATTTTTTTAGGGGATAGTATTACTGATATTGCCGAATGGGCAGAACTCTTTGGTAATAAAAACATTAAAAACAGAGGCATCAGTACGGATAATACTTTTGGTGTTTTAGCAAGACTAGATGAAGTGGTTGAATCTAAACCATCAAAAATATTATTAATGATTGGTATAAACGATATAGCAAAAAAAACTCCAGATAGTTTTATTGTGCAAAATATTCAACGCATAATACAATACGTTCAAACGCAATCACCAAAAACAATGATAATCATTCAAAGTATTTTGCCAACCAATAATGATTTTTCTGAATTTGCCGGATACCAAAATAAAGATGAACATATTAGATGGGTAAACCAACAAATAGCCACTTATTGCGATACAAAAAAAGTACAATTTGTAAATTTATATTCGTTGTTTCTTGACCCTAATAATAAATTGAGTAAACAATATACCAGTGATGGTTTACATTTGAACGGTCGGGGATATTTTTTGTGGAAGCAAGTTTTATTAAATAAGAAATTGATATAGTATGTTGATTACTGGAACTTTTATAGATGAGATAAGCCATGACATACCTCACCAAAACTGGGGCCCAGTTGAATGGGATAAAGACTTTCAGCATATGAAAGCGGCTGGTATAGATACTGTGATTGTAATAAGAAGCGGTTATAGGAAGTTTATTACTTATCCTTCTGATTATTTAATTAAAGAATATGGATGTTACCGACCACCAATTGATTTGATTGATTTATACCTTCAATTAGCCGAGAAGTATTCCATGAATCTGTATTTCGGATTGTATGATAGTGGTATTTATTGGGATACTGGAAACATGCAAGTGGAAATCGATGTCAATAAATTTGTGATAGATGAAGTGTGGAAACTATATGGTCATCGTAAAGCATTTAAAGGATGGTATATTAGCACAGAGATTAGTCGAAAAACCAAAGGTGCGGTAGAAGCTTTTAGTAGCTTAGGTAATATGTGTAAACAAATCAGCAATCAATTGCCCGTATTGATTTCTCCTTGGATTGATGGAAAAAAAGCAGTCATGGCTGCTTCTGGTACATTGTCTAAATCTGATGCAATTTCTGTAAAAGAGCATGAGCAAGAATGGGATGAGATATTTAGTGGCATACATCAGTCTATTGATGCAGTTGCGTTTCAGGATGGGCATATAGACTATTTTGAATTAGATCAGTTTTTTAGTGTTAATAAATTATTGGCGGATAAATATAAATTACAGTGTTGGACAAATGCAGAATCTTTTGATAGAGATATGCCTATCAAATTCTTGCCCATTAAGTTTGAAAAACTGAAATTGAAATTAGAAGCTGCAAAAAATGCAGGGTTTCACAAAGCAATCACTTTCGAGTTCAGTCATTTTATGAGTCCACAGTCATCTTATATACAAGCTCATCATTTATACAATCGGTACATGGAATACAAACAAAATCAATAGTTCTATGATTAAAAATATAGCCCTTATATGTATTTGTTTTTCTTCTCTTTTTACTAAAGCTCAAACCAATAAGCAGCCAGTGTTAAGAGGAACTTGGATTACCAATGTTGCTAGCGATGCAATGCTCAGTCCTGAGAATGTACAAAAAGCTGTAATAAATTGTAAAAAAAATGGACTCACGGATATTTTTGTAGTTGTGTGGAATGGCGGTGTTACTACCTACCCAAGTGAAGTTCTAAATAATTATATAGGTATTAAGCAATCACCTGTTTATAACAATTTCGATCCATTAAAAGCATTTGTAACGGAAGGTCATAAAGCAGGGTTACGAGTGCATGCTTGGTTTGAATTTGGCGCTTCCTATGCATATAAAGACAGCATTGCTAATGGATGGTTAGCGAAGTATCCTTCTTGGGCTGGAAGAAATAATAAAAATGAATTACTAAAAAAGAATGGTTTTTTTTGGTGGAATGCCATGCATCCAGATGTGCAAACCTTTTTAGAAAAACTCATGCTTGAAGTTGTTAGCAATTATGATGTAGATGGAGTTCAGGGCGACGATCGTTTGCCAGCCATGCCAGCTGAAGGAGGGTATGATCAATTTTCGATTGATTTGTATAAAAAAGAATTTGCAGGAAAATTGCCTCCACAAAATGCAAAAGACAGCGCTTTTCTTCAATGGAAGGCCAATAAGATAAGTGCATTTGGAAAAAAATTGTACCAACGTGTTAAAGCGCAAAGGGCCAATTGTTTGGTAACATGGGCTCCAAGTATTTATCCTTGGAGTAAAGAACAATATTTACAAGATTGGCCAGCTTGGTTAAATGGGGGATATGCCGATTTAATCATTCCTCAATTATACAGATACAATATAGCTGCTTATGAAAAAATTGTAAAGGAATTATCAACACAAGTGCCCGATAGATTAAAACATAAAATATTTCCTGGAATACTTACTTCCTTGGGAGATGGCTATAGGGTTGATGCAGTATTGTTAAAACAAATGATGAACTTGAATAGACAATATGGATATAACGGAGAAGTCTTTTTTTATTACGAATCTGTTAATTCTTTTAAAGAACCACTGTATCAGTAATAACATCAATAAAATGGGTCGTTGCTTATTTATTGGATTTTTATTTTTTGTCAATTTTTTGAATGCTCAAAATAAGCCTACTTTTTTTGCATTCACACAAGCAACTCTTCGAGCAAAAACAAAACTTGAATTAATCAATTTAGTTGATGCTACAATACAGGTTCCATTGGTAGATAGCAATTATAAAAAATGGAAGTCGGCATTTTGGGCAATGGAAATCATGTTGTACAAGCCGGCAGCTTTTGAAAAAAATATTCCTCTTTTGCTCAAACAGTTTAATCAGTTAAATGCAGCCTTACAATGGTCCTTCCTGGAAGCTCTGTACACATTGTATCCTGGAGATTATGCACCATACATGAAGGAGACTTTGCAAGGTGCAAAAACAGATAAAATCAAAGCCTTACTACTGGAATACCTTCATTTGGGTAAAATTGATCCAATTATTTCTTCAAGCGATTTATTTTATCAATCTCCCTATTACCAATTGTATTTGCAGAATACAAAACCCATTTCCAATTTATTATCAATCCAAGAATCGACCTTATTAAATAAAGATTTTTTGCCCAACCAATATGTGCTCGTAAGTTTTCAATACAAAGACAGAAATCGTCCGGGTTATTTAATGATTCGAGCAGCAGATAATAAATGGGTTGCCGATACAAAAAATGAGCCATTAAGGTTTGCCCAATTGGCAAGATCAATTACCAATATGCCGTATTATCTAACGAATGGAAATACACCACAAGGCTTATTTCGAATCACGGGTTTAGACGCTTCAGACAATAATTGGATTGGTCCAACTACCAATTTGCAAATGATTATGCCATATGAACAAGCTGATGGTATAATATTTTTTGCTGATTCAACGCAATTGGCTAATAAAAAAATCTATGAATCATTATTAAGCCCATTGTCTTCTGTTACTGGCTTATGGCAAAGTTACGATGCAGGAAAGATTGGTCGCTCAGAAATAATTGCTCATGGAACCACTATCCCTACTGAGTTTTATGCCAAGGAACCATATTTTCCATGTACCCCTTCATTGGGTTGCTTATGTAGCCCCGAAATCTGGAACGAAGAGGGGAAACTGGTATCCAGTGTTCAGGCTGAATGGATATCCGAAATAAAAAAACTTCCACAACAACCTACTTATTTATTAGTCATTGAATTATAAAAAATTATGAAAAAAATTATTTCAATTATTGGTTTATTTGCGTTTTTAATAACAATCAACGCATGTTCAAAATCAGCTTCATCAACTCCTACAAATACTACACCACCGCCAGTAGTAACTCCAGGTGCAAAACTGATGAATTTGCCAGCAGGATGGAAATACTCCTCGTTGATTAGTTCAGGATTTCCTGATGGTATGGAATTGTATTTTTTTGATAGTATTTATGCTGGTAGAAAAACAAAAATGTTTTGTGTTGCCTATAATGCCAAGAATGCTTTGTTTGAATTTAAGCCAGTATTATCGAGTACTGCCAAAAAGTTGAGTGATTTTAATAAGGATGAATCAGGTAAGGTATTGGCATGTATCAATGGTGGCTATTTTGGATCCAATCAATCATTTAGTTTGGTTAAATACAATGGACTGCCAGTTGCTTCAGCAAATATTAAAACTTTGTCTAGAAATTTTAATGGGGTGGCAACTACTTATTATCCAACAAGAGCGGCTTTTGGCATAAGTGCAACTGGTGATCCTTCAGTTGCTTGGATTTATCATGTAGGAACTGGAAATGACCTTGTTTATCAATATCCTTCTCCAAATGCCAATGCAGAAGGCCAAAGTCCTCAACCAATTCCTACTGCAACTTTTCCAACCGGTGCTTCAATTTGGAATATTCACTCTGCTATTGGAGGCTCACCTATGTTATTGCGTAATAATGCAGTCAATATTACCGATGTGCAGGAATTAATAAGCATTAATAATACTACTTCACGATCAAGAACTGCCATCGGCTATACTGATAATAACTTAATTATATTGCTAGTAGTAGAAGGCGATAATTCTAGTGGAGGATATCTGGGAATGAATCTTACCGAACTAGCAGCAGCACTAAAATCACTGGGTTGTTCCAACGCCATCAATCTAGATGGAGGTGGATCTAGTTCAATGATTGCTGGAGGTCAATTACTCAATCGCCCAGGAGATAATGGGGTAGAGCGTTCTATAGTGAGTGCAGTGTTGATTAAGCAGCGCTAGACATTTAAAGCTGCATCACATACCATGATTTTCATCATGGTATTCATTGTAATAAAACATATTAACTATTGATGTTATTCATTTTTAAGTGATAGCATTGTTGGTACTTTTGTGATATATGAAAGCTGCTATTCAGCTAATAATACACCAAAAACCAACTATATGAAATTACCTGCTAATTTTTTAAAACAACTGCTTCTGCTACTTGTAATCGGTTTCTTATTTTCCACAAATGTTTTCGGTCAATTAAAATATGTATCAAAAGGAAATTTATCGGTTGTTGTAAGTGGAACATCTACATTACATGACTGGGATATGAAATCCAGTGTTGGATCTTTCGAAGGGTTATTTACTTTAAATGCAGCTGGGGCTATCACTGCAGTGTCTGGAGTGAGCTTTTCTACAGTAGCAGAATCTTTAAAAAGCGGCAAAGGTTCTATGGACAAAAACGCTTATAAAGCTTTAAAAACCGATAAGGCCCCAACCATTAATTTTTCAGCAAACAATTGCTCTGTTACAGCAATTGATGCGCATCATTTTCTAGTAAAATCAAATGGAAAATTAACTCTTGCAGGTAAAACACTGGATACAGAGATGCATGCAACCTGTAAAGTGAATGCCGATAAATCAATCAATATAATGGCATCTAAAAAAATTAGTATGAAAGATTATGCCATGGAACCACCTTCTTTTATGATGGGTACTATTAAAACTGGCAATGAGGTAATACTCAAATTCGATTTTAATATCAATAAATAAATATGGCAACTATACAATTATTCACTAAAACTACATTGAATGAAACTTCAACTCAACAAATTCAAAATTACATTCACCTTCTTTTTATTGGCAGTTTTGCCTTTGGCAGTTTTAGCACAACAGCCCAAATTATCCAATTTTAGGCCCTATGATAAAACTGGAATGCACATGTTTGAAACACTAAAATCTGATACCGTTCCTTTCAATGGCTTGGCAGTAAGATGGGGAGCTGGATTTACCCAACAATTTCAAAATTTGAAACACGAAAATCCTGGGGCAGTCAATAACACTGGTACAGGAGCCAATCGGTTGTATCCCATAAAAAATGGATTTATGACAGCGCAAGCCAATTTATTTATGGATGTGCAATTGGCCGATGGTATTAAATTAAACGTAACAAGTTATATGTCTGCGCGTCATCACAATGAGTTTTGGGTAAAAGGCGGATATATCCAATTCGACAAACTGCCTTTTAACGGAGCATTTTGGAATAACCTAATGAAAATAGCAACTATCAAAATAGGGCATTTTGAAGTGAATTATGGAGACCAACACTTTCGTAGATCAGATGGAGGGCAAACATTATACAATCCATTTATTGAGAATTACATCATGGATCAATTTGCCACAGAAATAGGCGGAGAAGTGTATTTGCAAAAAAATGGTTTATTTGGAATGATTGGAATGACCAGTGGCATGATCAAGGGCAGCATCGATTCATTTCCTGTAACTCCTCAAGACCCCAATACAGCTAGAAACCCATCTATTTATTTTAAGGGTGGAATAGATAAGCAAGTAAATCAGGATTTAAGATTCCGTTTATCTGCAAGCCTCTATACCAATAGTAGTAATGCTGGCAGTGGATTAACCCTTTTTAGTGGAGATCGTACAGGCTCCAATTATCAAAATGTAATGGAAAAAGGTGTACCAGGTGCATTACCTGCTTCAACAGCCCTTTATACATCTGGAAGATTTAATCCTGGTTTCTCCAAAACCTTAACTGCAACCATGTTGAATGGTTTTATCAAATACAAAGGATTTGAAACGTTTGGTACTTATGAGTTTGCAAATGGAAGAACCAAAGCCGAAACTGATAAGCGAAATGCTACTCAGTTTGCAATAGAAGGTATTTACAGATTTGGAAAAGAAGAAAACTTATTTATTGGATACAGATACAATACTGTAAAAGCAAGACTTGCAGGTTTTACTGCAGATGTAAAACTAAATAGATCTTCTTTTGCAGCTGGTTGGTTCCTAACCAAGAATGTATTGTTAAAGGGTGAAATGGTAAATCAACAATATGTCGATTTTCCTTCTGCAGATTATCGTTCTTTGGGAAAATTCAACGGATATATAATCGAAGCAGTAGTAGGTTTCTAAAAAATCGTTTTATGGTGTATCATGGCCGGGTGAATTTATTTTACTCGGCTTTTTTTTAGTTGTATTTTCGAAGAAGCATGCGTGTACATTTAGTTGTTATAGCACTATTGTTGGTAAATCCTGTATTTAATTTACCTGATGCTAAAGTTACTTGGGTAATTATGCAGGGGAGTAGTTTAACGGTGAATGGAAGCACTAATATAAATACATTTCAGTGCGATATCGCCAATTATGATCTACCTGATACAGTTACTTGTTTTAAACTACTACAGCGAGGGGCTGTTTTGCCAATGACAGGCAAGCTCAATTTAAGTATTGATGCATTTGATTGCCATAATAAAATGATGACCAGTGATCTTAGAAAAACGCTTAAAGCCAAGGATTTTCCAATCCTTTCAGTAAGGTTCATCACCATCAATAGCTTCCCTGATTTTAAAAATCCAATTAAAATAACAGGTATTGTTGATATTGGTCTTGCTGGAGTTAGCAAGAAATTTGAAATCAATTATTATTTCACTGCCGATGATAAACAGCAAGTGCATTTAAAAGGAGATCAAAAAATTCATTTTTCCGATTTCAATTTAAATCCTCCTAGTAAATTAGGTGGAATGATCAAAGCTAAAGATGAATTATTGGTAGTGTTTAAATTGAATCTAAAGCCAATTGGTTAAACACTTAAGGATTCATTTTAGCGAAGATGATTCCGGCAACACTTGCTTGAAATAAACCAAAAATAAGCCATGATAGCACCATTGTAGCAGACACTTCAATCTGACTATAGGTTAACCAAAGAATGGGGAAAAGACCAGTAATAGTGTATACTATTCCAAATTCTACACCTCTTAACAACATAGAGCCGCTAAACGATGATTTAAATTTTTCCCAGAAAAAAGAGAGTGCAAAGCTAATGAGCATCGCATGCGAATAAAAAAATACATCCCTTGATTGATCTGATATAAATACACTACTCAAGTATTCAACAAAAAATGGAGCTAAAAAAGGAATTTGAACTGCTACAAACAATCCACCATATGAAAGTAAGGATAGCGCAAGTCCGGCAACAAAACCACTAGCAATCATTTTTTTTACTTGAACCGAATTCATACTTTAAAAGTATCTATTTCAATTCAAAATTACACTATTTATATAATTACTACCAGAGACTGCTCTATTATCTTCAATTGATGATTATTGCTTATTATTGTATCAATTAAATTCCACAATATGAATAAATTTCTGACTGTTTTCTTACTTGGTTTTATTGTTACAATCTTAGTATCCTGTTCGGCGCCTAAAAAGGCAGTTGGAGTTTGGGTTAATAAAGAAAAAGTTGAAGGCAAAACCTATCCTAGTATTTTTGTTATTGCTCAAACACAGAATATACAAGCCCGACAAATAGTGGAAGACGATCTTGCTAAGCGTGCAACTGAAATTGGGTTTAAAGTAGTAAAAAGCATCGATGTGATGCCACCTGTTTTTGATGGTGGAAAACAACTTACTAAGGAAGAAGTATTGGCAAAAGTATTAGCAGCTGGATGCGATGGTATCTTTTTGGTAACATTGGCACGCAAAGAAGAAAATTTAAAGTATTCTCCAGGAAGAGAAGTGTATGCCCCAACTCCTTACACAACTTGGAGCGGAAATTTTTTTGGGTACTATAGCAGCTGGTCATCTGTAACCAGCACTCCTGGATATTATGATAAAGAAAAAGAGTATTTCTTACAGAGTAATTTTTATGATACAAAATCCCTTGATCTATTATTCTCAGTTCAATCTTCTGTTTACAATCCTTCCTCTCTGGAAAAATTCAGTAAAACGTACGTGAATGAATTGATAGAGAAAATGGACGATGCTGGTTTATTTAAGAATAGGAAATAATTTATTTAGATAATACAATAATTTCAGTTTATGAGAAACTACATGCTTTTAATTTTATTGATTGTTTCAACAGTTGTTTATGGGCAAGCTAAGCCAGAATGGAATAGCATATTCAGTGCCATCAATAGCGAAGTTCAAAACAATTCAAAAGCATATACTAGTTTAAAAACGGCTACCGAAACTGTTGGGCATAGACTTACAGGTTCTGCCAATGGAAAGAAGGCCGAAGAATTTGCTTATAATTTATTAAAGTCCTATGGTTTTAAGGATGTGCGATACCAACCTTTTGAAGTAGAAAGCTGGAGTAGAGGAACATTGAATGTTTTGGTTGGATCTGATCAAAATCAATTACAGCCAATTAAATCTGTAACATTAGCACATTCACCAGTTAATGCATCGGTGAAATTGGAATTGGCAGATATGGGAAATGGTTTAGAAGAAGATTATACAAGTAATCCAGGAAAAGTGACAGGAAAAATTGCCTTGGTTTATTTAGGCGTTTTGCCAGGTTCAAAACCTGGAACAAAATCTTTGCATCGTTCTGAAAAAACTGCCCTAGCTACCAAGTATGGTGCTAAAGGAATTATTATTATCAACACTGCTGATGGGGGTATACTATTAACTGGAACTGCTTCGGTTACAGGAAAATTAATTCCAATACCTGCAGTGTGCATAGGAAAGGAAGATGGTTTACAATTAAAACAAGCAATCGGCACAAAAAACCATTTTGCTTCTATACAAATGACCAATTTTTCAGGATTAATCAAAGCCAGAAATGTGATAGCTACCATTAAAGGAAAATCCATACCTAAAGAAAAAGTAGTAGTTGGAGGGCACCTTGATAGTTGGGATTTGGCAACTGGTGCGATAGATAATGGAATTGGTTCTTTCGCTGTAATTGATATGGCCAGAACTTTTCAAGCATTGAAATTACAGCCGGCAAGAACAGTTGAATTCATTTTATTCATGGGAGAGGAAGAAGGATTGTTGGGTTCTAGGGCCTATGTTGATGCAGCTATTAAAAATAAATCGATTGATCAATTGCGTTATATGCTCAATTATGATATGACCAATGATCCCAAAGGGTATTCTACTACTGCAGAGGAAAGCAAAGAATTGTTTCAATCAATAGGAGCCATTGCTCAAACCTTTGATACCAGTTATAAAAACACATTTAGGGCAGGTGCTGGTCTTCACAGCGATCATCAGCCATTTATGTTGCAAGGGGTGCCTACTGGTGGAGGAGCTGGTGGAACTTTGCCGAATAATGCCGGGCCATGCTATCATGCAGACTGCGATAATTTTAAATTGGTAGACGAGAAAGGCATAAAAAATACGGTAAGATTCAGTGCCATGTTATTATACGGAATTGCTGATGCAAAAGAAATTAAAGCAAAGCATTTTACGGATGAAGAAACCAAGGTTTTTTTATTAAAAAATAATTTAAAAGAACCTTTACAAATTGCAGGGGAGTGGAGGTGGAAGGATTAAGAGATAAGAGATGAAAGATAAGAGATAAAAGATAAAAGTTATTGCTTTAACTCATGTTTTGTTTCTTGTTGAATAATTGCTGGATCCTTAATGACAAATAAACACTTATAACTGCTGTAATCATTCCTGCGCCTACATCTAAGGGAAAATGTTGGGCTAAATAAATCCTGGAGTAACCCGTAAGCAAGGCCATTAAGAATCCACCATAAACCATCTTGTTGCCTCCGATTATCAAGCAACCTATAAAATAAATACAAAATACAGTTGTTGTATGGCCTGATGGAAAACTGTTATTGCTATGCAACTCAACTCCTTTTACTGTATGGATTAAATTTGTTTGGCCAATAGCATTGGTTGGCCTGGCTTC
>Ga0164293_10005258_pt1 | contig 11020 bp, 10 predicted proteins | sample GEODES118metaG_FD_111487 | JGI IMG/M metagenome (GOLD analysis project Ga0164293, IMG submission 111487) | Eutrophic lake water microbial communities from Lake Mendota, Wisconsin, USA - GEODES118 metaG | ecosystem: Environmental > Aquatic > Freshwater > Lake | place: USA: Lake Mendota...
ATAAGAGGGTCGATTGGCTTAATACGAAGCAGAATTGATCATCGTGACCTACGAGGCCTCGACAGCTATATGGAGAAACATAATCAATATGCAGCATGGGAAGCAAAAAGGCTTTTGAGTATCCTCAGCAACCCAAGAATGAAACAGAATTGGAAACTTAGACAACACCTTAAATACAAGTTGATACGCTCACCATGGGGTGCATTAGCATTTTTCTTAGGAAGCTTTCTTTTGATGGGTGGCTGGAAAGATGGCAGTATAGGATTTTCATTTAGCTTGCTGAAAGCAGCATATTTTGTTCAGATTGCTTGTCGCCTGAAGGAGCTGGAGACAGCTTAATAATAACAGAAAATAGATTAGTCATTAATATCTTGAATTGACTCTTTTGCGCAAGTATCAAACTAGACATTTACATTGATATATAGACGGAGGCCTATCTGCCGATTAGTTGGAACTGTATCAACAACAGCCCATGATGAAGCGCTCTGAACAGTTCTTCATCGAATTAATATGAGGCAAGGTCAAGGGATTGTCCAGCCTTTCCAGATGTTTTTTGATACGCGCAAAGTTGATTATTCAATAGATCGAAGACTCAGCTCAAAAGCCCCCTCCCGCTCTCCACGGACAAATATACTAGAACAAAACCAGCATGAAAATCCTTAACGTCTACCATCGAGATGCAACTAATGCAGGAGATTTAGCATCATCACCACTCAGATATTTTTCATATGATTGTGAAAGTCAAGATTTTGGTGCGGCCGACACCAATTCATTGCCTAAGGCTGACGGACTGATCGTTGGAGGGGGAGGGTTGATATGCAACAATACATTTGAAGATGTCATTAATAATGCAATCACCAGTATTGACGGTCCAAAGATCTTATGGGGTGCTGGCTTTAACCTACATTCCTATCCATTTAGATTTACAAGGAAGCTGGATGGTCTGGAGGGGATCAAAGCCGAGATTAAAGGTCTGCTTACCCGAACAGGACTACGTAAGCAAAGCTCATGGCTTAGAACACTTCTAAATGATGCTGAGATTTATCCAAAGATTGACAATAGGTATGATTTAGTAGGGGTTAGAGATTGGGGGACAGACTATCGCTGGGTGCCATGTGCTAGCTGTATGCATCCAATATTTGATTGGGGACGCGAACAATCGACAAGTAAAAAACTCGTCATAATAGATCATCCTATGTTTTTCAAGATCGACACTCGAAGCCCTAATAAAGGAAGTAATCTAAACAAGAGTTTTGAGGATATTATATCCATGCTCTCAGAAGCAGAGGTGATACTTACATCAAGTTATCATGCAGCGTATTGGGGAATACTCCTCGGGCGTAGAGTTGTTGTTGTACCTTGGTCTACTAAGTTCTTGAGATTTCGATGGAGAGTAGGGTTTGCATACGACTTAGACGGGGTAAGAAGTGCTATTAGCAAAGCAGCATCATTCCCAAACGCATTAAAGGAAGCACGAGAGGCGAATATATCCTTTGCTCTCGATGTTTCCAAGTTACTTTCAACAGATGTGTCTTGGTAAGTTTCTGCTCCTGCTTGACAGTTCAAAGCGCAGCAGATTTAGAAACGAAAATAGCTTCACATGAATAAGTTTATAGTGAGAATACGGGCTATAATAGAGGATGTGAGCTTTTAGTCCTTACCATTGATTATGCCATGCCCAGAACAGATATTGCTGTTAATGTCCATAACCTTAGCCTTCCTCAACAAATCTACTGAAACGCTACTGAAGCCAGTCGAATCAATCGATTTTGCTGAGCAATTGAACTGACTACTTTCTTGGTTGAACTAAGCAGATGCGTCTATTAGTCATTGAGCTTTCGCACAGCGCAGGCACTCGGTCTGTCATGCGAGAAATAATGCCAAGAATGACCGTACTATGTGAAGCCGTAGTCTACTGTGGACATGATTATACTAGCTGGAAGAGTTATCAGAATATAGAGTCTTTTTCCTTTGGTGAACTCGTCACCTTGTTTCACAACTGGAGAGATAGTTTACGGAAGCGAATTGGAACACAAAGGGCAAAAGACCACGTGTTCTGGCTGTACATAGAGCGCTTAATAAAATCAAAAAAAATTACACATGTGTTTATGCCGTGGATAATCAGTCAGAAAATTCCGAGGCTTTCTGTGCCAACTGGAGGAATGATTATGGATCTCCTTTGGAGGCACTACCCAGATGAGTTCGCAGGGAGCCACGAAATGGATTCTATTCTGATTCAGAATCTAAGAAATATTGATATATCTTTTCCTGTCTCTTCATCGACTGAAGCCGAACTATCGTATTCATTTGATATTAGCGACCTTAACATTGCCACAGTACCCCATGGAGCTGCGATTAATGAAGAAACATTAATTGGCAACTCGTGCCCTGATTTAGCACTTACTCCGTTTTTCTTGTATCCAGCTCAGACAACTGCCAACAAAAACCATCTTTGCCTGTTTGAAGCCGTACGTTTTTTAGTTGATAGGGGATTAGATGTAAAGATAGTTCTTACGAGTCGTTCGATTTCTAGACTTAGAGATGGTGATATACGATCTAGATACGAATCAGACTTATATAATTGGCTACAGGTTAACTCTGATTTAATTGGCACTAATATTGAACTGAAGGGGGAGGTGAGCTGGCAAGAGCTTAATACTCTCTACCGCGGGTGTGCGGCCATTGTGCTACCTTCTCTTTATGAAGGATTTGGTCTTCCTCTAGTTGAAGCATTGGAGCGGAATGTAGCTGTGATTTGTTCTGGGATTGCACCGTTCCTTGAACAGATAGATCGCTACCAGATGCATGATCAGGTATGTGTTGTGGATCCAGTTAATCCTGAAAGGCTTGGGTCGGTAATTCTGGACTATCTCAAACATAATAGGTTTCTGCCACTATCTGAAGAGGAATTAATAGAGAGATTATCAATCTGGAGTTGGGATGATGCCGCAGCAGCATACATTCGTTTTCTTTCTAATATCAAAACCAAACATGGCGGTAACATGCGATTTGAACCTTGCTAGCTTTTCAGGGAATAGCATCGATATATTTCCAGCTAGGCATATGCAGACTCTGTTGCTGCATGAAGATCTTTGTGGCAGCGTACTTGATTCTCGAGAGTACTCCAATGTGTCATTGGTTCAAGGATATCGAGGTGACATATTTGTTTTACAGATTCTTGTCCGATCAACTCTCGCATACAAGATTTCTTGGTGCATATGAGACTCCGCCTTACTGATAAGAACGCTACCTGATTCAGCTCCCCCTACAAGAACATCGATGCGCATTGCATACTTGAATAATCACTATCAACTAGGTGGTGCGGAAACTGTCGTAAGGCAGTTGCACCGCGGGATGCTCGAAAGAAAAATTTCAAGTAAGATATTGGTTACAGAGGCCAAAAGCCTGCCTCGTGGGAATGATGTTGTCTCACTCTATCCACTTCTTCTGGGCAAACTTGACCACAGCAGATTGAGGGGTTATGTAAACAGGTTTGTAGCACGACGTGATTGGACTGATCATGCAGTATTACAGCTAGCTAAAAGTAGATACGATCTGATCCACGTTCATAGCTTTCACGGTCTCTATGCAAGCCTGAACACTTTTTCTAGACTAGTTGAGGCCAAGCCAGTTATTTGGACGTTTCATAGATTTTGGGGAGTCACTGGTGGCTGTGATCACCCCTTTGATTGTGTTCGCTACCATTACGGATGTGGTTCTTGCCCTCAGGTAGGTAACTTTGCAGTTGGCCCGGTCGACAATACATCCAGAGAGTGGGAGGATAAGATGCAATTATTGAGTGATCTACCGCTCACAATAGTAGCCCCTTCACAGCATTTAGCAGAGGTCGTTCGTCGATCTCCAATAGGAAAGAATTGGAAGACAGTTGTAATCCACAATGGTATCAATACGAAGGACTTTGGGGTGGGTCGCAAACAAGATTCAAACTTTCGCGCCACTCAGAATTTGAAGCCTGGAAAGACGAGCCTACTTTTTACGAATCGGAACTTTCGTGATCCAATCAAGGGCTGGCCTACAATCCGCGAAGCTCTCAAGCTGTTGTCCCCGCAGGGCTTGCAGTTGATGCTTGTGGGTGATGGCTCAAGCTGGGCAGCATCGCAACTTTCTCCCGATTGGGATATTATTGATTATGGTTATGTGAATGATCGACAAAGGATGGCTTGTATCTATGAAGCAGCAGATATCTTTCTATATGCCTCTGAGGGTGAGAACTTTCCATGCGCGATACTCGAAGCCATGTCTTCTGGTTGTTGTATAGTAAGTACGCCAGTTGATGGCGTCCTTGAACAAATCGAATCGGGACATACTGGTGTGGTTGCTGAGAAAAATGATGGGAAGTCACTTGCTAACTGTCTTAGTCTAGCGCTGCAGAATCCTAACCATATTAAACAGATTGGTCGAGCCGCGCGGATAAAAGCCTCGTCTAATTTCTCGGAAGAATTAATGCTTGACAAACATTTAGATCTTTATAGAAGTGTCCTACAATCCAGGTCGGATTAGCCCTATTGGGTTGTGAGTCAACATCCTAATTATGCCACAGTTAATTAAAGCTTTACTCGCAACTCGAGCATCAGGCTTAGCAATATATTATCAATTAGTTACCAATAGTCACTCATGGAGTCCATTTAAGTCTACGAGACAGAATTGAGAACTATCAAGAGGTTAACCAAGCCAACGGGGCCAATCTTTATCCACCTAATAAGAATGCACGCTCAACAATCAATGCTGCCAGATCTTAGAGCGAGAATCAGGATATTCGGTAGATTGCAGCAGCTGCGAATTAGCATCAAGCGCAATCTCCCGAGATTCTACTACGGTTGGGCTTATATCCCAGTGATCGGTGATCTAGTCGTTAAAAATACCTTTAAAACCCCTCCTGTTCTTGTTGTTTCATTTCCTCGTAGTGGATCTAGCTGGTTAGGCGCAAGACTCGGTTTATCCTCAAATGCCGCATACTTAAGGGAACCTATTAATACGGACTTCCTAGATTTAGGAGGAAAGAATACCCTTAAGAGTATACGTGTTGATGAGCCCGATCCTATTTTTTCTAAATCATCAGCCAAGGCATTTCTAAAGGCTCCATCTTATGATACTAAAATAGTTGCTTTTCCAAGACAGTGGCTATTATGGAATTTAAAGGGTAAACGTCGCCTCCTTAAAGAGGTTAACCCTTTGGCCCTTGAGTACTGGATCCAAGAGTTTTCCCCAATCGTTATTTTCATTGTGAGGCATCCGGCCGCAATTGCGGCATCTTATATGGAGCTGGGATGGCTTGAAAATGACGATGTACGAGATACTCCTCATAACTCAGATCTTTCTCCGTTCGAAGTCTTTGGAAGGCGAGTTGGTGAAGTATTCGAGTACTCACTGAATATCATTAAAGAGCATCCTCAAAAACATCTCGTTGTCAAATACGAAGATCTCGTTCTGAATGAGGCTTTTGAAGTTTCAAGAATATCTGCTTTTGCAGGACTAAAGATCGATAGTACTCAGCTTTTTGCGGACTTGGAGGAATCGAGTAAAAACCTTAAAGCTTTCAAGATCAACCCCTTTTCCTTGCTAGGTCGAAGCTCAGATCAGAATAATAAGTGGCGTACAAAGTTGAGTCAATCTCAGATTGATGAAGTCCGCAAGGGTTATCTTGTCTATGCTAAGCAATACTATTTACTGGATCAAGATTGGTGATAGTAATTCATTACGCCTTTGACATTGCCTATGAATCCAGGCTTTAACTCTAGGCTGGATCAATCTTTGCTCGTTAGAAAGTGTTATTGTACTGAACTAAACCAACCTAATTCTTGCTGCTACAGGAAGCCAGCCGTGACCCAATGTGCGAGGCAAGAATACTATGTTTATTCAAACAGGATATCGATGGAAAAAAGATTCAATAGCAACTGATGATTCACGCATCAACTTCGATTGTCATTGCCTCCTCGGCTTCTAGGTATAGCCGCAAATGACTAGGCAAATGTTTGGCCAGAGCCTCTTCTCTGCTAAGCCATAAAGAAGCCACGATCTCCATATTATCAATTTCAAGCTCAGGTCGTTCGTAAACCGTCAGCGTGAAGATTGACACCGTGTTCAAACCTCCAGAGCTTGTCTCGGTGATTGTCCAAGCAGTAGAGAGCTGCTCCTGCAGCACGTGGAATCCAAGCTCTTCAAAGAGCTCTCGACAGGCTGCCTGCGCAGCCGACTCGCCCCCCTGAATACCACCTCCCGGAAGGCTCCAACTACGTCGATAGCTGGTTTTCACGAGCAGCACCTGGTCCTGATGCCAGATCGCCACCAGCGCACCGTGTGTATGGGGCTTGAACAGGAGTCGATAAATCTCATAGATTACTGCTGCGAACCAGTACAATCGCAATGCATGAATCAGAGGTTTGAGGCTCGCCTTCATAGCATGGCTACCTGTAAGTCTTGATTCAATGCAGTTAGTTCACATTCAAGGCGCTCCAGCACCGCCTGTCGACCATAGCGCTGCTCTGCAAGCTGTCGTCCCTGGGTACCCAGCTGCTGCCGCAAGGAAGGATCAGTGAGCAGTCGCCGCAATGCCGCAGCAAAGGCAACCCCATCTTCGGGTTCAACCCGAACACCGGCAAGCTCGGCCAACTGACCCAACTCACTACCCGCAGGAGAGCTGGCCACAAGCGGACGACCGCTCGCGAGAATGCCTAGCAACTTGGACGGTAGGACCAAATCTGCTGCACCAGCCTTTTGTGGTACAAGATGAACATCCGCAAGGTTCAGCCAATCGTTAAGCCGCTCCACTGGCTGCAATGGCAAGAGCTTCACGTTGGCCATCCCCGCCGTGGCTGCTGCAAGGTCGGCGCGACTTGGGCCCTCCCCCGCTAACAGCCACACTAGGTCGGGGAGATCAACCAGTAGATGCATAGCCTCCACGAGCAAATCAAGCCCCTGCTTTTGATTCATCGAGCCCGAATAGAGCAACACCTGCTGATCAGCACGGATACCTAGCTCCTGGCGGTAGGGATTGGTTGGGCGCTGATCCTCTGGTTGGGGGGTGATGACGTTGAGATCGACCCAGTTGGGTAAAAGCACGGCCTGGTTCGACGGCACGCCTTTGTCGATGACATGCCTCAGCATTGCCTCACTGATCGTGCTAACCCGCGTGAATCCCTGAAGCGTACGGCTCTCCCAGAGCTCCGCCAGGCTACGCAGCTGGCGGCCCTTGAGAAGCCCCAATTCAAACGCCGCATCCAGTTCAAAATCCTGGATATGGAGCCAGCTGACTGTGCCCCGTCCACAGACAGCAGTAAACAAGAGTGCGCCCGGCGTGCAGAAGAAGGCTGGCGCCACCGTGATCACCACCTGGGGTTGCCACAGTCGTTGCGAAAGCAACACCGGGAAACTGCTTAAGGCAAAGCTGGCCAAGTGGAACAGCCGCTTTAACCCGTTTGGACGGCGTGGCACCCACAAAGGACAACGCCAAATCTTTACACCGGCACGCTTTTCGCGTCGGTAGCGATTGCCATTGACCTGCCACTGCGGGAAGTAAGGCGGTGCGGTGATCACGCGCACCTCATGGCCTCGTGATGCCAGCCATTGGGCCAACTCACCGCTGTACTTACCGATTCCCACCGGTTCTGGTGCGTAATTCAATCCGTAGAGCAGCACCTTCATGGGGAACAGGATGGGAATTAGGGGAATTGGCCACAGTCTCTCGCCTGTGGGTGCTTGTTTTCGCCATTGGGCGCTTGATTGAGGTGCTCACCCAGACCGTGACCCCATGTTGTCAACTCAGCTGATTTCACCATAGATGCTTGCCTCCACCATGGCCGGCAGGCTCCGCCTGCATGCCCGTGATCTCTCACGGTTCCAGAGAATCGCTGATCCCCTTGAAGTCACCTTTCTATTTGTGATGCAGCTGGGCAGCACGGCCTGGAATCATCCCGAACTCCAGATTCAGCCTTGGATGTGGGTGGTTGGCTGCACCTGCATCCTATTGCCCTTGGGTGGACTCTATAGGAGTTTTCGCAACAATAGCCTGCTGTTATTGGCTCGCCGGGTAATCAGCAGCTGGCTGCTGGTCTGCACCGGAATGCTCGCGCTCAGCTTCATCACTAAAACCAGCGCTAGCTTCTCCAGATACGAGAGCGGCCTCTGGGCACTGATGTCACTAGGCGTGCTGTTGCTCAACCATGTGGGCCTGCGCAAGCTGCTCCGCATTCACCGCCGACGAGGTGGGAACAGCCGCAGTGTTCTCTACTGGGGCATGCCGGATGCGGCAGCGGCTTTCGCCCAGGAACTTCAGCACAACGCCTGGTTGGGACTACGGCTAGTGGTCTGGTTCGGCCCGCAAGCTCCCTACCCTGACACCGACACATCTGCGCTACCGCGCTGGGGTGGCGGCTTGGTCGACATGAAACGGTGGCTGGAATTGCACGAGGTAGATCGAATCGTGTTCAGTCATGTGACACGCAACGGAGTGGAGATGGCCGATGTACTTCAGCTGTTTGGTGACACCTGTATCCCTGTGACCTACGCCCCAAACTGGGCAAAACAGTCAATGCGATTCGATATCGATTTTGTTGGCAGTCAATGGTGCATCAATCTCTGGGGTGGAGATCGACTGATGACCGACCGCCAACTCAAGCGTTGCTTCGACCTGGCGATCAGCAGTGCTGGACTGCTACTGATCAGTCCACTACTGCTGCTGGTTGCGATCGCTGTAAAACTGTCGAGTCCAGGTCCGATTTTGTTCATGCAAGACCGCTACGGACTCGACGGCCGCCGCTTCCGCATCTACAAGTTTCGCACCATGCGAGTGCTGGAGGCCGGCGACACACCAGGATTGAAACAGGCCACTCGCAACGATCCGCGCGTCACACCTGTGGGGCGTTTCCTCCGCCGCTGGAGCCTCGATGAACTCCCACAGCTGCTGAATGTGGTGATGGGACAGATGAGCTTGGTGGGTCCAAGGCCCCATGCCGTGGATCACAACGAGCATTACCGCAAAATGATTCCCGGATACATGCAGCGGCATGCCTGCAAGCCGGGAATCACCGGACTTGCCCAGATTGAGGGCTTGCGCGGCGAGACGAGCAGCCTGGAATCCATGGCAAGCAGAATCGAGGCCGATCTGCGCTATGCACGTGACTGGAGCCTGAAACTCGATACGAAAATTCTGATCAAAACCTTATTGTGTCTGCGATCATCAAACGCCTTTTGAGCCCTACTGCAGTTCGTGGAATAAAGGCTTCAAACGAGACCATATACGGGTGATCTCCTGATCTGCTATTACTTTATTACTGGAATTCTGATCTACGGAAATGGTAATGAAAAGGCAGCTCCAATCTGTTAGTGGTTGAAGACCCACAGATCGTTTAATACGATCGAGCCAGGTACGAGATAAGCCACGTGTCTTTCGAGACACCACCTCTTTGGCAGTACTGGCGTGAGCACCAGCAATACAGCTTGAAGCCACCTCGCGTTTCTGGCTGTCGTTGAAACGCAGGAACTGATCGTTGCCGATCTTGAGCGATCTTGGTTTCTCCCCAGGATCTGCCCCGAACACAGGACCGATCGTATCGGAACCAAGCTGCTGGGAACTGCGGGTTCGCACTGGAATGAGACTGATGCTCACGGATTCCGAGGCGTCTCCAGAGCTTGGATTGGCGCGATCCACGAAGATCAACCCTTCAGCGTTAGAAACGTTCTTTCTTCCTTGGGCCTGCACCTTATCATTAATTTTCCATCCCTGTGCCTGAAGTGCTTGGACGAGACCTGGATTCAAAGCGACTGGTTTTGGTGCATCGATAGGAAACCCTCCGACCCTCAGAATGCCGAATGAGGTGAAGGCGATTCCGAAAACCAAGCCCCAGGCCTGCAATTGATTAGATTTCAGCATTACGTGACGCGATCTGACGCTCCACCATCATCATATAGATCTGCCCCAGTATGACCGTGGCGATACCCGAGAAAACCAGGCCACCCCACTCGTCATGAAAGAAATCAAAGAGTTGATCCTTGTATGGCATAGTACTGCCCACAATCAGAGCCAGCAGTCCGATTCGGACCACATTCACAAAATATCCCAACAGGGGAGCAAAAAGTAAAAATAGTGTTTTTCCGCGAACACTTCTGATCGGATATGCCATACAAAATACGATCGCGATCACGGCGAGCTGGGCGATCTGGCCGGCACCGCTGCACGACGGTTCGATCGAAACGCCCTGAGCACCTGCTACGAGCATCCGCCCAGAAGAGGAAGCATTGACTCCGACGATCCACAGCAGAGCCTGAGCAAATGTTCCAGTCGTAACACTCAACAAATATTCTGGCAGCAGCTTGAAAGCCAGAAACTGCAGGGGGAAAAGGCTGAGCACGATCAGTGCTTGCCTGAAGCTGAACAACTCACGAACGGGTCTCGCCAGAAGCGCCAGACCCATTCCCTGGATCAAAGGCAAGACGTAGACAGCGGAATCCAGATCGAGCACAAGACACGATCGCCAGGTGGCATAAGCCAGCAGGGTGATGCCAGCTAAAAAGGAAGCGCGGGATGGCCTGACTTGAAAGTGTTCAAGCTGGTCTTCAATACAGATCGCAGCACCGCCCCAGATCACCACAGCCAGCAGGGTGATGCCCTGATCCTGCTGCGTTGCCTGCACGACCCACACAGAGAGAGTGGCCTGCAGCCCGGCCAATACTTGCCACTGGAAAATCGCATCGGCGCGAAGCTTATGTAGAAATTCGCTAAGCGAATGCAGTAAGCGAATTTGAGAATTCATGTCCGCTTTTTGCAACAGGCTGGCCTGAATCATCCCGCGATCGTATAGCATCCCGCTGGTAGCTGGCTTGTCCAGCTCATACGCTCAGCTCACCCCATACCCCCTCCAATGCAAGCCACTCTTAAAGGCTCTGGCGGATCCGTGAGATTCAGCTCGCTGGCTCTTAAGGCCGTCCAAGCTGCCCTCATCGCAGCTCCCGTCGTTCTCGCCGTTGCCCCTTCCCAGGCCGGCACCCGCGTGATCACCGCCAA
>Ga0164293_10005259_pt1 | contig 11019 bp, 8 predicted proteins | sample GEODES118metaG_FD_111487 | JGI IMG/M metagenome (GOLD analysis project Ga0164293, IMG submission 111487) | Eutrophic lake water microbial communities from Lake Mendota, Wisconsin, USA - GEODES118 metaG | ecosystem: Environmental > Aquatic > Freshwater > Lake | place: USA: Lake Mendota, Wisconsin...
AAACTACCTATTTCAGGTATCTTAATAAATACGAGAACGATAAGCAGAAAGTATATAATAATACTTTTTTTACAGTATCACTCATTGTACTGACATTTCTGCTTTTCAGCTTTCTTTTTGTAGATGACATCGCTACTTGGATACAGCGGGGTAATGTTAATGATCCTGATTATGCCCGTTACATTAAGTATTTTATATATATTCTAGCAGCCGATTCACTGGCAGTTATTCCATTTGCGAAAGTCAGGGCTGATGGCCGGCCGGTACGCTATAGTATCATTAAATTCATTAATATTTTAACATTCATTGGCTTAAACCTACTTTTTATTGTTGTTTTTCCTTTAATTATCAAAGAGGGCTGGTTTGGAGCTGAATATCTAACCGGCTGGTATAGAGAAGGCTGGGTAGGTTATGTGTTTGTTTCTAACCTGATTGCTAGTCTGGTTACTCTACTATTGCTTACGCCGGAGTTGTTAAAATTGACATTTAGTTATGATGCTTCCTTGCTGAAAGAAATGTTGGTTTATAGCTTACCTGTTCTGATTGCGAATATATCCTTCATTATCAATGAAAATATAGACAAGATATTTCTAGGACAACTTTTACCTGCTGATATTGCCGAACAGGAGGTGGGGATTTATGCAGCGTGTTACAAGATCGCAGTATTTTTGAGCATCTTTATTAATGCTTTTCGCCTCGGGGCAGAGCCTTTCTTTTTTAGTCAGGCAAAGAATAAAAACGCTACCGAAACTTATGCCCGGATTATGGATTACTTTGTAATCGCAGTTTCCCTGATCTTTGTATTTCTGGTTGCAAATATTGAACTACTTAAATATTTCATAAAAGGCAAGGATGCTGCAGAGCAAGCACTATACTGGTCGGGATTACAAATAGTGCCGGTTTTGTTATTCGGGTATGTGAGTTTGGGGATATATATCAATTTATCAATTTGGTATAAGTTATCGGATCAAACGCGATTTGGATTATACATCTCTGGAATTGGGGCGATTTTAACAATCGTTCTCAATCTAATCTTCATACCAAAGTTTAGTTATATGGCTTCGGCATGGATCTCACTAACGGCTTATACCTGCATGATGATCCTTTCCTATTTATGGGGTCAGCGCAACTATCCTATCCCGTATAAGCTCAAAAAGAATATCTTTTATCTTTTATCCTCCGTTTGTATTGTTTTTGTAGTTTTTGTAGTATTTGATCGTAATCTAATTATAGGAAATGCCTTGTTTCTTATCTTTACAATTGTGATCCTCTATAGGGAAAGTAAAGAAATCAAATTAATACTCGGCAAAAAATGAAAATCCGCATTATAAATAAATCAGTTCACCAATTGCCGGCGTATGAAACCGAGGGTTCTGCGGGTATGGATCTTAGGGCCAATATTTCAGAAGGCATCATTTTAAAGCCGATGGAGCGAAAACTGATACCAAGTGGTTTGTTTATTGAATTGCCTGTAGGATTCGAGGCACAGATAAGGCCGCGTAGCGGACTTGCATTGAAGCATGGTATCAGTATTCTGAATTCTCCGGGAACGATTGATGCGGATTACAGAGGAGAAATAAAGATTCTTTTGATCAATTTCTCTGAAACCAACTTTGAGATTAATAGTGGTGACCGTATAGCACAAATGATTATTTCAAGGCATGAGCAGGTAAGTTGGGAAGAGGTTGAAATATTAAGTGAAACTTTACGTGGAGAAGGTGGTTATGGTCACACTGGATTGTAATGGTATGAAAAAAGGGAGTATCGCTGTATTATATTTTTTATTGTTTGTACTTCCCGTTTTTGCTCAAAGAAATAAAGCCGAAAAGAATGAGCCTGTCATAGTTGTTGGAAAGTTTCTAAATCAAAGAGATAGCATGCGGGTAAAGGAATTATTCTTTAATGGGCTGCAGGAAAAAATTTCAATGAATTATGCACAGGCGGCATCCACTTTTTCAAAAATTTTAGATTTTGATCCTTCAAATGATGCCGTATTATATGAGTTAGCAACTATTAGTTTTTCAGCCGATAAGCCTGAGGAGGCAGAAAAATTGGTAAGAAAAGCCGTAAGTGTTCGTCCTGAAAACGAGTGGTATTGGTTATTGCTATCGAATATCTATAAGAGAACAAATAAAATAAATGACCTGGTTTTTGTTCTAGATGAGCTATCGAAAATTTCTCCGAAGAATGAGGCTTATTATTATGATAAGGCAAACGCTCTAATGATGCTAAAACGCATGGATGAGGCTGAAAACGCTTACGATGAAATAGAGAAGAAATTTGGCGCATCAGAGGATTTGATTTCTGCCAGACAGCGTATTTTAATGCAACAAGGTAAATCGGCCAAACTAACTGATGAGTTAGAAAGGCAGATTCGATCAAAACCTGAAGATTTTAGAAATTATATTTATTTAAGTGAAGTATATTCCAGGGAGGGAGATCGACAAAAGGCTCTTGAGATATTAAACAAGGCTAAACAAATATCGCCCGAAAATGCAATGATTCGTCTGGCTCTTGCCGATAATTATAAGGCACTTCGGCAGTTTGAAAACACATTTATAGAATTAAAGGTAGCTTTTGAAGATCCTGATCTGAATATTGATGAGAAGGTCAGAATTGTACTTTCCTTTTTTCCCATGTTTGCAGATATGAAGGCCAGAGCCTATGCAAATGAACTGGCTTCGATTATGGTAAGGGTTCATCCCGAGGAGGCTAAAGCCCATGCTATATTTGGAGACGTTCTTTTTCAGGAAAGAAAATATCCACTTGCACAGGAGTCATATAAGAAAGCACTTAAAATAAATGATCAGGTCTATCAAATTTGGGAGCAATTATTGCGCATACAAGTAAGCCGGGGCGAATTTAAACAGGCAGTAACAGATGGTGAACATGCTTTGAGTATTTTTCCAAACCAAGCTGCACTTTATTTGTATACAGGTATTGCTTACGCTCAAACTCAAAAACATGAGAAGGCAATAAGTTTTTTGAAAAGTGCATTAGATCTGGAAACTGAGGATAAGGATATACTTGTTCAGATCCATTCAACTATGGGTGATTCGTACAATTCCCTTAAGCAATTTAAGCAATCAGATCAGTCGTATAACAAAGCACTCGAGCTTGATTCCAAAAATTCTTATGTCTTGAATAATTATGCTTATTATTTATCGTTAAGAGGTGAGAATTTAATAGAAGCTGAAAAAATGTCAAGGCGTTCCAATGAACTGGATCCTGACAATTCATCATCTGAAGATACCTATGCATGGATTTTATTCAAGCTCAAAAAATATGAAGAAGCCAGAATCTGGATTGAAAGAGCCTTGCAGCATGATTCGAAAAGTGCGGTGCAGTTAGAGCATTATGGAGATATTTTGTATTTCCTTGGAGAAAAGGAAAAGGCACTTGCTCAATGGCGAGTAGCAAAAAAAATGGGTTTGCGCTCAGAAAAGTTGGATAGAAAAATAGATGAAGAGAAGTATACTGACTAATACGGTTTATGGGCTAGTGCTTTTACTCGTATTAAACAGCTGTAAGGCTAAAAAGGCGGTTTTGCCAGTATCGGCTGCAATCCCCGAAGCGGTACCGGTAATTTCTGTTGAGGTAGATAATACCAGAAAGAATAAATTGAAATCTATTAATGATAGTAACATGGTTTTTAGCACCCTTGCTGTTAGGTCAAGGGCCGTGCTCAGCATAAATGATAAAGCTAATGATGTAAATATGAATTTTCGGATCCGAAATAATGAAGTGATTTGGGTCTCAATTACAGCCCTTGCAGGATTGGAAGTTGCCAGAGCTTTGATTACACCGGATAGTGTCAGAATTATTAATCGAATGGATAATGTTTACATCAAGAAACCATTCAGCTACATCTACGAGTTTACCAACGAACAGATCACCTTCAAAACCCTTCAGTCTATCCTGATAGGGAATACTATTTCAGACTTCATTACCGATTCAACCGATCTCAATATGGAGAGCGATGAAGTTAAGCTTAAAAGTATTCTGGGTGGCTTGACTTATAATTTGCGGCTCAATCGGGATAGTAAAGTGGTCTACGTAAACCTGAATGATGAGTTAGCAAAACAGGAGCTTACTTCGAATTATGCTGATTTTATGTTGGTTAATCAGCAGCAGGTTCCACATTCGGTTATCATGGATTCCAAAGTTAAAGCAAAGAAGTTTTTACTGGAACTAAAGTTTTTAAAAGTTGAGGTGGACGGTCCTTTAGAACTCCCCTTTAGGGTTCCTGATCGATTTTTGATAAAAAATTAAATACATTTGACTGAATGAAGCATTTAAAGTGTATCCTTTTTCTTGTATTATTTATTTCGGTATCCGGAGTTTTGGCTCAGAGTAGTTCGGAGTTAAGAAGGCGTAAAGAAGCCTTAACAAGGGAAATAGAATCTTTAAATAAAAGCCTTAATCAGACTGCAAATAATAAGAATCTATCTCTGAAAGAGATAAGGGCACTGAATGCGCAAATCAGACTTCGGGAGAAAAAAATTAATATTATCAATACTGAGGTCAAATTACTGGATAATCAGATTTCAGACAATACCAATACAGTCCGTTCGCTGCAGTCGCAACTCCTTAAATTAAAAAAAGAATATGCAGCGATGGTGCTCTTTGCTTTTCGTAATCAGAGTTCATATAGTAAACTCATGTTTATTTTTGCTTCGGATAATTTCAATCAGGCATATAAGCGATTAAAATACCTTCAGCAGTTTAGCGAATACCGACAGAAACAGGCACAGTACATTGAAGGAACTCAGAAAGAACTGAATGTAAAAATTACCGAGCTTGACCGGAACAAGAAGGAGAAAAGTGAGATTCTGACTGATCAGCAAAAGGAAAAGCGCACTCTTGGTATTCAAAAAAATAGTAAATCCAAGGTGTTGAGCAGCTTAACAAGTCAGGAGAAAAAGTTAAAGCAGGAGCTTACTCAAAAGCAACGTGAATCCGCGATTTTGAATCGTGCTATTCAGAATGCGATCAACAAGGAAATTGAGGAAGCAAGGAGACGTGCTGAGGCTGATGCCAGAGCTGCTGTAGCCAAGGCAAAATCTGAAAACAAAAATACGCCTGATTATAAGCCTGTTGCAAGTGGCTCGAGTATACTTGCGGCTACACCTGAATCTGCAAAATTATCATCCGATTTTTTGGGTAGCCGCGGTAGTCTTCCATGGCCTGTAACAAATGGAATGATAATCGAAGATTTTGGAAACCATACCATTGGGCGAAACGTGACTACAGAAAATAATGGTGTTGATATTAAAACAGCTCCGGGATCGGCAGTTCGTGCCGTGTTTAGTGGAGAAGTCGCTGCAGTTCAGAATATTTCAGGGTCCTATGCTGTTTTGATCAGACATGGTGAATATTTTACTGTATATTCGAATTTAAAGAGCGTAAATGTATCAAGAGGTCAGAAAGTTACGTTAAAGCAAAATATTGGAGCAGTAATCACGGATCCTATTGACGGGACTACTGAAGTCCACTTTGAAGTCAGAAAGGGTGCAACTCCTATGAATCCTGCTGGCTGGCTTTCAAATTAAATTATATTTAAAAGGCATTTTATTGCCTATATTTGTATATTGTATTATGAATATGTTTAATTCAGTGTTATTGTTTATGAATATCGGGGGGCCGGAGATGATCCTGATATTCCTTGTTGTTCTTTTATTATTCGGTGGTAAAAAACTTCCTGAACTTGCCCGCGGCTTGGGTAAAGGACTAAGGGAGTTTAAAGATGCTTCGGATGGTATAAAAAGAGAAATTCATAACAATATCAACAGCGTAAATGAGGTGGCTGATCAGGTAAAATCTGAAGTTCAGTCGGCTGCAGATTACGTTAATACCGAAACCTCTGCCGTAACAGGTTATCCTAATCCGGATGAGGCAGTTTTAGAGCATGGTTATGCATCTCAAACTGAATTGGAGCAGGAAAATAGTAATCCTGTTGCAGGATATGAGCCTGAAAACACTTTTGTGGATCCAGGCTCAGAAATTTCAAATAATCCCGATGAATCGGGAATTGAGCATACTAAAATCGCACATTAAATAAATTATTATGTCAAATTCAATTTTATTATTCGCAGGACTTGGAGCCACTGAGGTTATCTTAATTGTCGTGGTAGTTCTATTAATGTTTGGAGGGAAAAAAATCCCAGAACTTATGAGAGGATTAGGTAAAGGTATCAAAGAATTCAAGACTGCCCAGAGCGGTGAAGGTGAAACACCTGCCTCGACTACAAAAGACCAGGAGTCTAAATAATATAACTAACGTGGAATTGATTTCCTTCGGTGATATTCATTGCCGGAGGAAATTTCTTTTAAATCAATTGCCTTATTTGGAATCTATAGAGACGATAGAAAGCCAATCCTGGCTTTGTAATTTTTATGTTTTTGTTAATTACCAAGACTGAAACATAGGCTTAATTTCTACTAACATAATATTTGAGGCATGGAAGGTTTTTCTTCTCTTTCCAAAATTCAGGCTGCTCTCTTTAAGCACGAAAGTGAATTCACTCTACCTCTTCTTGTAGAATATTATCTAAAACGAATTGGCGAAAATCAGGAGCTGAATGCGTTTGTTGAAGTGTTTACAGATGAGGTGCGTTCTGAAGCTGTACGGATTCAGGAAAAGTTGAATTCAGGAACAGCAGGGAAACTTGCCGGTATGGTTATCGGGATAAAGGATAATATCTGTTTCAAAGATCATAAAGTTTCTGCCTGTTCCAGGATTCTTGAAAATTATGTTTCACCTTTTTCTGCAACAGTTGTAGAACGTCTTATTGCAGAAGATGCATTGATTATTGGCAGACTCAATTGTGATGAGTTTGCAATGGGAGCATCCAACGAATCATCATATTATGGTCCAGTAAAGAATAAAGCCGATAAAACCAAGGTTTCGGGCGGATCATCAGGTGGAGCCGCTGTTGCTGTTCAGGCCGGACTTTGCCTTGCGGCCTTGGGTACAGATACCGGCGGGTCCGTTCGTCAGCCGGCGTCATTTTGTGGAGTTATAGGATTGAAACCTAGCTATGGAAGAGTATCGAGGCATGGAATTATTTCTTACGCATCCTCTTTTGATCAGGTTGGACCTATTACTAATTGTATTGAAGATGCTGCAATTCTGCTGGAAATTATTGCCGGTTCAGATAATTATGATAGTACTGCCTCCCAAAGAGCGGTGCCTTCGTATACTTTAGGAACGAAAGAATTAAAAAAGGAAAAGATTGCCTATTTGTCGGAAGCACTGCATTCAAAAGGGCTTGATCCAGAAGTTAAGCTAGCATTTCAGAGAAGTATTGATTCATTAAAAGCAGCCGGGCATTTAGTGGAACCCGTTCCTTTTGAATTTCTGGAATATGTGGTTCCTACCTACTATATTCTTACCATGGCTGAAGCATCATCTAATCTTGCGAGGTACGATGGGATACATTATGGATACCGTAGTAAAAGAGCATATGATCTTGAATCGACCTACAAAACTTCCCGTTCAGAAGGTTTTGGGGCTGAAGTTAAGCGAAGAATTGTGCTTGGAACCTTTGTGCTGAGTGCTGGATATTATGATGCCTATTATTCAAAGGCACAAAAAGTACGTAGATTGATTCGTGACCGGACTAACCAGATATTAGACGAATATGATTTTATCATGTTACCAACTGCGCCTACTCCAGCCTTTAGTATTGGTGAGGAAAGTGATGATCCGGTGGTAAATTATCTGGCAGACATTTTTACTGTCCAGGCTTCATTGGCAGGTATTCCGGCAATTTCCCTACCTGCAGGTAATAACTCTGCTGGTTTACCGTTAGGAATGCAGTTTTTAGGAAGGCGATTCGGCGAAGCTGATTTATTGGCTTTTTCAAAAAAATTCCAGAATATATTGCATTTATGATTCGGTTTTTTTTATACAGAAATGTTTTTAATCCTGTAAATATGCCTTGCTCTGTTTTTTAAATATGAGAAAAACGATAATTATATTTTTTAGTCTATTAATATCCCTGATACCTGCTTTTAGTGCTTCCGCAAGTCTGGGTCAAGATTCGGTTCTTTTGAAACCATCTGTCAAGATTATTAGCCTAAAAGATACCCTTTTCACCCCCCATATCGTACAAGATCCAATACTCAGCTATCAGAATCTTATTTATAAAAACAGGCTAGAGTCTGTTCAAAAAGATGTTTCATTAAGTTACAATGAATATGTTCAGCACTACATCGACATTTATACCGGAAGAAAGGAACAGATTGGGAAGATGTTGGGTTTATCTGAGTACTATTTTCCAATTTTTGAAAAAGCATTGAAAGAGGTTGGCATTCCTGAAGAGCTAAAATTTCTGACTGTAGTCGAATCGGCATTAAACCCTCAGGCAGTTTCCCGGTCAGGTGCAGTTGGTCCATGGCAATTTATGTACCAAACCGCCAGAGGCTACGGATTAATCATGGATAATTACACTGATGAGCGTAAAGATCCTGTGAAAGCAAGTTATGCGGCAGCAAAATATCTTTTTGATGCACATGCAAGAATCGGCGACTGGCTTTTGGCCATTGCGGCCTTCAACTGTGGTACTGGCGCTGTAACAAGGGCCATTGCTAAATCTGGTGGAGTGGCTGATTTTTGGAAGGTCAGGCCATATTTACCTGTTCAAACTCAAAATTATGTCCCGGCCTTTATAGCGACTGTTTATTCAATGAATTTTTTTAAGGATCATGAAATTTCTGTTAAGCCAGCAGGCTTCAGCACATTTACGGATGTGATTCCGATAAATAAAAGGATTTCAATGAGTAGTATTGCCGCCGCAACAAATATTGACCTAAAGGAGCTTCTGCTTCTAAATCCTTCTTTTAAAAAGGAAATCATTAATGGCTCCGAATCAACACCAATTCCACTGGTGCTTCCTCAGGTGAAAAATCATACTTATTCATCTCTATATGATCTTTTTAACGGAGTAACTGATCTCACAAACCCTGTTCCGCTTATAGCTTCGGCTAGCTCAACTCTAACAGAAAGATCTGAATTGAAGAAAAAAACAAATCCGTTCATTTATTATACAGTAAAGCCAGGTGATACTCTTTCTACGATTGCTGAAAAAAAAGGCTCAAGTGTAGGCAGTATTAAGGCGCTTAACGGACTTAAAAAGTCTTCAATTAAAGTCGGAATGCGACTAAAAATCAATAGAAATTAGTCTGCAGATTCTAAAATCGCTTGTTTTTGTTTTTTACTGCCGTAACGAAAAGAATTGTAATTTTGCCCCACTGACCAATTCCCTAACTTAATGAGTAAAACTAACCGTAAACAAGACGCATTGGATTATCATTCTCAAGGTCGTCCAGGAAAAATACAGGTTGTACCAACTAAACCTACCAATTCTCAGCGTGATTTGTCATTGGCCTATTCTCCCGGTGTTGCCGAGCCTTGCCTTCGAATTGCAGAAAACAAAGAAGATGTTTACAAATATACTGCAAAGGGAAACTTGGTTGCAGTAATCAGTAACGGATCGGCCGTTCTTGGTCTCGGTGATATTGGGCCTGAAGCAGGAAAGCCGGTAATGGAGGGTAAGGGTTTACTATTTAAAATATTTGCAGATATTGACGTATTTGACCTTGAACTGGATACACAGAACATTGACGAATTTGTGACTATTGTCAAGGCTCTTGAGCCAACTTTTGGAGGAATTAATCTCGAGGATATCAAAGCGCCGGAGTGCTTTGAAATAGAGCGTCGTCTTAAAGAGGTGATGTCAATACCTGTAATGCATGATGATCAGCATGGGACTGCGATAATTTCTGCCGCGGCATTAATCAATGCTTGTGAATTGCAAAAGAAAAAGTTGGATAGGGTTAAGATTGTGGTGAATGGCGCAGGTGCTGCAGCGATTTCTTGCACACGATTGTATGTAAGCCTTGGCGCGTTAAAAGAAAATATTGTGATGCTTGATCGCTCTGGTGTAATAAGGAGCGATCGTGCGAATCTTGAGGGCACAAAGGCTGAATTTGCCACCGTCCGTAAGATTGATACACTTGAGGAGGCTGTTAAGAATTCAGATGTATTTATTGGACTTTCCTCTCCGGATGTATTAACTGCCGATATGTTGAAAACAATGGCTAAAAATCCTATCGTTTTTGCAATGGCCAATCCTGATCCGGAGATAGCCTATGACCTTGCAATTAAAACCCGTAAGGATATAATTATGGCTACCGGAAGATCAGATTATCCAAATCAAGTAAACAATGTACTTGGTTTTCCGTATATCTTCAGAGGAGCACTTGATGTCAGGGCTACCGGAATCAATGAAGAGATGAAAAAGGCAGCAGTTATTGCGATCGCTGAGTTGGCAAAGAAAACAGTTCCTGAATCAGTAAACCTTGCCTATAATTTAAAAAATATAAAATTCGGGAAAGATTATATCATTCCTAAACCTATAGATTTTCGCTTAATTACGTCAGTATCACCAGCAGTTGCTAAAGCTGCCATGGATTCTGGTATAGCACGTAAAGGCATAAAGGACTGGGAGGCTTATCATGAGGAATTGAAGGCCCGTCTTGGGCTGGATGATAAATTAATGCGCACCATTACGAATAAAGCTAAAAGTGCTCCTAAGCGTGTGGTTTTTGCAGAAGCAGATAACTATAAAATATTAAAAGCGGCTCAAATTGTTCGGGATGAAGGTATTGCGATACCAATCTTGTTGGGAAATAAAACTGCGATTAATACAATTATGCTCGAAAATGAACTTGAGCTGGATGGTGTAACTATTATCGATCCACTTGAAGAACTTGAAAAAAGAAGCGAATTTGCTGAGTACCTTTATAAGAAACGTCAGCGACGTGGAATTACTCTTTTTGAAGCGAAAAAGCTAATGAAAGATCGTAATTATTATGGGGCGGCTATGGTTCAGTTTGGAGAGGCTGATGCGTTAATCTCAGGACTAACCAAAGATTATCCTTCAACAATAAAGCCTGCACTTCAGGTAATTGGAATTGAAAATGGAGTAAACCGTGTTGCAGGGATGTACATGA
>Ga0164293_10005260_pt1 | contig 11018 bp, 11 predicted proteins | sample GEODES118metaG_FD_111487 | JGI IMG/M metagenome (GOLD analysis project Ga0164293, IMG submission 111487) | Eutrophic lake water microbial communities from Lake Mendota, Wisconsin, USA - GEODES118 metaG | ecosystem: Environmental > Aquatic > Freshwater > Lake | place: USA: Lake Mendota...
CAGAGGCAGCCGCCGGTGAGAGAGGGGGAGTTCATGAGAGAATCTTGGGTTTCAATTGAAGCCGAGCTGTTGTCGAAGTTGTTGATCTTTTTGAATCAGTTGGTCGAGAGAGAGGCCGTTTTTGAAGGCGGTTTGGGCGAGCAGACTGCGAGGGAAAGGGTGGGAGATGACGTCGATGGGCACGATGATGTCATCGGTGATGCGGCTGTAGTTTTCGGGGTTGCAGTCGCCCACCAGGATGTCGTCGAGCGGTCGCCACCAGAAGGGTTTGGTGGTGTAGGGTGCCATCATCATGTCGTCGGGCAGGCGGAGGAATCCGGACTGCCAGAGGAAGCTGTCGACATCGGCTTGGGAGGGGCGGCCTTGGTCGGCGTAGGGTTGAGCGCTGATCAGCGAAGGCACGCGGGCGGTGCAAAGGCCTTGCAAAGTGATGGCATCGCCAAAGACGGCGTTTTGGGTGCCGAGTCGCAAAAGGTATTCGGAAGGCAGCGCGGGAAGCAAGTGCAGCTTGTGGCTTCGGTTTTCATTCTGCTGATCCACCACGTAACCGAACTGGTCATTGATGGTGAACTTCGAGACGTGCGATCCGTTTTCGGAGTGCCATACTTCATGCTCACCTCCAGCGCCAATCGGTTCGCCTGGCGCGGTGCCGTCTTTCGCGTAACGGCGAAGGATGACTAATTGGTCATCGAGAAGCCTCTCTCTTTTCTGGCGGCGATGCCAGCCGAAACTCTCGCCTTCGAGACTGCCAAGGATGGCTTTGGCGCATTCACGCGTGCGGCGAGCAGCTTCTTCGGATCGGTCACGAAGCGGCGGGTCGGCGGGCTGAAGGAGGGCGTCATAGGCTTGGGTGGAGGTCACCACGTGGCTAGGTTAAGGGCTGGAGTGGGGATGTCAATTCGGCAGACGCAGTGCGTGTCAGGCGGTGGGTGTTTGGGAGGGGGCGGCGGGGCGGTCGTCGGTGGGCCAGGTTTGGCGGGTGCGGGCGGCGAGGTAGCGGTGGAAGAGCCAGACGGGCATTTCGAGGTGGCTTAGGGGGCCGGGCTGGCTGGTGCGGGATTGCAGGCCGCGCTGGACGGCGGCGCAGACTTCCATGTCCTCCAGATGAAAGCTGACGAGCTTGGCGTATTCGCGCTCGAGGAGGTCGGGGAAATCGGGGCGGTCGCGGGTGCTGGCGGGGACGAGGAGGTGGGTGGTGAGGCGGGCTTTGCCGGGGGCGATGGGGTGGACGCGATACCAGGCCCAACTGTCGGGCGCGGTGAGCAGGAGGAAGAGTGGGTAGCCGATGAGGATGTGCCAGTGGGTCATGCCGGCTTCGCTGAGGCCGGGCAGGATGGGGAAGGTGGCGGTGGTGTCGCTGGTGTCGAGTGCGCTTTGAATGGTGGCGGCGTAGCGATCGGTGAAGGGCAAATGGGAGTGCAGGTAGCGGCGGCGTTCTTGCTCGGTCCAATTTCGTTTGGCGGGCATCAGGGGCTGCAAGGTGCTGTGGTGGGCCCCGAGGTGATGATAGGTTTCGGCGAAGTTTTCGACCATGACTTTCCAGTCGAAGTCGCACTCCCATTCCTGCTCGCGGACGACGACCATTTGCTCGGGCTGCCAGGAGGCGAGGAAGTTGTGCAGTTCGGTGAGGTCGGGGGCGAGCGGCGGGGCGGTGGCGTCGAAGTTGACGAAGAGGAAGCCGTTCCAAAGGGTGGTGGCGAAGGTGCGAAGGCTGTGGTCAGCGCGATCGAAGCCGCAGGTGTGCTGCATTTCCGGGCAAGCGACGAGGCGGCCATTGAGCTCGAAGCTCCAGGCGTGGTAGGGACATTGCAAAAAGCGGGTGTTGCCGTGGGACTCGGGCAGCGGGGCGCGGGCGGCGGTTTTGGTGAGGCGACCGCTCATGTGCCCGGGCGGCAGGATGTCCATGGAGCGATGCGGGCAGACGCGGGAGAAGACGCGCGGGGTGCCATCGGCATCGCGAATGGCGACGAGGGGTTCGCCGAGGAGATCGACGGTGATGAAGTCGCCGGGCTCCGGGATCTGCGAGAGGTGGGCGACGGGGAGCCAGTCGGCGGCGAAAACGTGCTGGCGTTCCCATTGATGGAACTCGGGGTCGTGATAAAGCGCGGCGGGCAGGCTGCGGGCCTGGGAGAGGGGGACGTCGCAGACGGCGTGGAGTTGATCGAAGAGGCGCTGAAGCATGTGGGGAGGTCAGTCGGGCGGCTGGGTGCCAAGCCAGTCGGCGTGTGGCAGCGGGGGGAGCTCGGTGGTGGCTCGGGTGACGAGGTCGGTCAGGGCAGCGACCATTTGCTGGAAGAGCTGGGCGCCTTCCTCGGCGGTGGCCTGGCTGGGGAAACCGGTGACGCCGTTGCGGCTGGTCTGGGAGACGGGGTGAGAGAAAACGGTGCTGGTGGTGCGGTCGGGGTCGTCTGAAGAAGCGAGGCGGTCGCTGTGGACGAGGTCGGGGTGGAGGTGGAGCATGAGGCTGGTCTCGGCACGATTGGCGTGGAGGTCCTCGGCGTCATCGGTGTAGGCGCGCCAGATGTCGGGGGTGAGTTGGAAGACGTGGCGGAGGCCGATTTGCAGGGTGCCGAGGTGGCGGAGTCGAATCTGATCGACGGCGACGCGAGCGGGGGCGTCATTGCCGAAGTGGGCGTTGACGAGAAGGAGGCGCTGCCAGCCGGTGGCACCGGCCCAGGCGGCGAGGTCGTTCAACGTGGCGATGAAGGTCTCGTGGCGGAGGGAGAGGGTGCCGGGCCATTTGGTGGTGTGGCCTTGGGAGACGGTGTAGCGGAGGGAGCTGAGCACGGGGACTCGGGTGGTGGCGGAGACGGCGGAGCAGACGGCCTCGGCGAGCAAGGTGTCCATCGCGACTGGGAGGTGCGGGCCGTGCTGCTCCGTCGCGCCGAGGGGAAGGAGCAGCAGGCCGCCGTTGAGCTTTTGCAGTTCGGCGATGTCTGGCCAAGCGAGGTGCTCGAGGCGGAGGGGGGTGTTCATGGCTACCACAGTCGCGCGTAGGTGTCGATTTCCCATTGGCTGACGCGTTGGTGGTATTGGCGCCATTCTTCGGTTTTGTAGGTGATGAATTCGCTGCGGAGTTCGGTGCCGAGGACTTGCTCGACGAGAGGGTCGGCGGCGAAGGCTTTGACTGCTTCGTCGAGGGTGCGGGGGAGTTCGCAGATGCCGCGGGTGGCGAGTTGCTCGGGGGTGAGTTCGTAGAGGTTGTCTTCCTGCGGATTGCCGGGGTCGAGTTTTTCGCGGACGCCTTCGAGACCTGCGGCGAGAACGAGGGCGGCGGCGAGGTAGGGGTTGCAGCCGGCATCGGCGTTGCGGCTTTCGCAGCGGCCACCGGCCATGGGGACGCGGACGGAGTTGGTGCGGTTGTTGCGGCCGTAGCTGTTGAAGACGGGCGCCCAGGAGAAGTAGGACATGAGGCCACGGCGGACGAGGCGTTTGTAGGAATTGACGGTGGGGGCGAAGGCGGCGCAGAGGGCGGGGCCGTGGCGGAGGACGCCGGCGATGAAGTGGTAGGCGGTCTCGCTGACGCCGAGGCCGCGCGGGTCTTCGGCGTGGGGGCGTTTGAAGAGGTTGTCACCACTTTCCAGATCGAAGAGCGACATGTTGAAGTGCGCGCCGCTGCCGGTGCGGTTGTGGAAGGGTTTCGGCATGAAGGTAGCGAGCAGGCCTTCCTCGGCGGCGTAGTGCTTGGCCATGAGGCGGAAGAAAACGAAGCGGTCGCACATGGTGAGGCCGTCGGCGTATTTGAAGTCGAACTCGAACTGAGAGTTCGCGTCTTCGTGGTCGAGGGAATAGAGGTCCCAACCGAGGTGATTGATGGCGGAGGCCATTTTGTCCAGCCAGGTGTAGCGGTCGAGGAAGCGCTTCACGTCGTAGCAGGCCTTGGCGAGGTCGTCATCGGGGTTGGGGATTTCGAGCGGGCCGCCGGGGGTGTGTTTGACGACGTAGAGTTCGCACTCGATGCCGAGGTTGAAGCCGAAGCCCATTTCAGCGGCAGCGGCGAGTTGTTTTTTGAGGGCGACGCGGGTGCTGACTTCGTACGGCTGACCGTGGAAAGTGTTGTCAGCGGGGAACCAGGCGACTTCTTTGTTCCAGGGCAGGATGCAGCCGCGGATGAGGTCGGGCACGGAGTTGATTTCGTCGTCGTTGGGGCGTTGGCCGACGCCGTCGAGGGCGTAGCCGGTGTAGAGTTCGGAGCCGGCGGCGAAGTCCTCGAAGTGGTCGATGGGGACGAACTTGCCTTTGGGCACGCCGTGGATGTCGACGAAAGCGCCGATGCAGTATTTGACGCCTTGGGCTTTGTAGTGGTCGCGAAGGGCTGGGATATCGATGGGGGTTGTCATATTTATTGGGTGAAAAGTATGAAGTGAAAAAAGCGTGGTTAGGCTAACAAAGGGGTGGTTAGAAAAATCAGACGATGTCCGGATCGCGCGCGACGAGGCGGAGGACGGGGGATTCTTTGTGATGCTCCTGGCCGGGGGGATGGATCAGGTTGTCGATGTGCTTGCGCACGGCCATGAAGGAGGGTTCAAACAATTGATCGTTGTGACGGGGGCGCGGGACGGGGACTTCGATCATTTCGCGGACACGGCCGGGGTGGGGATCGAGGACGAGGATGCGGTCGCTGAGGAAAACGGCTTCATCGAGGTCGTGGGTGATGAAGACGATGGTGATGTCGACATTTTTCCAGATGTCGAGCAGGTGGGACTGCATCTGGCAGCGGGTTTGGGCGTCGAGGGCGCCGAAGGGTTCGTCCATGAAGAGGACGCGGGGTTGATTGGCGAGAGCGCGGGCGATGGCGACGCGTTGTTTCATGCCGCCGGAGAGCTGCTGGGGGTAGGCGTTTTCGAATTTGGTGAGGCCGACGAGTTCGATCCATTGGCGAGCCTCGCTTTCGGCGGAGTTGCGGGAGGCGCCGGCCATGAGGGGACCGAACATGACGTTTTGTTTGACGGTCTGCCAGGGGAAGAGAGTGTAGGATTGGAAGACCATGCCGCGATCGGGGCCGGGGCCGGAGACGGGCTGGCCGTAAACGCGGACGTCACCGGAGGTGGGGGCTTCGAGGCCGGCGAGGACGCGGGCGAGGGTGGACTTACCGCAGCCGGAGGGGCCGATGACGCACATGAACTCGCGTTTGTGGACGGAGAAGGAGACGTCGGAGAGGGCGGTGACGGTGCCGCGGGTGGTTTCGAAGGTTTTGGTGAGGCCGGAGACTTCGAGGGCGACGGGGCGTTGGCGGAGGCGTTCGAAGCGGGCGGCGACCTCGGGGCTTTGTTCGAGGTAGGAAGGAAGTTGAAGGGCGGCGGCCATGAGCGGGGGAAAGGGAAATCAGGTGGGAGTGCCTGCGCGGTCGCTGAGTTTGGAGATTTGGCGGAAGGGCCAGAAGAGGATGCGGAAGAAGGTCTGGGCGATGGGGTTGCCGCGACCGGTCCAAGGGAAGATGATGCCGTGCAGCCAGGAGAGGATTTGATCGGTGACGAAGCCGGTGACGCCGATGAGGATGATGACGGGGAAGACGCGGTCGAAGTTGCGGAAGCGGCCCTGGGTTTCGATGAATTCCGTGAGGCCGCTTTTGACGCCGATGAGTTCGGCGATGACGAGCCAGGTCCAGGCCCAGCCGAGGAGGATGCGGAGGTCGTTGTAGAGATTGGGGAGGATGCCGGGGATGACAACACGGGTGAGCATTTGTTTGGGGCTGGCACCGAGGGTTTGCGCGGCTTCGAGGAGGGAGGGATCGAGCAGGCGGGTGGTCTTGGAGACCACGAGGATCATTTGGAATACGGTGCCGATGAAAACGAGCGCGATCTTCGGTGCATCGCCAGCGAGCAGCACGGCGACGAGCAGGGTGCTGAAGGTGGGGGCGGGCATGTAGCGGAAGAAATCGACAAAGGGCTCGAAGAGTTTGGAGAAGAAGTCGAACACGCCGCAGAGGATGCCGATGGGCACACCGACCACGCAGGCCCAGAAGAAGCCGAGCAGGATGACGCGGAGGGAGTGCTGGTAGCGTTGGGTCATGCTGAGCTCACCCTCGGGGGGCGTGGCTTTGAAATCGCGCCAGCCGGAGCGCCAGACTTCGTGGGGTGCGGGGAGGTAGACGGGGTTGGCGGGGAGGCCTTGGGGGATGAGTTTGAGGAGGGGTGTCTCGGGCAAGGAGGCGAGGGAGAAGTCGGCGGCGAGAGGGGCGAGCTGGGCCCAATTTTTTTTGACGATGTCGAGGTTCTCCGGGGTAAGAGCCGGATCGGTGGGCACTTTGGTGGCGGTGGCGATGTCGCGCCAGAGGTGGTAGATGGCGGCGTCGTTTTGCGCCTCGGTGTAGGGGAGCCAGTCGTGGGAGATGGCGATGGGGGCGAGCTGGCGGAGGAGTTTTTGATTGGCGCGTTTGGAGGATTTGGGTGGGGGAGTGGAAGTGAGGAGGCGGGTGTTTTCGGCGCGGGTGGCGACGACCATTTCCTGGTAGTAGCCGGGGCTGATGTGATCGCCAGCGGTGAAAACGGTGCTGTTGCCTTCGCGCTCGGAGGAGAGCTGGAGTTTGATGTCGGGATGCCAGATCCAGTCGACGTAGGAGACGAGGCACCAGAGGGCGAGGGGGAGGACGAAGGAGACGGCGGTGAGGAAGAAGCGACGTGAGGAGGAGAGGTCGCGGCGGATGAGGAACCAGCCTTTGAAGAGGGAAGCCAGAGGGCGCATGGAGTTGGGAGGCGCGAAAGGTAGGCTGGCGGAGGAACGGCGCGGTCATGGGACCGCGCCGTGGGTGAAGCGGTGATCAGGGAGCGATGCCTTTTTCTTTGGCGAGTTCTAGCGTGAGGGAGGGATCGAGGTATTTGGCGAGGTCTTGAGGTTTGTCGTAGACGCCGAATTTGACGTTGAAGTCATCGACCTTTTTGGACGAGCCGATGATGGTTTTGAGGTCGTCGCTTTGGCCCCAATGTTTGATGACTTCCTCGAGGGTGAGGATGTAGGTGCCTTTGAGGAAGGGCTCGTATTCTTCGGGGGTGACCTTGACGCGAGCGGAGAGGATTTTGAGGACGTCGTCGAGGTTCTTTTCATCGCGGATGTAGTCGGCGATGCGGTACCAGACTTTGACGACTTTCATCCAGTCAGCGCGGCGTTTTTCGAGGCTTTCGGGGGAGACGTACATCAGGTCGTAGATGATGCCGGGAGCATCGGCGGAGGTGAAGATGGGCTTGGAGCCGGGGACCGCCTTGAGAGCCTGGCCGGAGCTGGGCTGCCAGGCAGAGATGGCGTCGACGGCTTTGGAGGCCATGACTTGGGGTGTCTCGTTCGTCGGGGTATTGACGACCGTGACGGAATCCGCGCTGATGCCGGCCTTTTCGAGGCCTGAGAGCAGGAGCAAGTGGGGGACGAAGCCTTCTTCGAGACCGACTTTTTTGCCCTTGAGATCGGCCAGGGTTTCAATGCCTGGAGCGGCGACGACCATGTCATTGCCGTTGGAAAAGTCATTGAGGAGAAAGGCGACGGAGGGTTTGCCGGTGGCACCGGTGACGAGAGCGTCGCCGTTGGTCATGCCGACGGCGTCGATTTTGCCGGAGACGTAGGCGTCCATGGAAGGGACGTAGTCGAACCATTGGAAGTCGACTTCGACGCCTTCTTCTTTGAACCAGCCTTTTTGGATACCGATTTCCCAGGCGACCCAGCCGGGCCAGTCTGAGTAACCGATTTTGAGAGGCTCAGCCCGGCCTGGCCCGCAGGCCAGACCGAGCATTGCCACCACCATCAACGGAAGGAAACGTTTTGGATTCATGAGGATGATTGAAGGGGGTTGGAGGGAGGAGTGAATTTAGAAAGTGACGCTGAGAGCCACACCGCCCCAGAGTTCGTTTTTGCCTTCGACGGTGTTGACGCCTTCCTTACCTTCGAGGGAGAAGTTCGCAGCGATGTAAGGGGTGAGGGTGGCGGTTTTGGTGAGGGTAATGGGGACATCGATGCGGAGGCCGATGTGGTTGAAGCTGGTGTCTGCGGTGCCGAGGGAGTAGTAGTCGCCCACGTTGTAACCGACGACCGCGGAAGGAATGATCGCGATTTTGTCGGTGACGGGGATAGTGGTGTCGAAGCCGGCTTGGAAGTAGTTCGCGGCGATGTAGAGATCGTAGTAGTAGGCGAAGTTGAAGTTCACCGGTCCGAGGGGGGTGATGGAGTTGAAGCCAACTTCATGAGCCCAGTCTTGAGGCCCCTGGCCGTCGCCGAAGAAGCCGTTGAGGTAGTAGTACCAAGTGTAGCCGAAGGTGACTTTGGTGAACCCGGCGTCGTAAGTCATGTAGACGCCCGCGTCGACCTCGTTGTAGTCCGCCGGGGTCCAGCTTTGGACGTAGTAGGTGAAGAAGTCGAGGCTGAGTTTGTCGGTGAGGGGCGTGGAGTAGGCGAGGGAGGTCCAGACGTTGTGGTTGGCGAACCAGAAGCCGCGGACGTAATAGCGCATGTCGTAACCGACGGTGGCTTTGAGGCCGAGAGGATCATCGACGGGTTCGATCGCTGGGGCCGGAGCCTTGGCGGAGGTGGTAGTGCCTGCGAAGGCGGAGGGGCTGGCGAGGGAGACCACGGCAGCCAGGGAGAGGGCAGAGAGGAGGCGATGGATTTTCATGAGACGCGATTCAATAGGGAGTTTGCTGTTTGCGAGTATGAACATTTTGTTCAAACTTCATACTTCTATTGAGCATCACGCGTGCCAAGTTTGGCAGGGAATGTGAAGAGCGGTGGAAAACTGCGTGAGATCGTGGGACGATCTATCGCCAAGAGGCGAGACCTTGGAGGAGGAGGGGGTGCTTGGTGGGGTCGAGCCAGGAGAGGGTGGTTTGGAGGTCTGCGGTATTGAGAGCGGTGCAGCCAGCGGTGGCATGTTCGCCATCGGGAGCGAGGTGGAGGAAGATGCAGGAGCCGAGGCCGGGGATGCAATCGGGATTGTGGGCGATGACGGCGCCCCACTCATAGAGTTTGGCGTGCTGGATCATCGCTTCATGACTCACCCAGTCGCGGAGGACTTGGCGGTCATCGACGATTTGGTTGTAGTGTTTTGAAGTGACATCGTCGACGCCGATGGTGTGTTCGGTGATTGGAATGTAGGGGAGGCGGAGGTGAGAGGCGTGGGTTGGCGGAGCGATGCCGAAGGCTTGGGGAATGGAGAAGAGGCCTGCGGGGCTGCGTTTGTCGCCTTCGGTTTTGATGGGGAAGTTTGGCGGTGGGGAGGAGCGATGGAGTCCGGTGCCCCAGGCGAGGCCGGCGCGACCGAGGGTGGTGGTGAAAGGGCCATCATTGAGGCGCCAGGGACCGCCGTTCGGGCGTTCGAGGAGCCAGGTTTGGGCGCTGGGGGAGTCGGTGGAGGGAGAGAGGACGAGGAGGAGTTGGCGGCAAGCGTTGGGGATGTCGGTGGCGAGGGAGCTGGGGGGACAGGGGAAGGAGCGCGTCATGCGGGTGACAAGGGTGGGGGTGTTGGGCTGGCTTGCAAGCGTGACGTGGAGATTGGTTTCGGGGTTAATGGTGAGTGGGGATGCCAGATAGAGGGAGTAACAGCCAGTGAGCACGTATGACGAAATAAAAAATACTTCATACTCGGCATGGGGTGTGCTAAGTGAGGGGGTATGAAGTATCAGGATGAAACAGAGGGCTTGCGCCGGATTACGGTTTCGATGCCGGAGGACACGTTCCAGGCGTTGGATCGGATGACGGCGGAGCGGGGGTTTAGCAGTCGCTCCCAGGCGATTGCGGAGATGATCCGGCAACAGGAGTCGCGGCATTTGGCGGACCTGGGGACGGGGGTGCTGGCGGGGACGCTGACGCTGGTGTATGACGAGTCGAAGAGCTCGCTGCTGAAGAATCTGACGCGGATTTTTCGCGAGCACATCGCGGAGGTGATCTCTTCCCAGCACGTGCTGCTGGAGGATGAGCATGTGCTGGAGGTGATCCTGATGCAGGGTCCGGCGCGGACGCTGCAGGCGCTGACGGATGAGTTGGTGGCCTGCAAGGGGGTGATCACGGCGCATCTGACGGTGACGCCATTCCTGCTGCCGCCGCTGCATGCGAAACATCAATCCAAGAAGTGATTTCCCAAAACGATGAGTGCTGATTTGAATCGGATTTATGAGCGAACGCTAACGGGGGCGGGGATGTGGTCGGGGGTGATCGCTAAGAACAAGCGATTGCGACTGACGGACCTGCTGGGCGGGGGCAATGTGGGGATGCTGCTCTACAACGCGGCGGAGCGGCAGGAGCGCTACAACATGCCGGACACGCTGAAGGGGCAGCACATTTTTTATCTGCGCGCGCCGTATTGCCTGCACTCGGACATGGGGCGGTTGCTGGCTTCGATCACGGCGGACGGTGCGGGCTGGCATGACACGGTGTGCGGGCACAGCGATGCGCGGTTGGTGGCGGAGAAGTATGGGGTGAAGGATTTTCAAATGGCGCGCAATGACTGGCAGCGCAATGCGCGGGATGCGTTCCTGATTGAACTGGCGAAGTGGGGGCTGGGGAAAAAGGATCTGGTGCCGAACATCAATTGGTTCAGCAAGGTGGTGGCGGATGAGGCGGGTCGGTTGAGTTTTGTGCCGGGGCATTCGGCGGCGGGTGGGGTGATGGAATTGCGCTTGGAAATGGACACGCTGGTGGTGCTGAACACGTGCCAGCATCCGCTGGACCCGAGGCCGGAGTATCGAGCGAATGAGATTTTGTTAGAAGTGTTCGAGGGACCGGCAGCGGAGGCGGACGATGCGTCGCTGACGGTGCGGCCGGAGAACCTAAGGGCCTGGGAGAACAATCAAACCTTTCATCTTTTGAAGCAGCCATGAATCTTGTTGAAAGCGCGTTGGTGGAGTCGGCGGCGGGGTATCGAAAGGTGATCCCGGCGGGCGATTGGTGGGTGCATGAGATCAAGGCGGGGCAGACACTGCGGATTTTGGATCTGGAGGGCAATCAGGCGGCGGACACGTTGTTTTTCAGTGCGGACGATCCGACCGAGCGTTACTCGGCGGATGGGACGATCCAGGCGCAGCGGGCGCTGTATTTGACGA
>Ga0164293_10005261_pt1 | contig 11018 bp, 10 predicted proteins | sample GEODES118metaG_FD_111487 | JGI IMG/M metagenome (GOLD analysis project Ga0164293, IMG submission 111487) | Eutrophic lake water microbial communities from Lake Mendota, Wisconsin, USA - GEODES118 metaG | ecosystem: Environmental > Aquatic > Freshwater > Lake | place: USA: Lake Mendota...
ATGCGGAAACACAGGGGTGGCGTGTGGAAATCCTCAGTGAGCGCCCTGGTGAGCATGGCGGTTACAAGGAGATCATTACGCGCATCGAAGGGCGCAATGTCTACGGCCATCTCAAATTCGAGTCCGGCGCGCACCGCGTGCAGCGTGTGCCGGACACCGAGACGCAAGGCCGTATCCATACCTCGGCCTGCACGGTGGCGGTGATGCCGGCAATGGACGAGCTGGCAGAGATTGAAATCAACAAGGCCGATCTGCGGGTCGACACCTATCGCTCAAGCGGAGCGGGTGGTCAGCACGTGAACAAGACGGATTCTGCCATCCGGCTTACCCACATCCCCACTGGCATCGTCGTGGAGTGTCAGGACGAACGCTCCCAGCACAAGAACCGCTCACGGGCCATGTCGCTGCTGCATGCCAAGCTCAACGACCAGGCACAACAGGCGGCCGCTCAGGAAGTGTCGGACACCCGGCGCAAGCTGGTGGGCACGGGGGATCGCTCGGAGCGCATCCGCACCTACAATTATCCGCAGGGTCGTGTCACCGATCATCGCATCAATCTGACCGTCTACAAGTTGTCTGAAGTGATGGAAGGTTCGCTGGACTCCGTAATCCAGCCGCTGATCAACGAGCATCAGGCAGACTTGCTGGCGGAACTGGCGGACTCCTGAGCCATGGCGGCCATCACCAGTGGACAGGCCCTGCGCATGGCGCAACACGCTCTCTTCGGCACAGACACGGCCCGGATCGACGCCGAGCTGCTGTTGGGCGCCGCACTGGGCGCCACACGGGCGGGGCTGTATGCCTGGCCGGAACGTGTGCTGTCTCCTTCTGAACAGTCGCGTTTCGAATCGCTGCTGGAGCGTCGCATCCTGGGCGAGCCGGTTGCCTATATCCTGGGTGAGAGGGAGTTCTGGTCCCTGCTGCTGTGCGTGACTCCGCAGGTTCTCATTCCCCGGCCAGAGACTGAACTGCTGGTCGAAACGGCACTGAACCTGGCGTCTACTTTGGGATCTGTGGAATCTGAAAAATCTTCAGGGTCTGTGGGGTCTGTGGGAGCGGGCCTTGCCCGCGAACAACCCGGCGCCGCGCTGCGCATCGCGGATCTGGGCACCGGCAGCGGCGCGATTGCCCTGGCGCTGGCCAGTGAACGCCCGCACTGGAAGCTCGTGGCCACCGATCAGAGTGCAGACGCGCTACGCGTGGCCAGCGACAATGCCGTGCGTCTGAACATCCACAATGTCAGCTTCCGGCTGGGCAGCTGGTGTGGTGCCCTGCCGGAAGGGCTTTTCGACATGATCCTCAGCAACCCCCCGTATATCGATCCCAGGGACATGCACTTATCGCAGGGAGACCTTCGCTTCGAGCCCCTGACAGCACTGGCGGCGCAGGAGCATGGACTGGCCGACTTGAGGGCGATCTGCCACGAGGCGCCCCGGCATCTGGTGCCGGGAGGCGCCCTGCTGCTGGAGCATGGCTTCGAGCAGGGGCCGGCGGTGTCGCAACTGCTGGCAAATGCCGGCTTCCTTGGCGTACGTACTTTGCCCGATCTCAGCGGGCTGCCCCGAGTGACGATGGGAACGTTTGGCGAAGGCGGTGACTGACCCCTCCAGATGCCAAGATGAATGACTCTGCTTTTCGAGTACACTTCAGCAGGTTCGCGGGCAGGCCCGCTCCCACACGCTGGCCCGCTCCCGGATTGTCAGGCGCAGGGTCCAATTGTTCACCCACAGCGCATTGCAGACAGAGACGAGAACATGCAGGACGAGGAACTCCTTCGCTACAGCCGCCAGATCATGCTTCCCGAGATGGATGTTGCCGGGCAACAGGCTTTGCTCGACGCAACTGTCCTGATCGTCGGCATGGGCGGACTCGGCTGTCCCGCCGCCATGTATCTCGCGGCAGCGGGGGTTGGCCACCTCATCATCGCAGACGACGACACCGTGGAGCTGACCAATCTGCAACGGCAGATCGCCCATGGACAGAGCGATCTTGGTGCCCCGAAGGTGTCCTCCGCCGCGAACACTCTCAGCAATTTGAATCCCCATGTCCGCATTACCGCACTGCAGCAGCGCCTGAGTCCGCAGGACATGGACACTCTGGTGCCTGAAGCCACCCTCGTGCTGGATGCCTGTGACAATTTCAGTACCCGCTTTGCGCTCAACCAGGCCTGCGTGCGGCATCGTGTGCCCCTTGTCTCGGGAGCCGCCATCCGCATGGAAGGTCAAGTCGCGGTGTTTGACAGTCGCGATGGCGCCAGTCCCTGCTACCAATGTCTCTACAGACTTGGGGATGACGAACAGGCTACCTGTGCCCGGAATGGAGTCATGGCGCCCGTAGTAGGCATCATTGGCGCAGTCCAGGCGATGGAAGCCATCAAAGTGATTGCGGGGGTCGGCGACAGCCTGACCGGCCGCCTGCTGCTGCTCGATGCCAGTACCATGCAGTGGCGGCAGATGCGTCTGCCCAGGGATCCCCAGTGTCGCGTTTGCGGCTCGCAGCAGCACTGAAGGCCCCGGAATGCGCTATTGATGTTCCCCACTGCCCCGGCTATGATGCCAGCGCCCTTTCTGGAACGGCGTATAAGTTCCAGATTTACAAGATGTTTATTATGGAAAATGAATCAAGCGACCAGAAGTTGAGCTTCTCCACATTCACTCTGGTTGAACCACTGAACAAAGCCATCGCCGACCTCGGCTTTACCTACTGCACTCCCATTCAAGCTCAGAGCCTGCACTACACGCTCCAGGGCAATGACGTCACCGGACGCGCCCAGACGGGCACTGGCAAGACAGCCGCATTCCTCATCACCATCATCAACGACCTGGTCAGCAATCCCATCGAGGAAACGCGCTACATCGGCGAGCCTCGTGCCCTGATCATCGCGCCTACCCGTGAACTGGTGATGCAGATTGCCAGTGACGCCCAATTGTTGTGCAAGTACACCGATCTGCACATTGTGACAATGGTGGGGGGCGAGGACTACCAGAAGCAGCTGCGCGCTGTGGACCGTCGCCCTGTCGACATCGTGGTGGCCACTCCCGGACGCCTGATTGACTTCGTGCAGTATGACCAGATCTACCTGGGCCTCGTGGAACTGATGGTCATCGACGAAGCTGACCGCATGCTGGACATGGGTTTCATTCCGCAGGTGCGGGCCATCGTGGCGCGCACACCCGCCAAGGAGTGTCGTCAGACTTTGCTGTTCAGCGCTACATTCACGCCGGAAATTCTGGAGCTGACCAAGCGTTGGGCGATGGATCCCATCATGGTGGAAATCGAGCCCGAAAAAGTGGCAACGGACACTATCGATCAGATCGTCTATCTCGTCACGACGGAGGACAAGTACAAGCTGCTCTACAACCTGATTGCTGCAGAAGGCGCAGACAAGGTCATCGTGTTCAACAATCGCCGCGACCAGGTGCGCAAGCTGGCGGACAATCTGTATCGCAACGGCGTGAGCTGCGGGCTGCTGTCCGGGGAAGTCGCACAGAACAAGCGTGTGCAGACACTGGAGGCCTTCCGGGAAGGACAGCTGCAGGTGCTGGTGGCAACAGACGTGGCAGGGCGTGGTCTGCACATAGACGACGTGACCCATGTCATCAATTACAGTCTTCCCGAAGAAGCGGAGGATTATGTGCACCGGATCGGCCGTACCGGACGTGCCGGCAATGTGGGCACTTCGATCAGTTTCGCGTGTGAGGAGGATTCCTTCCTGTTGCCGAATATTGAAGAGAAGCTGGGGCGCAAGCTGGCCTGTATCCGGCCCGACGACGCGTTGCTGGCGCCGCCGCCGCCTTTCTCGCGACCGACCAAGTTTGTGGCACCGCCGAAGACGGCTGAACGCAGTGGTGGAGGCCGCTCAGACAGCCGCGGCCGAGACAGTCGCAGCAGTCGCCCGCCGCGTCGCTGATTCAGCGGGCCATGGTGATCTGACCTGACTGGTGGGAGCGGGCTTGTGGGAGCGGGCTTGCCCGCGAATCAATTGATCGCAGATGTTCGCGGGCAGGGCCCGCTCCCACAGACTTGTCATCTAGCTCGCAGATCGCACCGCGCCCGCCTGCTCAAGCAGCCGGACATACTCCGTGCAGCGTCGGTGTTTCGCGACATGATCCAGAAACGTAGTGCCATCGACATGGCGCACATTGAGGTCATGACCAGCTTCGACAAAATATTCCAGAAAGCGCTCAAACGCGTCCGGCAGCATGCCGCGATACGCTTTCTGCAAAATGTGATAATCCGCTGGAACGCCTTCGGGCGGCAGGAACTGCAGGAAACTGCAGATGCGCTCGTCAGTCCAGAACTCGTCTCTCACTGCTGGCTGGGTTCGTGCCGCGCCGGTTTTCTTTTCTTCCATAATGAATCGTGATCCTTCTTTAAATCGTCAGGCCTTGAGTTTCTGCAGCAACAAGGCGTTCAATTGCTCGGGGTTGGCCTTGCCCTTGGAGGCCTTCATGGCCTGGCCGATGAAGAAGGCGAACACTTTGTCCTTGCCGGCGCGGAACTGTGCCACCTGTTCGGGATTGGCGGCAATCACTTCGTCCACGAGCTTCTCTATCGCGCCAGTGTCTGTCACCTGCTTGAGCCCCTGGCTTTCGATGATTTCATCCACCGTGCGGGTATTGCCGAGCAGCGCTTCAAAGACTGTCTTGGCAATCTTGCTGGAAATGGTTTGGTCCTTGATGCGGCTGATGAGGGCGCCCAGTCGCTGCGTACTGACAGGGGACTGATCGATTTCCAGATCGCTCTTGTTCAGCAGGGCCTGCAGGTCGCCGCTCACCCAGTTTGCAGACAGTTTCGCATCGCCGCAAATTTTCACTACTTCTTCAAAGTAATCGGCCATCTCGCGGCTGCTGGACAGCACGCCCGCATCGTAATCGCTCAGGCCATACTGGCTGACGAAGCGTGCTCGTTTGGCAATCGACAACTCCGGCAGTTCCGCACGCACAGACTCGATGTAGGCCTCGTCGATCACGATCGGCAGAAGGTCGGGCTCGGGAAAGTAGCGATAGTCGTTGGCAACTTCCTTGCTGCGCATGGAGCGCGTTTCGTCGCGGTCAGCGTCATACAGACGGGTTTCCTGAATGATGCGCCCGCCGTCCTCGATGATGTCGATCTGGCGCTGCGCTTCGTGCAGGATCGCCTTCTCGACGAAGCGGAACGAGTTGATGTTCTTGATCTCGGTGCGCGTGCCAAACTCCGTGGCGCCCAGTTTGCGGACGGACACGTTGGCGTCGCAGCGCATGGAACCCTGCGCCATGTTGCCGTCGGAGATGCCCAGATAGCGAATAATGGAATGCAGCTTCTTCAAATAGGCAACAGCTTCCTTTGCGCTGCGCAGCTCCGGTTCGGACACGATCTCAAGCAGTGCAGTACCCGCGCGGTTCAGGTCGATGCCGGAAAGGCCTTCGAAATCTTCATGCAAAGACTTGCCTGCATCTTCTTCGATGTGAGCACGCGTGATGCCGATGACTCTTTCGCTGCCATCTTCCAGCGTGATCTGCAGACTGCCCTTGCCCACGGTCGGGAACTGCAGCTGACTGACCTGATAGCCCTTGGGCAGGTCAGGGTAGAAATAGTTCTTGCGGTCGAACACTGAGCGGCGACCGATCTCCGCGTCCACGGCCAGGCCGAACTTCACCGCCATGCGCAGTGCCTGCTCGTTCAGCACCGGCAGCGTGCCTGGCATTGCCAGATCGTAGACCCCGGCCTGCGTGTTGGGTGCCGCGCCGAAGGTGGTGCTGCTGCCAGAGAAGAGCTTGCTCTTGGTGGCCAGTTGTACATGTACTTCCAGTCCGATCACTGTTTCCCAGACCATGACTTATACCTCCGGCCGTTGCAGGTGCCAGTCCGTATGCTGTTGGAACTGGTGGGCGATATTCAGGACGCGTGCTTCGGCGAAGTCATTGCCGACCAACTGGATGCCGATGGGCAGAGGCTTGCCATCGGGCGCCTTGGCACTGCCCGCAGGAATCGAGATGCCGGGCAGGCCGGCCAGATTCACACCGATGGTATAGATATCTTCGAGATACATGGTCACCGGGTCGTCATTCTTCTCGCCTACCTTGAAGGCCGTATGTGGCGTCGTCGGGCCGATGATCACATCAACCTCCTGGAACGCCTTGTCGAAATCCTGCTTGATCAGGCGGCGGATCTGCTGCGCCTTGATGTAGTAAGCGTCGTAATATCCTGCTGACAGTGCGTAGGTGCCCACCATGATGCGCCGCTTCACCTCGTTGCCGAAGCCTTCGCTGCGAGAGCGTTTGTACATGTCTTCCAGATTGGTCGGGTTCGCGCAGCGGTAACCGTAGCGTACTCCGTCGAAACGCGACAGGTTGGCAGAGGCTTCTGCCGGCGCAATCACGTAATAGGCCGATACCGACAGGTGATTGTTCGGCAGATCGACTTCCTTCACAGTGGCGCCAAGGCTCTCGAATACTTTCAAGGCAGATTGCAGCGCCGCTTCCACTTCGGCCCCCAGGCCTTTGGCCAGATGCTGTTTCGGCACGCCGATGCGCAGGCCCTTCAGCGGGTCATTCAGCGTTGTCATGTAATCGGGCGCCGCGCTGTCCACGCAGGTGGAGTCGCGACTGTCCGGGCCTGCCATGACGTTCATCATCAGGGCGGCATCTTCTGCGCTCTTGCAGATGGGGCCGGCCTGGTCGAGGCTGGAGGCGAAGGCGATCATGCCCCAACGTGATATGCGCCCGTAGCTGGGCTTGAAACCTGTGATGCCGCAAAAAGCCGCCGGCTGGCGAATGGAGCCGCCTGTGTCCGTGCCGGTGGCCATCGCACACAGGTCGGCGGCTACAGCCGCGGCGGAGCCGCCCGACGAGCCACCGGGCACTCGCTCAGGGTCCCATGGGTTACGGACCGGGCCGAAGTAACTCGTTTCGTTGGAGGAGCCCATCGCGAACTCATCCATATTGGTCTTGCCAAGCGTCACAGTGCCTGCGGCGTTGAAACGCTCGACCACGGTGGCATTGTAGGGGGCGACGAAGTTGGCCAGCATTTTCGACCCGCAGGTGGTCAGCACATCCTGAATGCAGAAAATGTCCTTGTGAGCCAGGGGAATCCCTGTCAACGGGCCGTGCTCGCCCCGCGCGCGCCGTGCATCGGCAGCCGCTGCCTGCGCCAGCGCCAGATCTTCAGTCACTGTAATGTAGGCGTTGTAGAGGGCGTTGTGCGCACGAATGCGCGCCAGATAATAACGGGTAAGTTCCGTGCTGGAAAATTCACCTTTCGCCAGTGAGCGGGAAAGTTCAGCGACTGTTCTGCGAGACATGCTGGAGTGTGTCCTTGGTCCGTGGGGCGCCAATGCGCGCCGTGAATTGTCTATGGATGGAAAAGAGTCCGGTGCGCGGCGGTCAGTTCACTCGATGACTTTGGGGACGAGATACAGACCGTCCTGGGTAGCGGGGGCAATCTTCTGCAGATACTCGCGCTGATCAACTTCGGTGACTTCATCCTTGCGCAGCCGCTGAATGGCATCGAAGGGGTGCGCCAGCGGGGCGACATCCTGTGTGTCGATGCTTTGCATCTGATCGATCAGCGCAAGGATGGACGAGATTCTGCCGGCAACTTCCTGGGCCTCCGTCGCATCAATATGCAAACGTGCCAGGTGGGCAATTTTTTCCACGTCCGATCTTTCCAAAGCCATTCCCGATCTCCCAATGCGACCTGTCGTCCTGCAAGCATTTTTCGCGGTTTCCGCCGCCGTTTTGCGGGGGATTCCCCGTTTTGGGGCAATTATCGATTTGACTCTTGCCCAATATCCCGGCCATTGTTAGAGTGCGTATCTATCGCCGCAGAGGCCGTGATTATACGGGAAAGAGACCCGTTCAAGGCAACAGTTTCAGGAATTGTCGGCAATATACCGGGTACAGACAATTTCCTCCGACATTCAACTCCTTGTACGAATCCTTGCGCGCCACCTGAATGCTTTCTTCCAGTCTGTGAACAGAAGTTCGCGCTCGTGAACTGGAGGTCCCCTGTTTTGAGGTTAATTAAAAGTCGATGTTCAAAAGATTCCGTGGAATGTTCTCCAATGATCTCGCGATTGATCTGGGAACCGCCAATACCCTGATTTACATTCGCGGCCAGGGCATTGTCCTGAATGAGCCGTCCGTCGTCGCGATACGCACACACAATGGTCAAAAGACGGTCACCGCCGTCGGGGCAGATGCCAAGCGCATGCTGGGCCGCACACCGGGAAACATCACCGCCATCCGTCCGCTCAAGGACGGGGTGATCGCCGATTTCCAGGTCACCGAAAAAATGCTGCAGCACTTCATAGCAAAAGTGCATGAGAACAGTTTCTTTCCGCCCAGCCCGCGCGTTCTGGTATGTGTTCCCTGCAAATCCACTCAGGTTGAACGCCGCGCCATTCGTGAGTCCGTCGTCAGTGCCGGTGCCCGCGAAGTAAGGCTGATCGAAGAACCCATGGCAGCCGCCATCGGCGCTGGACTGCCGGTTGAGAAGGCCAGTGGCTCCATGGTGGTTGATATCGGTGGCGGCACTACCGAAATCGCCATCATCTCCCTGAACGGCATCGTGTACGCGGAATCTGTTCGCATTGGTGGAGATCGCTTCGACGAGGCGATCATTACCCACGTGCGTCGCAACTACGGCAGCCTGATCGGCGATGCCACCGCAGAGCGCATCAAGAAGGAGATAGGCTGTGCCTATCCCTCGTCCGGTGTGCTGCGCGAGATCGATGTGCGTGGACGCAATCTGGCCGAAGGCGTGCCACGCAGTTTTACCTTGAACAGCGATGAAATTCTGGAAGCGCTCCAAGAACCTTTGTCAGCCATCGTGCAGGCCGTCAAGAGCGCTCTGGAACAGTCGCCGCCCGAGCTGGCTTCAGACATTGCCGAGAGCGGCATGGTGCTGACCGGCGGTGGCGCGTTGTTGAAAGATCTCGACAAGTTGCTGTCTGAAGAGACAGGCCTGCCAGTCATTGTGGCCGAAGACCCGCTCACTTGTGTGGCACGGGGCGGCGGCAGAGCGATGGAGCTGATGGACGCCAATGACATGGATTCATTGACCATTGAGTAAACGGTTCGAGGTTCCACCATCAAGACCTTATTTATCAAAGGCGTGTCGCTGGAGTACCGCATCGCTGCGTTTGTGGTGCTCTCGGCGGCTGTCATGTTTGCAGACAACCGCTTTGATTATCTCGACCGCGTCCGTTACACCCTTGGTTTCCTGACTGCCCCCATTTTCTGGGTTGCCGATACTCCCGCCCGCGTGTCCTATTGGATAGACGATGTCTTCGTCTCCCACGGCGATCTCATAGACGAAAATCAGAGCCTGCGCGAAGAGTTGCTTTTTGCGCGGAGAGAGTTGCAACTGCTTGCGGGTCTGGCCAGTGAGAACCAGCGCCTGCGGGCTCTGCAGGAAGCATCTGCCAGTGTCGAAGGCAGCATTCTTTCCGCCGAGATCATCAATATTTCCAACGACGCGGGATCGCGGCGCGTCCTCATAAACCGGGGGGCCCAGCATGGCGTTGTTGCTGGCCAGGCTCTGCTGGACGCCCATGGTCTGATGGGACAGGTAGTCGAAGTGCTTCCCTTTACCAGCTGGGTCATGTTGATTACGGACTCCCGGCATGGCACTCCCGTGCAGGTCAACCGCAATGGCGAGCGCGCCATTGCCCGCGGCAGCCGCGGCGAAATCCCGGAACTCGAACTGGAATACGTGCCGGATACCAGTGACATTCTGGCAGGCGATCTGCTTGTCAGCTCAGGTCTGGGCCAGCGTTTTCCAAAGGACTACCCTGTCGCTGTGGTAACCAGTGTCGTGCACGACCCGGGGCAGGCGTTTGCCATCATCAAGGCCCGCCCGCTGGCCCAGATGGATCGCACACGGCATGTGATGTTGCTGGAGTTGCCCGCCAACGAGGCGGAGGTGGCCCCAGTGGATGGGAGCGTACCGGCGTGGGTTGAAGTAACTCAAGGTGAGAAGCCTGCAGAACCGGGTCCGGCAGCTGCCTCGACAGATGCGGAAGTCCAGGTGGATGTCGCGGTGCCTCAGGCTCTCCCGGCGGACACGACTGCGGCAGAACCTGCTGCAAGCCCCGAGACAGCCCCTGAGGACATGCCTCTGCCGTCCGAACTCGCAGACATCGTGCCAGAACCTTCGGCGGGCCAGGATTGAGTCATGGATCAGCGTAACAATGCCACCTGGGTGGTCTACCTTACTTTCGTCGTCGCCTTTCTGCTGGCAGTTGTGCCTTTCCCGGAATGGGCAATGAATTACCGTCCGCAGTGGGTAGCCATGGTCCTGATCTACTGGGCGATGGCGTTGCCCTATCGTGTCGGCATCGGCTTCGCCTGGGTGGCTGGCCTGCTGGTCGACATCCTGGATGGCTCACTGCTCGGTCTCAATGCGGTGGCGCTGGCAATCATTGCGTACATCACCCTGAGTCTGCATCAGCGTCTGCGCATGTTTTCCTCGCTGCAGCAGAGTGCCGTCGTCCTGGCCATGACGGGACTGTACCTTATGATGACGCACTGGATGAAAATTGCAGCCGACCAGGCAGTCACTTCCGATCTGCTCTTCCTGCTCGGCGCTCTTTCCAGTGCCTTTCTGTGGCCCTGGGTATTCGTGCTTCTGCGGCAGATGCGCCGCGGGTTCAGCGTTCGCTAATTCCCTTTTTCCACTGCAGGAGCGCCATGGCCGCCGTCATCAGTCCCGCTTGTCCCGGCATCGTTCTTGCCTCCGCCTCGCCCCGTCGCATGGAGCTGCTCCGTCAGATTGGCGTGGTCTTCTCTGTCGCTGAGCATCAGGTGCTGGAAGAGCCCCGCGCCGGCGAAGCGCCCCAGGCCTTTGTGCAACGCATGGCACTTGAGAAAGCGCGGTCGGCGCAGAGTCTGCAGCCCGGTCAGGCTCTGCCAGTGCTGGGGGCAGATACCATTATCGTTGCGGCTGGCCAGATCATGGGCAAACCGCGTGACCGTGACGATGCGCAGCGCATGTGGCGTTTGCTTTCCGGTGCCGAGCATCAGGTGCATTCTGCG
>Ga0164293_10005263_pt1 | contig 11015 bp, 10 predicted proteins | sample GEODES118metaG_FD_111487 | JGI IMG/M metagenome (GOLD analysis project Ga0164293, IMG submission 111487) | Eutrophic lake water microbial communities from Lake Mendota, Wisconsin, USA - GEODES118 metaG | ecosystem: Environmental > Aquatic > Freshwater > Lake | place: USA: Lake Mendota...
GGCAAATTATAAGCATATAAAAAAGACCCCTAAATTTCTTTAGGAGTCATTTGTACCCGGAGCCGGAGTCGAACCGGCACGAGTGTAACCTCTTTGGTGTTTGAGACCAACGCGTCTACCAATTCCGCCATCCGGGCGTGTCTTCGTGTTGGGAGTGCAAAAGTAGAATATGATTTCTAAGACTCCAAGTTTTATAGCTTTATTTTTTTAAATATTTTTTAAAAAAATCTTCAAATCCCACTTCTAGGTGCTTTATTCGTATCTGAGAGATTCTATTGGGTCAAGTTTTGACGCTTTGTAAGCGGGGTAATAACCTGATAATAAACCGACTACTATGCACACTACCAAGCCAAGTAAAATCCAGTTCCAAGGCACCACAAAACTACCACCACCAGTCATAAAAAATGACACCACATTGCCAGCCGCTATACCCAAAAACACCCCGGCAAGCCCACCAATGATACAAATCACTATAGCCTCTATCAAAAACTGAAGTCTTATTTTTGTTGGAGATGCTCCAAGAGCTTTTCTAATACCTATTTCACGCGTTCTTTCTGTTACTGATACCATCATGATGTTCATGAGAGCAATGGAAGCACCAAGAAGTGTTATGATTGATATACCGAAACCTCCTATTCTTAAATAACCTGTAACTTCATTGAGGTCGTTCAAAAGTGCGTCAGAACGTTCTATTTTAAAAGAATCATCATCATAAACTTTATCTCCTCTTACAATTCTCATTACCGAGGTAGCCTCTGCTAAAGTGTAGTCCAAGTTAATGGCGTCCGGAACAGAGGTAGTGATTTGGTATGAAAAAACACCATTCTGATCAAAGTTTCTAGCAACCTCTAACGGTATAATCGTAACTCTATCATCATCACCACCTGTTATACTTCCTTTCTTTTCTAACACACCCGCAATATTGAATTTCTCACCCATCAAAGTTATGTTTTTACCGATTGGACTTTCTTCAGGGAAAAACTTCTGAGCTACTTCAAAACCTATTAGAACCATTTTGTTTGAATAGAATCTGTCGTTTTCAGATATATTTCTTCCTGATTGAATTTTATATCCCTTAAGGTTTAGATAGTTTTCATCTGCACCAACTACTATAATGTTCGGATTTGATTTCTCGGTTTCAAACTTAACAGTTTCGCCTTGGGAGGCAAAAGTATAAATACTCACAATGGCCTTTGTTTTCTTTGCGAAATTTTCTTTGTAATCTAAAGCTTGACGAAAATAAATCGGCTTCGGTTGTTTTTTAACAATACCTCTCCGACGTCGGCCATTATTTTGTTCTACTTTAATATCGAAGGTATTGACGCCAAGTCCTTCAAAGCTCTTATTTACTGACCCTTGCATGCCCTCAATAGCCGTTAGGATGCCCACCAACGACATTATACCAAATGTTATGATAGTGGCGGTTAGAACTGTTCTAAGCAAGTTGGATTTGATTGACCTTAGGCCTTCAGATATATTCTCTTTTAAATTCATATTTTTGGTCTAAAACTTTGGAAATATTTTTGAATAAAGGCTATTCAAATGCAAACAAAAACAATAATTCTAAGGTATTTTTGTTTTTAATGCAAATTACAATATTCGTAAATAATTAAACAAGCCAATGAGGAAAGCCATTTTGCCGTTTATCATTTTTTTGACATTCACGAGTCGGATTTTCGCAAATCAGGTATTTATTCCGATGGACGAAAGTCAAAAGAACCACCTAAAAGCCTATGGATTGGCGTTTTGGGTATTGAAAAATTATGATACCGAAATTGATTGGTTACTTAATTATCGTGGCGGAAGTTTTATGTTTTCTGCAAGCCAATCTTTTATAAACGAATGTGTAATTAGGGGAATAAGTTATGATGTTATCTCAGAGGCTGAGGCAGCTGGTATTATAAAACTTGTCAAAAATCCAGACGTCAACATGGATGCAGTCAAGCTTCAGAAAGCACCAAAAATTGCGGTTTATACTCCCAAAAGTGCTCAACCTTGGGACGATGCCGTTACCTTGGCTCTTAATTATGCTGAAATTAGCTTTGATAAAGTCTATGACGATGAAGTAATGAGCGGGAAACTGCCAGAGTATGATTGGTTACATTTACATCACGAAGATTTTACTGGTCAGTATGGCAAGTTTATTCGTATGAAAAGTGCGTCTTGGTATCAGGAGCAAAAACGCGAAGTAGAGAGCATAGCAAAGAAGTTTGGATATTCAAAAGCCTCAGAACTGAAAGGTGCGGTAGCAAAAAAGATAAGTGAATTTGTGTTAGGAGGTGGGTATATGTTTGCCATGTGCAATGCTACAGACACCTATGAGGTTGCTTTGGCGGCACAAGGTATTGACATTGTGGAGTCTGTTTATGACGGCGACGGCTCTGATCCCCAAGCTAACTCTAAACTCAATTATAACAGAACTTTTGCCTTTAAAAATTTCACTTTGGAACCCGACCCCTACGAAGTGGAGTTTTCTGACATTGATAATCAGCCAGGGGATAGAGGAGTCTCGGAGTCGAATGACTATTTCACGTTATTCGAATTTTCGGCCAAATATGACCCAGTACCAACTATGCTGACACAAAACCATCAAAATCTTATCAAAGGATTTATGGGTCAAACAACCGCGTTTAAGAAACAATATATAAAATCGGAGGTATTGGTTTTGGCTGAAAATAGACTATCAAATGAGGCAAGATATATCCATGGAACTGCAGGGAAGGGTTTTTTTACCTATTATGGAGGTCATGATCCTGAGGATTATCAACATTTGGTAAATGAAGAGCCGACTGACCTAAACTTACATCCCAATTCAGCAGGTTATAGATTAATACTTAACAACGTTTTGTTTCCGGCTGCTAAGAAGAAGAAGCTTAAAACGTAATTTTCGATTTCTGTTGATTGAATATTTTAACTTTAGGTGTTTTGCAAAGTATTACATTATTTTTTATCGGAATGACCCAAGTTTTTGTCTGGGGCTATTAAATCTCTGATTAACTGCTTGATTACTTTGGGTTCTGCAAAACCGCCATAAGTTTTTCGGTCGAAGACAATGCTGTCTTCGACCGAAATTATAAAACTACCAGATGAAGGGCTAGGTTTGAGACTCATTTCTTCAATCTCACACTCAAAAGTCACCAGCAATTCCTGAGCAAGCCATGCCGCACGCATCATCCAGTTACACTTGGGGCAATATTCTATGGTTATTTTATATTTCATTTAGATATTCCTAAAAATAGATGTTTCTGAAAAATCTAATCTAAAAACGATATTCTGTTGATATATTTTCTTTTATTTCAAAGTTTCCATGTAAGCTACTATATTTCTCAATTCTGATTCATTTAGGGCAAATTTTGGCATGAGAGACTCAGCTTTTTGTTCAATTTTAGAAACATCTTTGAGTTTAAGAATATTTACGTTAGCACTTCCTGGATATTTTACCATGAGGTCTATCTCCGTTTTTGAGGTCACTATTGCCTGTATAACATCGCCATTTTTCATGGTAATTTCTTGTGTTTCATAACCAAAACCTATGCCTTCGCTTGGGTTAATAACAGCATTAAGAAGTCCTTGCTTACTTAGTTTATTTCCAATTAATGATAATGACGGTCCAAAATCAATTCCTGTGTTTTTGACCACATGACAAGATATGCAATAGGTCCCGATAACTTCTTTACCAGCTATTTGATCTCCGCTTGCTTTTAAAATGTTATCAATATTTATGGTTTGACCACCCGCAGTTGCAATAATTTTGTTCACTTCGTTTCTGATATCTCCATGCCAAGTGCGTTTCAAAATATTTAAGGCTGTTTCTATATATTCTGTGGGTATTTTTTTTGCTTTGAATTCTTCCCAAAGTAGTGCTTCTGATTCCCAACCACCCATTTCGTTGAGGGCTAACAATCGTAACTCCTCTTTGTATTTAGGATTTCCGTATATTTTTACTAGTTCCTTGGCAATGGTCACGTTGTCTACATTTCCATATTTATCAATGGCATTTTTTACATTTTTTGGATTTTTAAGCTCTAGTAATAAGCCTTTTGTGCCGTGTAATTTCACATTTACCCTTCCAGCCTCCGATGCTACCTGCCTGTCTGTTGAATTCAAAGTCAAATTATGTAAACGGGCAAATTGCGTTTTAACACTAAATTTGTCTACTAGGTCAATAAAATCTAGATCATTTTTTATTCCTGTCAAAAGTTTTGGAAATTCTACCTTGAAGCTTGCATTGTTCTGAATAGTGGCCTGGTCCAGAAGTTTGAAAATTGTTACTTTTTCTAAGTCGGCTTTGGAGTTCTTTATTAAACCGAAAAGTACATCATTTTTGCCAGCTCCTTTTTGGAAATCAAAAGCTCTGTAGTATTTCCATTTTGACTCGAGGGGCTCATTTTGAATAATTTCGGCAAGATATTCCATTGTATTAGTGCCTCTACTTCTCCAAACCAATTCTTTAATATGCGGCTTTTGTAGCCAATTTTGACCTTCTTTGGCTTTCAGAAGTTCAAGCGAATGGTCCCAGTCTTGGTTTGCAGCTATTCCAAGAGCCTCTAAAAACCAACGGTCATTTCCTTTATATTCCGAAGCTAATTTTGCCCAAATATCGGCGTAGTTTTTGTGTCGCAAAGCCAGGGCAATCTCTCTACGTACTTGTATGGATGGATCGGCTGACATTTCTTTCAAAAACTCATAAGGATTCTTAAAATACTGCCGTGCCATTCTAACAGACAAAACTCTCAAATCCTCGTTTGAACTTTCAGCGGCGTGATTTACCCAAAGGCTATTTTGTTCGGCCATTAGCCAATAGGCACGAGCGGCCATGTTCGGTTTTGCTGATTGTATCAAGTCTTTGAGCGAACTTTCAGCTTTCGAACCCATGTTTTTTAAAGAATTAAAAGCCAGGTATCGAACCGCTTGATTAGGACTTTGAAGGGCCTGGGCAGCTCCTGAAGCCGTAGAATAGTCATAAGTTGGTATTTTATATTTTACACCTTTGGGAGCTATTCTATAAATTCGGCCTCTGAGTGAATCGCCCATTGCATGTCCACCAACACCGGGATCATACCAATCTGACACAAACAAAGAGCCGTCTGGAGCCACTGTAATGTCTGAAGGGCGGAACCATTTATCTCTTTTTGAGCCGTCTAAAATATTCAAGACCGAGGCTGAAAATCCCGCACCACTTTTAACAGTCGGATATGCCCGAACAATATTTGGACCAGCGTCGCAATGAATAATTTGGTTTTGGTATTTTGCAGGTAGGAGTGAGCCCTCATAATAAATAATACCGGTTGGAGAGCCTGCATAAGTTTGGAGTAAATTTGGTACAACACCCGGGTCATTGAGGTGCCAATGTTTTTTATAAACTGAATCCTCCATGTTGGTACGTCTAACACGCCAGTCGGCTCCAGTCATTTCGTCTTTGAAGCCATAGTTGCCATAATCCATGACATAGTTGATTCTTGTGCTTCTGTTGCCGTCGTCATCGTTATCCGACTGCCACATTTTTCCATAGCTATCAAGGGCAAGTTCATAATTGTTTCTAAAGTTCCACGCCAATGCTTCAAGGTTGGTGCCGTCTTCGTTTGCTCTGAATACCATACCTTCGCGGTATGGCTTGCCGTCGCCAGTTATGACCTGTTTTTTATCGTCAAGAAAAGACTTACCCTCTTTGGAGATGAGTGTATTTCCTGAGTTTCCGAAGTTAAAATAAAGTTTTCCGTCAGGTCCGAACACAAAGGCGTGCATACCGTGGTCGTGTTGCGTACCACCAATGCCTGAGAATAACATTTCCTTTTTGTCGGGAATATCATCGCCGTCTTCGTCTGTGAAAACAAACACATTTGGACTACACGAAACGTAAACTTTGTTTCCTAAAACTGCAATTCCAAGGGCTGCATTGATGTCTTCTCCTTGATAAAATACTTTAGATTTATCAGCTTTCCCGTCGTTGTCGGTGTCTTCCATAATCAAAATCCTGTCGCCTTTGGCGTTGTAAGGATTTCGTGGATTGAGGGTGTTTCTGTAATTGTAAGCTTCACATATCCAAATTCTGCCTTTAGCGTCAATGTCCATATTAGTGGGGTTGGACATCATGGGTTCAGAAGCAAAAAGGCTGATTTCGAGCTCAGGGTCTAGTAATTCTATGCCGTCTATCGCATGTTCGACACTTCTTTTTTGGGAGTCCGTTAGTTTAGCATAATCTTCAGCAGAGAGTGGTGCTTTTTGGTCAGACAAAAATGAGCATAGCGAAAACGCCAACAAAATGGTAATTCTTTTCATAAAGGTTGAATATTAAATACTTAAACAGATAACTAATAAAAACTGATATCAGAATTTATAAAGGTTTTGACCAGTTAAATATAACGGTTTCGGATTTATTCTTTTTACAAAAAGTAACCTTTTTAAGTTATATTCATCATAATCTGGCGAATTTTCATCAAAACTACTGATTTGAACCATTCCTGATGAATGAATAAAGGATTTGTTTCCAACCCAAATACCTACATGTGTGACTTTGGAGGTAACGGTATTCCCGAAAAATAACAAATCTCCCTTTTGAAGCATGGAAAAGTCATTATCATAACCAACGAGCTCACCAATGAGGGCTTGCTGAGATGCATCTCTTGGCAATAGTAGGCCGGAAGCAAAAAAAGTCATTCGAGTAAAACCACTGCAATCGGTCCCTTTAAATGAAGTACCTCCCCATAAGTAGGGTATTCCAAGCATTTTTTTCCCGTTTTCAACAATACTTTCACCGTTTATTTGTTTCTCATTTAACCAATCGGCAGGTGATTTTAAATATGCCGTATTTATAAACCCATGTTTTCCATCTGGAAAAATAACGTCTGTGAAACGGCCAACCTTAGCTGAGAAAGTCAATAGATTGCCGAAGCTTAAGTCTCTAACGGGATTTGCATTTGTGGTTGTATCGCTCATCGCAACTCCAGATGGGTTTACGAAAATCAATTTTTGTTTATGCTTAAAATTTACATATTCCGATTCGGAAAATTGTTTGATGGTTGAGCCATCTATCCAACCTATGTAATCATCAGGACATTGCACCCTAAACCAACCTCTTGTTTTTTCTAAAACCATTAAAGGCATGCCCAGTAGTAATTGAGAGGCTAGTTCAGCCGATTCCTCTGGTTTTGAGCGGAGATTTGCAACAGAGACATTCACTACTGCATATTTCTCGAAACTGCTATTTTGTCCGGGTAGAACTACAACAGAATCTTTAACATTTTCAATCTTGAATTTAGAAAGTAAAGCACCCTTTGCTTCATTTAAATTGGTTTTTCCTACAATTGCGTTGGTATTAGGATTATAGGTAATTTCAAAAATGGCCGTACGTTTGTCAGGGGCATAAATCTTTCTTATATTTTCAATTTCCGCCTCATATTGAGCTTTTGCACCATAAGCAAATGATAAAAGAGTAAAGAAGAATATTTTTTTCATTTCCAGCCTTGAGCTATAATTTTAGTTTTCTCTCCAGAATTGAGCACCAACCAGTTGTCCTTTTCTTTGGTTACAAATCCTATCGGGGTTATTTCAGTAATAGCTTTTATTTTCTCAAAATCTGCTTGCTTAAAGGTAATCAAGAGCTCATAATCCTCTCCACCACTTATTATGCTGGCAATAGGGTTTAAATTAAACTCGGTGCATGTTTCCAAGGTGACGTTTTCTATTGGGATATTTTCAAAAAAGACTGTAAAACCTACTCCAGAGTGCTTGGATAGATGAAGAATTTCTGAGGCTAAACCATCCGAGATGTCAATCATCGAAGTGGGAACAACACCTATTTCGTTTAAATCGTGTACAATATCGGTTCTGCCTTCAGGCTTCAGTTGTCTGCTAACTACATAGGTTTTATCGTCGATTTTGGGCTGCATATTTGGATTACCCAAAAACTCTTGCTTTTCTCTCTCTAGCACTTGCAGACCCAGATAAGCGGCACCCAAGTCACCAGTAACACATACGATGTCGTTTTCGCCAGCCCCCGATCTATATACTATTTTTTCTTTTTCCCCTTCACCGATGGCCGTAACCGAAATTACCAATCCTGCTCTACTAGATGAAGTGTCTCCACCCACAAGATCAATATGATAAGCCTCACAAGCAAGATTGACCCCTTCATAAAACTCATCTACAGCGGCCAAATCAAATCTGTTGCTAATGGCAATCGAAACCGTAATTTGTTTTGGAGTTCCGTTCATAGCAGCTATGTCTGAAACATTTATAGCCACTGCTTTGTAGCCCAAGTGTTTGAGAGGAGTGTAGGTTAGGTCAAAGTGTACACCTTCCAGCAGCATGTCTGTGGTTACGAGTGTGTAGGTTTTGCCGTTATCAATTACGGCTGAATCATCACCAATACCTAATTTGGTATTATTGCTGTCATACAAAACGGCGGTGTTTTTTATTCTATCTATGAGACCAAACTCTCCTAAGCTTTCAATCGATTCTTTTTCCATATCACAAAATTAGGCTTTTAGACCTTATATACAAAAAAAAGGTATTTCTTTCGAAACACCTCTTTGTTGATATATTGACTCAAACACTTTTAGTTGGTTACCAAAGTATAAGTATTCGTTGTGTTTCCGGTCTTCGGATAAGGAATAGTTCCTGTCAATACCAAGTTTGTACCCTCATCAGACAATGAAGTTATCTGAAAATCAAGATTTCCACCCGTACCAGTGGGTTGTGGTGTAAGACCTTTGATAGATAAAGTTGTAGCTGTAACACTGTAAGTACCAGTATAAGTGCCACCGTCAACGTCTTTTATTTTAACGGCTGGCGGGGCAGATAAGTCTAAACTGTATGATACGTAACCAGGTTTTGTGTTGGCTGAACCTCCGCCGGTTTTGTATACCTCTACAGCATTTTCTTTAACGGAAGCTGCCTTCCAGACTTTTGCAATCCTTTCTGATACAGGTGCAACTTTCGATCCGCAAGAACTAATAATTATTACACCGAACGCAAATAGTATGGTTAAATAGACCGTTCTTTTCATTTTAAAAAATATTTTTGTTACAAAACGTAAATATATCTTGATTCGTTGTATTAGTCAAAATAAAAGCAAAATTTTCTATTAAAAACATTTCGAATTTCTCAAATGTATTACTTTTGAAAAATAAAAACAGGAAACTTGGAATTGAAGGAAATTACGAATAGAACTTTAGCACTCCGAAACGGGACAGACAAGCCAGAGATTTGGGTAGCGTATAATGGTTTAGTTTTCGATGTTTCTGAGTCGCGATTGTGGAAAAACGGTAAACACTTTGAACATTGGGCAGGACAAGACCTGACCAATGAACTAAAAGATGCCCCACACACTGCGGGTGTTTTTGACAAAATGAAAGTAATTGGAAAATTGATAGATTGAAATGTAACTTTCATGACCAAATAAATTCAGGCATTCAGGAAAATAGTCATTTTTTAGCGGTAAATTATAAAAATATGAAAATTTTAGATACACTAATTTTATTCGGAAGTATAGGTTTTTTGGTTATTTGGGTTGACCAATTTATTTATAAAAGCGTGCCTTTTTCTGACACTTATTTTTGGCTCATGTTAGGACTAGGTGGCATTATGCTAGCCATGTACAGAAGAGGTATTCAGAAATTAAAAGATAATCAAGGGAAGAAAAAGTAAACCGTCGATAATCCAACGATAATTATTCCTGAACTTTGGTGCCGCCGCTACTACCAATGAGGTGGCTAACGAAATGAAAACTAATACAAAACCAAAAAGATTGGGGTAATTTGTCTGGTTTGAAAAAAAGAAAATTAGCACAAAAATATTAAAAGCTGTTATATAGTTAATGACCTTTCTGGTGTTCGTAGTTCCTATTTTTTTACAAATATTATCTAGCGATTCTTTCTCCATGTTTTCAAAAAAAGAAAAAGAAAAGGTATTTTGTATTGTAATTCCGAAAAACATTATGCCCAAAATCCACGAACTTAGACTTATGCTAGAATTAAGTACAAATGGCACTCCAACTACCGCCAAAGAATAAATGATGGGCATAAAAAATTCTTTTAAAAAGGGGAATTTCGGGGAAACAAAATAAAGATAAAAGCAAGTTAAGAGTATAATCAGAAAGCCGTAAATAGTCAATTGGATTGGTTGGAAAAAGGCGATTGCGATTGAAATAGATACGGCGGCAATCATCAATATCTGCAAGATGAATTGGTTGTCATAGTGGAACTTGTGCCTGACCGTATTGATTCCGGGTGTAGAAATATTGTCTTTCAGTCTATCTAAGACATAAATTACCCAGCAGGTAAGTCCTAGCTGGGCAAGAGATAAAAAATCATGAAATGGTTGATTGTTTGGTAGTTTATAAAACGCTACAAAACAAACTATTGTGGCTGCCACTACATTGAGGTTTGATAATAAAAAGAAATCAAATACCCTGCTGAACACTTTTAAAATCATACTTTCTGCTAAAATTTGACTCAAAAGTATCAATCATTTTCTATAAAATCCTTAATGGCTTTGGTATATTTCTCAGGTTCTTCCAATGGTCCAGTATGACCCGCATCCTCAATTATCATCAGCCTGGCATTGGGAATGTTTTCCGCCAAATACTCAGATTTTTCGACAGGACAGGGTATGTCGTCTTCCCCAACCAATACTAAGGTTTTGCATTTGATGTTGGGCAAATGATATTCCGTTGAAAATCTTGTAATAACGCCTTCGGAAGCTTTCACAATCAAATTACGGTTATTTTCTTTAAGTTTCTTCAAGAAATAATCGTAATGGTCTGCCCTGGCTTTATCCTGCAAAAAACTCTTCCCAAACATGAGGCTCATTATGGCTTTTTCAACAGGCCAATACCCCACCATTTTAACCATATTGTTGAGCATTTTATATTTTAAAATACTCTCCAGAGTTTCTGCATCGGTGGTGGATGCCATCAGGATCAGCTTTTTCACCAAGTCGGGCCTTTTGGCGGCCAAAGCTATGCCAACATACCCACCCATTGACAAACCTGCAAATATTACAGGTTTGCCCAC
>Ga0164293_10005264_pt1 | contig 11014 bp, 10 predicted proteins | sample GEODES118metaG_FD_111487 | JGI IMG/M metagenome (GOLD analysis project Ga0164293, IMG submission 111487) | Eutrophic lake water microbial communities from Lake Mendota, Wisconsin, USA - GEODES118 metaG | ecosystem: Environmental > Aquatic > Freshwater > Lake | place: USA: Lake Mendota...
CTTGCTGACGCCCGGCGACTTGCCGCCAAAGCTGCGCGAGAAGGTGCTCGCCGAAGCCCGCCCGGTATGACCTAAAATCGCCAGGCCGACTATCTGGAGCACATGCGTCAGGCCGCTGCGGATGCGTGCAGTTTCGTTGAGGGGGTGAGCAAGGCAGACTTTCTTGCAGACCGGCGAACGCAGCAGGCAGTCATCATGAGCCTGATCATCATCGGCGAAGCGGTTGCGAAGCTGATGGATGGTCATGGTGAATTCACCCAGAGACACAATCACATTCCGTGGCGCAGCATGCGTGGAATGCGAAACAAAATTGCCCATGGTTACTTCGACATCGACCTCGACGTGGTCTGGGAGACCGTTCAGCTGCCGTTGCCTGAGCTTATCGTGCAGTTGGATGCTGTGCGCCGAAATCAGATTGTTGACGATACCAACGATCGGTCGGATTGATCGCAGACCAAACGTCACGACCGACCCATTGTCACGCTACAGGCTGCGGTCTCCGTCTATGAGCGGCTGTTGGCTTGGCAACGGAGTCAGGGTCGAGGTCAGCCTTGTGACTACGTTTTCCTACCCGAACAGAAGGATCGCGGGCAGGCCTTGGAGAGTCCGGGTTGGCAGTTCAGGCACGTTCAGACGGTGGCGGGTGTGGGTGACAACACCGCCAACGGTCAGCGGCGCACACTGTACAGCCTGCGACATACAGCGACGACCTTCAGGTTGCTGAATGGACGTAGGGGGGAGGGTGAATCCGTTGACCCTGGCTCGCAGATTGCCGATCAGCCCGTCGTTGATGGTGGCATTATGCGTGTCTAAAATGCACACATGCCAAAAACGAAAATCTACAACTGGGATCCAGACAAAAACCAGATGCTGGTTCGGGAGCGTGCCGTTTCGTTTGAAAGAATCGTGTTTGAAATCAGTATGGGAAACGAAGTCGCTGTGGTCATGTACCCCAACCAGGATAAATGCCCTGGTCAGATGATCTCTGTGGTCGAGACCGATGACTACGTATACCTCGTCGCTTTTATTGAGAACGAGTCCGAGATATTCCTGAACACCATCATTCCCAGCGGGAAAGCCACCGGACGGTTCGATCGCACACCATGAGGAAGAAAGCCCGCTACGATGGCGAAGATCTGGAGATCATGCAACCCGCAAGCTCGAGCAGCCGTGTCGGGCCTTACTGCTGGGTCTGAAGGCCTGAAGGTGAACCATGCTGTCCGATTCCATATCGTCGTTACCCGCGTTGGAAACCGAATGGCACGCCCTTGGGATCGATGAGCGACCCACACTAGGCGAGCGGGCCGTTTCGGGCCTGCGGGAGGAAACCCCGGGCTTGCACGGGTCACTTGCGATCGAGCAATCGCCCGATGACCTGTGGGCCTGGGCCCGTGCGTTGGCACGGCAGGAGGACGAAGCATTGCTCTGTGGCTTGACCGGGTATGGGATCCAGTCTCGGTTCTGGATCCTCTATTGGCGTCGCGGGCCCTTGGTGCTGCTCGCCCGGGTCGCCTTCGGCGCGCTCGAAGATGCCCGCTGGGCGGCGCGCAGCGCCAGCGGGTCGATCGGGCTTGCCAATGAGCTGGTCCGGTTGGCGGAGCACCAGGTCACAGCGGGCTGCTGGCCAGCCGGCCGGCTGATGCTGGTTGTCAGTGATGAGCGGGATGGGCAGGGGTGGTGCTGGCTCAATCCTGATTCGCTGCCTCTCGCCGGACGGGTTCGCCTCGATACGCGTCTGGGTCTGCTCGGTGCCTTCGAGGCGATCCGTCTGCTGTCGGGATCGCCGCAGCCCTCTGGCGGCGACGGAGCGGGCCGTCCCGGCGAGGGACCTGACGCGTCCAATCTGAGCAACGAGTGAGCGGTTCCCTACCGATCCTGCGGCATCCAGGAGGCGTCGTCTCTGTCCGCCCGGGCCTTCAGTCTGCTCGGACCGCTGCCGAGGGGCTACCGCGCGGAAGCGATTCAAGCATTCCGATTCGTGGTGTCGAGGCTGCTGACATCCCGCCGGAGCTCAGGGGCGCGTCACGAAGCGCGGGGCCGCGGCTGCGGCGCTACGATTGGCCCGCTGCACTGCGGGTCGGCGGATCTGGCCCGCGCGCTGAGGCTTTGATCCGAGACGCCAAGCTTCGCAGACTGCCCGCGTTGCCCGTCGGTACGGAGGGGTTCAAGAATTTCGCCCTCAACAAGCAGGCCCGAGACGACGTTCGCATCGGGCCGGTCACGATATGGCGGCGCGACGGCCGCTACAAAGCGGTGCTCGAGCGGGCCGGGACGCTGGCAAATCTCTACGAAGCGAAACCTGAAGCGACGCAGGCCGAGTTCCGCACCCAGCTCCACGAGCTGAAGACCGCCCTCGGTGACTTTGACCGCGCGGTACGGCGTTACGAGCAGCGCGCTTCGCCGGCCCGCCGCGATCTCATGGCGACGCTTTCGGACCGGACCCGGATCGAGATCGCCATGCTCGAGCGGATCGAAGCCGATTTCGCGTCGGGTACTCAGTCCCTGCAATCCCCGGGCGAACTCGACTCTTTGGGCCGGCTCCTCGGCTACATCCGTGCGGGACTCTCGCCCGACGATACTTCGAGCGCGTATCGGCTCGGGATCCACCGGCGACTCGTCACCACCGCCCTGGAGTCCGACCGGGCAGTTGATAAGGGGCTGCCCCTCGCGACCCTGGCGCTGCTGGTTCGGCATGCCGATCGCAGCGGGCCGGGCTACGTCCACGAGCGCCTGGAGACCGACCAGCACGACGACATCCGGCGTCTGACGGCGCTGCATAGTGCCGGGTGGTCGCACGCCGAGATCGATCAGGCCCTGACCCTGGGACTGCCCCTCGAGGAGATCTTCAAGGGCAAAAATGATTCGGCTTTCATGGATGGGATCGCGCCGAGGTTCGCCCTGCTGAGGGCACTTTCGGAGGCGCAGTCGCCCGGACAGGATCTGCTCGAGTGGTCGAGCACGGCGCGTATCGAGCTGCGCGCGGCATCGGACACCTATCGTGAAGCGCAGGTTCCGCTGGCGTGGGTGGGACCCGCCTGGACTGCAGGAGTCAGTGCACACGAGGTGCGGGCACTGATCGATGCGGGGCTAGGCTTGGAGGCCTTCAAGGCTGCGCTTGCCGTCGATATTCCACTGGAAGCAGTTAAGGAGATGGCGCTCAAGGGACGACCGCCGATCGGCGAGATTGCTACGCTGATGAGCCTGCACGGCGAGGGCCTCCAGCGGGCGCTGGAGCGTCATGCGAGCCAGCCCGATGACGCCGCGCTCGGCTGGCTGCGCAGCAGCCCGGCATCCGGTCGCCCACTCAGCCGCCCCGAGGCCGGCGCGCTGCAGATGGCGGGCCTGCCCGATGGCTCGCTCACGATCGAGGATCTGGTTGGGCTGATCGACCATGGCGTCTCGGCTGCCGCTATCGTGGCGCTCGCCAAGTCGCCCCCCGATCCTGCGCTCGTGCACGCGATGCTCGCCCTGGATGCCGGAGGACGCCCAGCGTTTTCCCGGGCGCAGGCTCTGCTGCTCGCAGGAGCAGGCTGGCCCGCCGATGCCGGCACGCAGGTACTCTTCGGCGCCTGTTATGAAAACGGAAGCGCGATCGTCCCGATCAATGAACAGAGCGTCACCCGCGATCTCGGACGCGGCAAGCAGGCTGGGCCCGGAGAACAGCTCGGCCAAGGTCAGTTCAACCAGGTCTTTGCGGTGAATTTTGCCGATCCGGAGACTGGCGTCACTCAACCCGCGGTCTTCAAGCCGCTCCAGCAGATCGACCCAGAGAACGTCCCGGCTGCACTCGCTCCACTGGGCGTGTCGAAGGGGTCACCACGCTACGAGCTGCGCAATCTCGCCCATTCGAAACTGGACGCGCTGCTTGGCTTTGACGCGGTGCCGCGCTGCGAGGTCGCGGTCGTGGATGGAAAAGCCGGTCTATTGATGGCGCTCGCCCAGGGGCGGACGGTGGCGCGGCTGGGCAAATGGGTTCCGCCCCTCGACATCAGCGACTCCCAGTTGGGCTACTGTCTGCTTCAGATGCTCAGGCAAAACCCAGGCAATACCAAGCTCTTGCGCCACTACGCCTTGAAAGAAAGGGTCGATATCGAAGTGGCAGGGACGGCTGATAATCCTGTGATCTTGCTCAAGGAAGGGCTCTATATCCCCCCGCTCAATCCTGCCGACGCTGGAGCTCAGCGCTCATTGATCGCGCTGCAATGGCTGCACGCGATCAGCGGTTCGGCCGACGGCCATGACAAGAACATCATCCGCTCCGAAGACGGTCGTCAATTCGTTGGCATAGACAACGATCTCAGCTTCGGCAGCAAGATCCGCCATGCGGATGAGCTGAAAACCGATGGCCCGTCCAGCGAGCGACCTTTTCATGGTCAAGGTCTGCCGCCGATCGCGGACCGCACCCAGTATGAGGCGATCATGGGTCTGTCTACTGAGCGACTGCGAACGGCGATCGGCAACCTGATCACTCCCGCCGAATTTCAGGCGACGCTCGCGCGACTCAGGGCCGCGCAGGACCATCTCCGGCGCCTGGATCGGGAAGGGCGAATCATCGCCGCCGATGCGTGGGATGAGCAGAGTTTCCGGGCGATCCGTGACGCGGCCGACGAGGGCGAACCCAGCTATCTCCACCGTTTGGCCAAGCGCCACGATTATCTTGGGGTTGATGCACCGTGACGGCTGCCGTCATTGCACACGACGAACTAGGCTGCGGGGGCGTCCCTGTTGCGGCTGGACAGCACGGCTTACACCCATGCGCCATGCACCGCCGCCAAGATGGCAGCGGGTCTGCAGCAGGCCTTCCGTATGGACTCCATGTCCAAACCCCTGCACGCGGGCCACGCCGCACAGGCCGGTCTGATGGCGGCTCAAATGGCGCGCGAGGGTGTGATCGGCTCGCTGGACGTTCTGGATGGCGAAGCCGGACTGGGTCAGGCCATGAGCAATGGGCCGGACTGGTCCCCAGCGCTCGCCACGCTGGGGCAGCGTTTCAACATCACGACCATGACGTTCAAGAATCACGCCTGCTGCGGCCACACCTTTGCCGCCATCGATGGCGCGCTCGCCTTGCAGCGAACCCTCAACATCGACGCCGACCAGGTTCGCAAGATTCAGGTGGGCACCTATCGCCCAGCTCTGGATGTGGCGGGCAACATGAGCCCTCGCACGGCCGCCGAGGCCCGGTTCAGCGTGGTGTATGGGGTGGCCCACGCGCTGCTGTACGGGAGCGTGCGGCTGGCGGCCTTTTCGGATGAGCGATTGGCTGACCCGCGCGTGCGTTGGCTCATGGCGCGCATCGAGTTGTCGGTCGACGAGGGCCTCGATCGCGCCTTTCCTCGCCAGAGATCGGCGCGGGTATCGATCGAAACGGTAGACGGCCGTCGGACCGAACATCTGCAACCCACCCGCAAAGGTGACCCCGACGCCCCGCTGAGCGATGATGACCTCAGCGATAAATTTTTGGAACTGGCCGGCCCTGTTCTGGGCGAGGCTGCCGCGCGCTCGAGGCTGAACATGCTGTGGCGGCTTGACGCCTCCGGCTCAAGGCTGGCTTGAAGCCTCGCGTGATCGCCGTGGGCCCCCCGCACCCCTGCCAAAACCCATCGGCTCGCCGATCGCGATCAGTGCGTTGAGCGCTGCGATGTTGGGCGTATCGATCGCCTCCAGCCGAGCCAGTTCGATCACCGCCTCGAGGAGCGCCGCGCGCTCGGTCGGCCGGCCGCGCTCGACGTCTTGGAGCATCGACGAACGAATGCCTTGCCTGAGTCTCACCGCCCGTTCGAGTCTCGCGTCGAAATCGATTCCGATCTTCACCCCGTAGGCCCGCGCCACCGTGTCGACTTCGGCCATCAGCGCGCGCGCCAGCGCCCGGGTTGCGGGCTGCGTTGCGATCTCGGCCACGGTCGCACCGGTCAATGCACCGATCGGATTGGCCCAGATGTTCCCCAGCAACTTGGTCCAGACGGCCTGGTGGATCGGTACCGAAGAACAGCCCAAACCGCTCGCTGCGATCAGGTCCGCCAGTTCGTCTGCGAGCCCGGCATCACCCGGCCGGATCGGACCGATCTCCAGCGCATCGGTCTGCGAGGAAACGTTGGCGATCACGCCCGGCTGCGACACCTCGGCCGCGATCAGGGCCAGACCGGGGAGCAGCCGACAATCGCCCAGCCGTGACATCAGCTGACCGTCGGGGTCGACCGCCCGGACCACCCGGGCCTGACTCGCGCCACCATCGCCCAGGAAATACCACCAGGGAACGCCGTTCTGAATCGGTACCAGCGCCCGTGCACCCTGTGCCTGATGCGCAATCGCCGGGGCGAGTCCGGCCAGTTGATGCGCCTTGAGCGTGACAAATATCCATTCCGCCGGCCCAGCCTCAGCCAGCGACTCCACCGCTGCCACCGGCGCCCTCTGACTCGCGGCACCGGTTGTCAGGGTGAGGCCACCCTGAGCCCGGATCGCTTCGAGCTGAGCTCCCCTGGCAAGCGCGCTCACCGTATGACCCGCAAGCGACAGGCGCACCGCGAGAAGGCCGCCAATCGCACCTGCTCCGATCACCAATATGCGTGCCATGACTTCGCTCCCGGATCTGCACCATGAGAGCCGGGATCCTAACCCGTTCGGCTCGGGGCCAACAGGCACCACCTGTTCATCATGTGAGACCGCTCGCGGCGGGGTTGGGGCGTGGTACTTGCATCGGCCGCCCGCTTGTAGGACAGTAGGTCCCATAGAAAACCCAGACCGGCGAAGACCGGCACCCCCCTGAGGAGACCCCCGTGATCCCGACCTTCAAGACCCCGCGCCGCCCCACAGGTGTGATGAGAAACAGCCTCGTCCGAGCGGCCCTCGCGTTCGCGGCGCTCGCCGGCAGCAGCGCTCTGCCCCTGGCGGACGTGCAGGCGCAGTCCCCCACCTACCCGGCCAAACCCGTTCGGATCATCAATCCCTATTCGCCGGGTGGCTCGACCGATGCGGTGCTGCGGCCGCTCACCGAGCGCCTGCTTGCGATCACTGGCCAGCCCTTCGTGCTCGAGTACAAGCCTGGCGCTGGCACCAACATCGGCTCGGAGCTCGCCGCACGCGCGGCCCCTGATGGCTATACGGTACTGCTTGGCACCAGCAGCCTCACCATCAGCCCGAGCCTGTATGCCAACCTTCGCTACGACGCAGCACGTGACCTGCAACCGGTCGTGCTGCTGGTCAACACGCCCTTCACGCTCGCTGTCCATCCTGATCTGCCGGTGCGCGACGTTGCGCAATTGATCGCATACGCTCGCAACCATCCGACCAAACTGAACTATGGTTCATCTGGCACGGGCGGCGCAATCCATCTCGGCATGGAGTTGTTCAAATCCATGAGCGGCACGCAGATGGTCCACGTCCCGTTCAAGGGCAGTGGCCAATCGGTGACCTCACTGGTGAGCGGCACGATACAGGTACTGCTGAGCCCCTCGACCAACCTTGCCGTTCACGCCGGCAGCGGCCGGCTCCGCATGCTCGCCGTGGCGGCTTCGGCCCGGGTGCCGGGTCTCGATCTTCCGACTGTTTCCGAGTCGGGGCTACCGGGCTTCGAGTCCGGCGTCTGGATGGGCCTGTTCGTCCCGACCGGCACGCCAGCCGCGATCATTCAAAAGCTTGCTGCCGATGTCGACAAGGCTCTTTCGGATCCGACCCTGCGCGCCAGCTACGCGCGACAGGGCATGGTTCCGGGCGGAGGCGGCACCGAGGTGATGACTCGCCTTTTCGCGGACGAACTCAAGCGCTGGCCTGCGGTGGTCAAGGCTGCGGATCTCCGCATCGATTGACTCAACAAGACCTGGACGGACCATGAGCCTGAAATTGCGTCGCCTTTCCCACGCGCTGGGCGCCGAAGTCCTTGACATCGATCTGCGTCAGCCGCTGAGCGCCGATCAGGTTGCCGAGATCCGGGCGGCCTGGATGCAACACCAGGTGCTGCTGTTTCGCGAGCAGGCGATCACGCCTTCGCAGCAGATTGCCTTTACCGAACAGTTCGGACCGGTCGATGACTATCCGCTGGTTCACTTCCGTCATCCCGAGCATCCCCAACTCATGGTGCTCTCGAGTGATCCGGATGCGGGCAGCAAGTCCACCACGCGCGCGGCCGGCGAGCGCTGGCACACGGACCTCTCTTTTACGACACGCCCGGCCACCGCATCGATGCTGCATGCGCAGAAAATCCCGTCGGTGGGCGGCGACACCATGTTTGCGAACCAGTATCTGGCCTATGAGGCGCTCTCGCCCATGCTGCGGCGGGTGATCGAGCCGCTCGAGACCGTGCATGAACTTTTCTCTGGGCGAGCGGAATTCAAGACGCTGGACGTTGCCAAGATGATGGAGATGCGTGCGGCGAATCCTCCGGTTGCGCAGCCCATGGTGCGTGTTCATCCCGAGACGGGTCGTGCGGCCCTCTATGTGAGTCCCTCGCTTTCAAGTCGGATCGTCGGGATGAGCGCCGACGAGAGCGCGGGGCTGCTCTCGCACATCAAGCAGGTGTGCGTGAGTCCGCAGTTTGTCTACCGGCATCACTGGTGCGTGGGCGACGTGCTGATGTGGGATAACCGCTGCCTCTTGCACATCGCGGTGCAGGACTACGACAAACGCGAGCATCGATTGATGTATCGCACAACGATCACTGGTGAGATTTGTGGCCGGTTGCTCGAGGAAGCCCTCACTGCGACGCCTTCGCCCACTCAGCTTGCGGTCGCCAACAGCTGAGCGGCGACGCGGGGCGGTTTTGCCGACTCACGAATCTCGCGCATCTCTTGTACGGAGCCCGTCATGAACGATCCCAGTCCGAATGAGGCCCTGCGACGCGAGGCAGGCTTCAAAGACAATGGCCTTGCGCCGGCGCCCCAGCCCGCCTCGGCCGCTCGGTTTTCCGAATCGGAGTGGCAGGCGCGTGTCGAGCTCGCCGCCTGTTACCGGCTCTTTGCCCACCTGAAGATCACCGATCTGATTTACACGCACATCTCGTCGCGGGTCCCGGGGCATCACGACCAGTTCCTGATCAACGCGCATGGCATGCTGTTCGAGGAAATCACCGCATCGTCCCTGGTGAAGGTCGATATTGATGGACAGGTGCTAGACGACACGACGGGCCTGGGCATCAACCCCGGTGGTTTCACGATCCATAGCGCAGTGCACAGCGCGCGGCCCGACGTCGGCTGCGTGATGCATACGCATACGGCCGACGGCATCACCGTGTCCTGCCAGCAGGAGGGGTTACTGCCGCTCAACCAACACTCCATGCGCTTTACCGATCGCATCGCCCATCACGATTACATGGGTGTGCATTTCACCGACGATGAGCGGAAGGCCGTGCAGCGCTCACTCGGCGACAAGCAGGTCATGTTGCTGCGCAATCACGGGTTGCTGGTTGCAGGGCCGAGTGTGCCGCAGAGCTTTGACTTGATGTACTACCTCGAGCGGGCGTGCCAGCTGCAGGTTCGTCTGCAGAGCACAGGCGCGCCCATCATCCGCCCCTCGCGCGAGGTCGCGCTGCAGGTCGCGAAGTCCTTCGAGCGGCCCAGCCGGCAGTCGGTCGCCAAAGCCTGGACGGCCCTCATCCGGATGCTCGAGCGAGAGGATCCCTCCTATCGGAGTTGACTCGCGACATGACCGATTCCACCGCACTGACCCAGGAGCGCTTTGCCAGCGCGATTGACTTTGCCCTCAAACACGAATCCCCCTGGTCGCGCGAGCCCTCGATTGATGGCAGTAGCTGGGGCGTACATGGCTCCGATCCCGCGCCTCACAATCGTCTGCTCGGGCCGGTATCGGCCCGGGGGGGTCCGAGCGGGCTGATTGTCCAGGACGGGCGAGAACTCGCGCGCTGGGGCGAGCCCGAGCGCGCCGACCTCACCTTCAGCATCGCCAAGACCTATCTGGCGCTGCTCGCCGGAGTGGCCCATGACCGAGGGCTGCTCCCCGATCCGGATGAACCAGTGATCAGGCGGGTGCCTGGCATCGGTTTTGAGGGGGCCCATAACCAGGGCATCACCTGGACTCATCTGCTGCAGCAGACCAGTGAGTGGGAGGGGAGTTGTTTCGGCTTGCCCGATCAGGTCGATCGCTATCGCAGGCTGTCCTTCCAGCCGGTATTCGATGTCGAAGGCAACAAAGGGGATGCGCGTCCGCTTCGCGAGCCCGGTACCTATTGGGAATACAACGACGTCCGTATCAATCAATTATCCCTGGCACTCATGCACGTTTTTCGCCGGCCGCTGCCCGAGGTATTCGATGAGGCAATCATGCGGCCGCTTGGCGCCAGTCGAGACTGGTCCTGGCGGGGATACGGTCATGCCTGGGTCGAGATCGATGGTCGTCGCATGCAGTCGGTTCCGGGGGGCACGCACTGGGGCGGCGGCGTGACCATTTCGAGTCGCGATCAGGCCCTGGTGGGTGAACTGCTGCTCAACCGGGGCGTGTTTCGTGGCCGCAGCGTGATTTCCGGGGCGTGGATGGAGCGGCTGTTCGAGCCCTGCCCGATTGCGCCTTTTTATGGTTACCTCGTCTGGCGGAACGCGACGCGCCAGGTGTTCCCCAAGGCGCCGGCTTCCAGCGTGTTTGCAATCGGTGCCGGCGCCTCGTTCACCTGGATCGATCCGGTGTTGCGCAGTGTGGTGATCGTGCGCTGGCTCGATGCCGATCATGCCGACACCTTGTTCGGGATGATTGCCCAGGCGCTGCACCGGGTGGACTGAGGGCTTTGGCTTGACATCCGTCAGCGATTGCGGGGGCATGCCCACCCGACACCTCTTTACTCATTCTTTCCACTCGAGCGGCGTAATGCTGCTGAAGCTATCGGTCCATAGGCCCACCCCCGGGATGTCGTCCTGGCGGGTGCCGATGATCTGTCCCTGAGCGTCGCGAATCGGTCGGCTGGTCGGCGGGAACTGTCGGACGAAGGCTTCATCTCGGGTGAGAATCATGTAGTGATTCTCCCGAATGAACCGATCCATGTCTTTTTCCTGAAAACGGCTGGTTGCCAACA
>Ga0164293_10005265_pt1 | contig 11014 bp, 12 predicted proteins | sample GEODES118metaG_FD_111487 | JGI IMG/M metagenome (GOLD analysis project Ga0164293, IMG submission 111487) | Eutrophic lake water microbial communities from Lake Mendota, Wisconsin, USA - GEODES118 metaG | ecosystem: Environmental > Aquatic > Freshwater > Lake | place: USA: Lake Mendota...
GTGGCTTCCCGACGGTTACAAGCCCGGAACATCGCTTCCGCTTCCTGTAATCTACATGCACGACGGGCAAATGCTGTTTGATAGCCGCGTTACCTGGAACCGGCAGGAGTGGGGTATGGATGAAATAATATCCTCCCGTTCCCAAAAAGCCATAGTGGTGGGCATCTGGAACGATGGCAAAAACCGTAGCGGTGATTATTTCCCGCAAAAGGTTTGGGACAATTACATTTCGCAGGCAGATAAAGACAGCATCATCAACAAAATAGGGGGTAGAGTTCCGTTGTTTGGCAGTGAGGGGACCTCAAACGCAGATGCCTACCTAAAGTTTCTGGTCAGCGAGCTTAAACCTTATATTGATACATATTTCAGTCCGGCCACAGACAAAGCAAACACCATCATCGCAGGGGCCAGTATGGGCGGGCTTATTTCCTGGTATGCCCTGTGCGAGTACCCTGAAGTTTTTGGCGGAGCCATTTGTCTTTCTACCCACTGGCCAGGTACTTCCCATCTTCGGTATCCAGCCGCTCCTGCTGCGTTTCAGCGGTATCTGGCCCAAAAACTGCCTTCTCCGTTGGATCACAGGCTATTTTTTGCCCATGGAACAGGATACCTCGATTCGCTCTACGGCCCGCACCAGCAAAAGGTGGATGCATTGATGAAAAAGCGGGGTTATGTTTTTGGCAAAAACTGGAAAACCATTGTGTATATGGGTGCCGACCACAACGAAAAGGAATGGCGCAAGCAAATGAAAGAAGCGCTGGAGTTTGTGATGACTGAGAAATGATAGTTACCCCGGCATTTCTTCCCTGCCATCGGCGTGGCGGGCAAAGCGGCCGCGGCGAAGCTAATGAAAATGATATGCAATTCAGTGGTAATATGTTTTATGCTACACCCATTGATTTCTATCTTGAAAATTTGTATCTTTGATATATGGTCTTCAACCTAACCTACTCATCCAATATTTTAGAATCCCTAGGGGTTTTGTCAAGTTTCAACATTGCAGAAACTATTTGGGAGAAGTATGAGCTATTTGCCATTTCAAAAATTAAGGAATCTACGGTAAATCTAAGGGGTTCCTTATATTATTTAAAAGATTTAACACCGGAAAAAGCAGCCAAGGAAGCAGAATCTATCAGCCCCTTAATGCCTGTTTTGGCTAAACTTAGGGCATCTATTGAGCCCATTGCAGATAAAGAATTTAAAGATTTCAAAATGGCAGCAATAGATTTTTTTGATACCGTTGATTTCTTTTATACCAATCTGCAAGACATAGCAGACATTCACAGTGCCTTTGAAATTTCTAAGCCAGTATTGGCATCAGACTGGGATAGCAGCCAAGACGAACACTGGAATAATTACTAAGGGTTATGAAATATAATCAAGGTGATATAATTCTCATTCCCTATCCTTTTACCGATTTATCCAAAACCAAACAAAGACCTGCGGTTATTATTTCAAAGGATATTGCAAATAGTCAGCATTACATTGTTGCCAAAATCACCTCGGTAATCAGAGGCGATAAGTTCTCATTTCCCATAGCAGCCAATGATATTGATCGAGAACTTAAGTATGAGAGTGAAGTTCGCACTAATGAATTGTTCACGGTAAGTCAAAGCATCATCATTAAAAAATTTGCAGCCTTCAAAAGAGCACCACTGCAGCAGTTAACAGAGATGATTAAGGACAATATTACGGTCGCGTAAGGGATTGCCAACACACATTAACCATTACCCCGGCATCTCTTCCCTGCCATCGGCGTGGCGGGCAAAGCGGCCGTGGCTGCGGTCATGCACCTGTCCGGTTTTGGGCCAGGGCCAGCCTCCAAACTGTGTCTGGTGGTAATCCTGAAATGCCTGGTAAATTTCCTCTTTGGTGTTCATTACGAACGGGCCATACTGAATCACCGGCTCGCTGATGGGCTTGCCCTGCAACACCAGTATTTTGGCGTTTTTTGGGCCGTTTTTCAGTTCCAGATCGATTGAGGCATCTACTTCGGCACCGTGGTAGGCATTGAGGTCATAGCCCGAAAGGGATAGGGATTCGCCTTCATAGAAATACAGCATGCGGTTGATGCCCGCACCCGCAGCAGGCAGGCGGAACGTAGCGTTGGCATCCATGGCAATGTTCCAGATGGCAACAAGGTTTTCGGCAGGCGCAGCCCATGAATCGGGAGGAGGTGCGGGGGCCGTTTTGTCGTGCAGTTTGCCGGCAATTACCTCCACTTCGGTTTTCAGGCCGGCAGCATCGATTTCGTTATGGCGCGGAATCGTGTGGCTCCACAGCATTTTGAAATGCGGCTCCACCATTTTGTCTTTTTTGGGCAGATTCAGCCAGATCTGAAACAGCTCCATGGTATTCTCCTTATCCTGGTGGATGAGGGGAAACATTTCAGAATGCTGTACCCCTTTGCCTGCGGTCATCCATTGCACATCACCGTCGCCGTAGCGGCCAGCAGCGCCAAGGGAATCGGCGTGATCAACCATGCCGCGGCGCACCACCGTAACGGTTTCAAAACCACGGTGCGGGTGGCCCGGAAAACCGGGAACCGAATCGCCGTGGTACATGCGCCATCCGTCTTTGATGATGAAATCATCGCCTATGGAGCGGCCTTTCAGCAATTCGGGTGCGGGTCCCATTTGCGCATTGCCATTGGGAAAATAATCTTCGTGGTGTACACAAAATAAAAACGGATCCAGGGTTTCCCACTGAAAACCCAGCTCCATGGTACGTTTGATAGGATTGCTCACTTTTTCTTCTTTTTTTAGGGCTTTGGCCAAACCCAGCACAGGTAGGGTAGCAGCGCCTGCTACACCCAGCCCCAGGCGGGCCAGAAAACTTCTGCGTGGTTCTTTGTCAGCCATATGGATATAACAAAGTTATAAAAAGTTTGTTCAAACAAAAAATAAACACAATCAGGCCTGAATTACCCCCACATTAAAGGGTTTTACCGGTGCCTGTGACGCTGCCTGTATGCCCATACTCACCCAGGTGCGGGTTTGCAGGGGATCAATAATGGCATCTACCCAAAGCCGTGATGCCGCATAGTAAGGCGTGGTCTGGTTTTCGTAGCGCTGTGTGATTTTATCCAGCAGCGCTTTTTTTGCTTCGGGGGTTATTTCTTCCCCTTTGGCCTTGAGACTCATTTCCTCAATCTGCAGCAACACCTTGGCGGCTTGTTCGCCCCCCATTACCGCAATTTTAGCCGAAGGCCATGCCACAATCAGGCGGGGGTCGTAGGCTTTGCCACACATGGCGTAGTTGCCTGCTCCGTAGCTGTTGCCAATGATTACCGTAAACTTGGGCACGGTACTGTTGCTCATGGCATTCACCATTTTGGCGCCGTCTTTTATAATTCCGCCTTGTTCGCTGCGGCTGCCCACCATAAATCCGGTCACATCTTGCAAAAACACAAGGGGTATGTTCTTTTGGTTGCAGTTCATGATAAAACGTGCGGCCTTATCGGCACTGTCGCTATAAATAACCCCGCCAAACTGCATTTCGGTGCTACCGCCGGGTTTTTTGGCCTTGGCCAGCTCACGGTTGTTGGCTACGATGCCCACGGCCCATCCGTCGATGCGGGCATATCCGCAGATGATGGTTTTACCATAATTTTCCTTGTACTGTTCAAACTCACTGTTGTCTACCAAACGGTGAATGATATCCAGGGTTTTGTAGGGCTTGCTGCGGTCTGAAGGCAAAATACCCCAGATGTCTTTGGGATTTTCCTTTGGGGCAGCGGGTTTCACGTGGCTAAAACCGGCGTCGTGGGGCTTGCCCAGTTTGTCCATGATGTAGCGGATGCGTTCCAGACAGCTTTTGTCGTCGGGAAATTTATCGTCTATAACCCCGCTGATTTCGCTTTGTGTGGTTCCGCCACCCAGGGTTTCATTGTCAACATCCTCACCAATGGCGGCTTTTACCAGGTAGCTTCCGGCCAAAAAGATGGACCCGGTTTTGTCTACAATCAGGGCTTCGTCGCTCATGATGGGCAGGTAAGCACCACCGGCCACGCAACTACCCATTACAGCGGCAATCTGGGTAATGCCCATGCTGCTCATGATGGCGTTGTTGCGGAAAATGCGTCCGAAGTGTTCCTTATCCGGAAAAATCTCGTCCTGCATGGGCAGATACACCCCGGCGCTGTCCACCAGATAAATGATGGGCAGGTGGTTTTCCATGGCTATTTCCTGGGCCCTGAGGTTTTTCTTCCCGGTAATGGGAAACCAGGCGCCGGCTTTTACGGTTGCATCATTGGCCACAATCACGCATTGCCTGCCGGATACAAAACCGATTCCTGCCACTACACCGCCGGCAGGGCATCCGCCATGTTCCGGGTACATTTCATAACCGGCAAACTCCCCAATTTCAATCCACTCCGAGTTTTTATCACGCAGGTAATCGATGCGTTCGCGGCACAGCATTTTGCCTTTTTCCTTTTGCTTGGCTGCGGATTTGGCACCCCCGCCCTGATGAATCACTGCCAGTTTTTGCTTCACTGCATCCCAGGCCTGCTTATTCAGGTCTTCGTTTTTATTGAAGTTAATATCCGTTGTAGCCATTTGAACGCAAATTTACGGGTGAAATGTTAAATACTTCCATCCATGAAACCGCAGGGAGATTTCGGGCTTGAAGATGGCGTTTAGTATCTTTTTATGTCTTAAAACGTTTAATCAAATAAGCGAAATACTTATTAAATGCTTATTACGTTAAGCAAAAATAACAATAAACAGTTATATAAATAAGCAAAAATATCTATATTTGCTGTTTGTAATAAGCATTATGGAAGAGTTGCTATTGACTTCAAACACGCTGATAAACAAGGTAGACAACACGCTTGTGCGCAATGCGCCACATGGAATTAACTATCAGTGGAGGCTGAATGGGCTTGTTGGTGCCAGGGGAACGGGCAAAACCACGCGGATGCTCCAGGAATTGAAGATGTTACAATCCAAAGGGCACAGGGTATTGTATGCCAGTCTAGATGATTTTTACTTCGCCACGCATTCACCGGTTGAACTGGCAAGGCGGTTTGCTGCCGATGGCGGTGAGTATCTTTACTTTGATGAGGTGCACAAATTTGCCGACTGGGGTATGCACATCAAAAACATTTATGATACCGAAGATCGGCTTCATGTATTGTTTTCGGGCTCTTCAGTGCTGCAAATTAACAGCAGTGGCGGAGATTTAAGTCGGCGGGCGCTGATGTATACCATGCCGGGCCTTAGTTTTCGGGAATATTTGTTGTTGAAACATAAAATCAGTTTGCCGGTCTACACCTTGGAGGATATCGTAAATAAGCACACTGAAATTGCGGGAGAAATACTTGCTCAAATTCGCCCGTTGCAATACTTCGGCCAGTACTTGGAGCAGGGATATTATCCTTTCTTTTTGGAGAAAAACCGCAATTATGTACAAAGTCTATCCCAGATTGTAAAATACATACTGGAGGTAGATCTTTCCACCATCAGCGGATATCAGGGCGGACAGCTGCACAAGCTGATGAAAATCCTGCTTACCGTGGCACAAAATCCACCATTTGATTTTAACGCCACCCGCGTGGCACAGGCGGTTGGACTGAACAGAAACACCTTATTGCATTACTTGTATTACCTGAAACAGGCCGGGTTAATTACCCACCTCAATTATCCTAATACGAGTATTTCCAATCTCACCAAGCCGGACAAAATGCTATTGCACAACCCAAGTCTTTACCATTGTTTGGGACAGGGGGAGCGGCAGGTTGGAAGTGTTAGGGAAAGCTTTTGGGTAAGTCAGGTTGCTTATCAAAATGAGATATTCCTGCATAGTGAAGCTGATTTTCAGGTTCAGGACCTGGTTTTTGAAATTGGCGGAAGAAACAAAAAGGTAAAACCCGGTAAAAAAGCGGTAACCATCTACACCATTAAAGACGGTATTGAAATGGGGGCGGGCAACACCATTCCACTTTACCTTTTTGGATTTCTGTATTGACCATTAATCTTGATGGTTTGCAACCATAGCATGCGGTTTAAACCGCATGCTATGGTTGCAGTTGGACAAATCTTCCCTATCTTTGCAGTGGCGGTACGGCCAGCTCCTCGTTCAATTCCCCAGGGCCGGAAGGCAGCAAGGACAGCGGGTTGTAGCGGCGCGATACCGCCTTTTTTTGTTTCCTTTGTTAATGTAAAGCTGTTGAACTCAAATATGAATTTTAAAACCATTGACTTTTTAAGTGCTATTGCGTAAATTTGTTTTCGTTGAATTTCACCTTTTAAAATTATGCTAACGGTAAATCCACATTATATCACCGATAAAAAAGGTAAAAAAATATCTGTTGTTTTGCCCATAAAGGATTTTAATGCATTGATGGAAGAGCTTGAGGAGCTTGAAGATATAAGGATGTATGATGAATCAGTGACCTCCGGAGATAAGCCGGTACCTCTTGAAGAGGCTTTTAAAATTATAGAGAAAAGCCGTAAGATCTTGTAGGCATGCCTTTTTCTGTTACCTTAATGCCTAGAGCCATGAAGGCATTGGAGAAAATTAATGAGCCCTATTATTCCAATTTGAAATCAGCTATCTTTTCTCTTGCAGAAAACCCTAGGCCTAACGGTTATCTCAAGTTGAAAGGAAGGCCGGGGTATCGACTACGTGTTGCTGACTACCGTATCATTTACGATATCATTGACAATGATTTGATTGTTAATGTAATTAATATAGGTCACAGAAAAGATATTTATGAATAGCTAACTTCATAAATTAAAACAGCTAAAATACTTTTCAATTCAACTAAACACGTCCTCGCCCTGCAAAATACTCAGGTATGAATAAAAACGCTGTGCAGGGATCTGTCCTTCTTCCACGGCTGTTTTAATCGCGCATTCGGGTTCGTTGGTGTGACTGCAGTCATTGAACTTGCAATGCTGTAAATAGGGCCTGAATTCCGGAAAATACTGTCCGCTTTCTTTAGGTAAAATATCCACCAGTCCAAAATCACGGATGCCCGGGGTATCGATGATGCCGGTGTTTCCGGCAAACATGTGCATTTCGGCAAATGTGGTGGTATGCTTGCCTTTTTCGTGCGCCTCGGAAATGATTCCTACGCGGGCTTCGGCCTCAGGAAACAAGCAGTTAAGCAGCGTGCTTTTTCCCACGCCGCTGTGTCCGGCAAACAGCACGGTTTTTCCGGCAATTTCCTGTTTCAGGGCATTTAACCCCTGTCCGGTGGTTGCAGAACCGGTAATGACTTTATATCCTGCATTGATGTAAATATCACTCACTTCCTTTAGCAATTCCAGGCCTTCTGCGGGCAGCAAATCGGTCTTGTTGAGGAATATAATGGCCGGGATGTGAAACGCTTCACAGCAGACCAAAAAACGGTCAATAAAGCCAAATGAGGTGCGGGGAGCTGCAAGGCCGGCAACCATTACCGCTACATCAATGTTTGCCGCTATAATTTGCCTGCGGCTGCTAAGCTTGTTGCTTTTACGGATTATCCAGTTATGCCGAGGTTCGATATCGGTGATGGTGCAGGTGTCAGGATATTGGGGGTCGGGTTGAAGCAGCACACGGTCGCCCACGGCTATGGGATTGCTGGTATCGGCTTCCTGCAGTCGGATTTTACCCCGTACACGGGCCTTCCATGCTTTTCCTTCTTCGTCGAGTACGTTGTACCAGCTGCCTGTGCTCTTTACAACGATCCCCTTCATCAGAAAATGGCCTTGCAAATGGCCGACGTTTGTTCGCTTTTGCCCATGGTATAAAAATGCAGCACCGGCGCACCTTGCTGCATTAACTCTTTGCACTGCATGGTGGCCCATTCAGTACCAATTTGCTTTATAGCTTCATCACTGCCTGCTTCGGCAACGGCGTGGGCAAGGTCTTGCGGCATTTCAATATGAAAAATCCTGGGCAATACTTCCACCTGCTTGGCTGTACTTAGGGGTTTAATCCCAGGAATAATGGGCACCTGAATGCCATTTTCCCTACAGCGTTTCACAAAATCGAAATAGTGTCGGTTGTCAAAAAACATCTGGGTCACCAGAAATTCAGCGCCCGCATCCACCTTACGTTTCAGGTATTTCATGTCGCTTTCCATGCTGGGTGCGTCCATGTGTTTTTCGGGATAACCGGCGGCTCCGATACAAAAATGGGTATCACGGGGGTTGGTGAGTTCCTCATCAAGGTAAATGCCTGCATTCATATTGCCTATCTGATGAATGAGGTCCAGCGCATTTTTGTGACCATCGGGCTCGGGAATAAAGTGGGTGTCGCCTTTGCGGGCATCGCCCCTCAGGGCCAGGATGTTGTCGATTCCCAGAAAGTCCAGGTCAATGAGGGCATTTTCAGTATCCTCGCGAGAGAAACCACCGCAGATCAGGTGGGGAACCGCATCCACCTTGTATTTGTGTTGCAGTGCTGCGCAAATAGCCACTGTGCCGGGCCTTTTGCGGGTGCTTACCTTGTCAAAGCTTCCATCAGGACGGTTTTTTATAATAAAATCCTCTCTGTGATACGTTACATCAATAAACGAAGGGTTGAATTCAATCAAGGGATCAATCCCTTTCCACAATGTGGCAATGTCGGCGCCCTTCAAAGGGGGTAAAATTTCGAACGAAAACAGGGTTTTACCCTGGGCTCCGCGAATGTGATCAATGATTTTCATGTTTAGAACTCAACGTTGGTGGTGAGGGATTTACCGTCGCGGAGGTATGTTACTTCAGTTTTTTGTCCCTTTTCGAATTTGCCAAGCGCATTCATGTAATCTGATACACTGTTAATGCTGATTGTGCCAACCCGGGTGATAATATCACCGCGCTGCAGACCGGCTTTCATCGCAGGGCGGCCATCGCTTACTCCGTCCAGTCTCATTCCGGTGCCGGTGAAGGTATAGTCGGGCATTACGCCCAGGGTTACCTTGAAACTGCTTCTGCCGGGCGTTGCGTCTTTGGTTTTCATGAAGGCGGGTTTTTTCTTGCCGGTGTTGGCAGAAATGACCTGTTCGATAACATCTACGGCTGCTTCCATACCGCTGTAGTTGATTTTATCGGCATCATCAGAGGGTTTGTGGTAATCTTCGTGTTGTCCGGTGAAGAAATGCAGTACAGGAATGCCTTCCAGGTAGAAAGAGGCATGGTCGCTTGGGCCCAGGCCGCTTTCGGTAGTGGCAATCTTAATTCGGTTGGTGTCGGTTTTGAGCGCTGCAAGTGTAGTTTTCCATACCGGACTGGTACCGACCCCGTTCACGAGCAGGGTTTTGTTTTGGGGATCCAGCCGGCCCAGCATATCAATATTGACTACATAGCTGATTTTCTGACGGGGAACGGGGCATTGCTGCACAAAGTGCTTGGAGCCCAGCAGTCCGAGTTCTTCTCCGCTGAAGGCAACAAACACCAGGTTGTTCTTTTTATATTTCAGGCCTTTCAGACTTCTCGATAATTCCAGCATGGCGGCTACGCCACTGGCATTGTCATCAGCACCGTTGTGGATGGCCTGTGGCCCTGTGTGGCGGCTGCCTCCATATTCATTGATGCCCAGGTGATCGTGGTGGGCGCATACAATGATGTTGTTTTTCTTGCGTTTGTATTTGCCGGATACGCCAATCACATTGTGGGCAGTGGCTTTAAACACGGCAATATGGCTTTTCATTTGTAGGCGTACACCCTTTGGGAATTCGCCCTGAAAGGGTTTTTTAAGGTAAAAAATGGGCATGTTGAGGGTTTTGGCATACCGTTCCAGTTCCCCCTTAGGAGCTTCTGCGGCACTGCTACCCGGCAGAAATAATATGCCTGCAGCTCCATGGGCGATGGCTTCCCTGATTTTGGTGTTGACATCAGAAATGGCAGACAGCGGGCTGTGCGGGTTTTCTGAATCGCCGGCAAATCCCAGTCTGATAACAGCGATATTGCCTTTTAGGTCGCCTGCTGCAGCGAAGTCATCACGGTTGCTGCTATCGCGCAGTACCAAACCATACCCACAATCCACCACGGCACCTTCGGCGCTGTCTGCAATCCCGGACTGACTGATGGGATAAAAATCTTCGTTGAGTTTTAACTGCATGGCTTCGCCTGAAGGGCTCATAAAAGCCAGTACGGTCTGGGGTTTGGCAATGCGTAGTTTGATGATTTCAAAAGTTTGAAACCATTCATTTTTCATGGGCTTGAGTCCGGCGGCCTGCATTTGGCCTACGATGTAGTCAGCGGATAATTTTTCGCCCGGAGAACCTGTCTGTCGGCCTTCCAGTGCATCCGACGCGAGGTAAGTTACATCATTGGTAAGTCGGTTAATGCGCGCGGCATCGGTAGGTTTTTGCGCCTGCAGGGTAGCGAAAAAAACCGCAAAGGCGGTGATGAGCGTGATTTTGGGGATGTTAAGACAGGATTTCATACAGGGTTTTAACAATTACAATGGAAGAAAGGATTGCAAAGATAATTCGCAAAGTGGTTTCAGAGATGTGTTTAGCGGCTTTCATGCCGATGCCTGCAAAAACGGCCACACCGGCAGCCATGGGCAGGGCGTATGGCCATGCCACATAGCCGGTTTGCGCAATGGGCAAATGGGTTGCATTTTGTGACAGCAGGTATCCGATTAACGGGCTGGCGCCCAGCAGGGGGATAATACTCAGGGAAAGGGCAGTAGCTTGTCGCATGGGCATTTTCAGCATCATGCGAAACAGCGGAACCATGACCATACCGCCGCCAAGTCCGCTTAGGGCTACCACGGCACCGGCCAGCAGGCCCACCAATATGGCCAATATGGGTTTTTCTACCGGCTTTTGTAACGGTGTGTCTGACTTTTTACCCCAAACCATGTTTGCGGTAGAAACGGCCAAAAATAACAAAAAGACAACATTAAAACGGGGTTTGCTATACCAATCGCCGTGCTGTATGGCATGGGTGATGGCGTAGGAAACCACTGCACCCGGAATGCCGATGCTGAGCACTTTGCGCCATTGCCATTCTCCTAGCCGATGTTGTTTCCATGTTCCCGCCAGTCCACTTACCACCACCAGCAGGATGCTGTTGGCCAGCGTAAA
>Ga0164293_10005266_pt1 | contig 11014 bp, 7 predicted proteins | sample GEODES118metaG_FD_111487 | JGI IMG/M metagenome (GOLD analysis project Ga0164293, IMG submission 111487) | Eutrophic lake water microbial communities from Lake Mendota, Wisconsin, USA - GEODES118 metaG | ecosystem: Environmental > Aquatic > Freshwater > Lake | place: USA: Lake Mendota, Wisconsin...
GCGGTGCTGGTGCTGGTGGTCGGCGTGTTTCCGGGCATCTTGGCTTACAGCGTCTACGCCTGGGGCCAAAAGCTGTTGGGCGCCAGCCGCGTCAGCATGGTGCTGTATTTGGGGCCGCTGTGGGGCGCGGTGGTGTCTTGGGGTGTGCTGAACGAGCCGCTGGGCTGGCACCACTTGGTCGGCGCCTTACTGATCTTGCCCGGCGTCGCTTTGGCGCAATGGACTTCCTCAGAACAATTGGGGTCAGATTCCAATTAAATCGCTTGAGCTCGGAATTCCAAACAATTGGAATCTGACCCCCATGACCCATTACTCGGCAATACCGGGCACCACCTGGCTGAAGCCGCCATCCACATAGGTGATTTCTGCCGACACGCCGGCCGCCAAATCCGACAGCAAGAAGGCGGCGACGTTGCCCACATCCTCGATGGTCACGTTGCGGCGGATGGGCGAGTTGTTGGCCACCACATCCAAAATCTTGCCAAAGCCTTTGATGCCCGACGCCGCCAAGGTTTTGATGGGGCCAGCGCTGATGCCGTTGGCCCGCATGCCACGGTTGTGGCTGCCCAAAGACTCGGCCAGATAGCGCACCGAGGCCTCTAGGGAGGCCTTGGCCAAGCCCATGGTGTTGTAGTTGGGCACATTGCGCAGCGCGCCCAAGTAGCTGAGCGTGAGCACCGAGGCCTTGTCGTTGAAGTGGGGCAGCATGGCCTTGGTCAAGGCGGGGAAGCTGTAGGCGCTGATGTCATGGGCGATGGCGAAGGCTTCGCGGCTCAAACCCTCCAGGAAATCGCCGGCAATCGCTTCGCGCGGCGCAAAGCCAATGGCGTGCACAAAGCCGTCAAATCGGGGCCAGGCGGCAGTCAGGCCGCTCACCATGGCGGCGATTTGCTCGTCGCTGGACACGTCGCAGTCAAACACCAAGTTGGAGCCGAAATCGGCGGCGAATTCGGTGATGCGCTCTTTGAAACGCTCGCCTTGGTAGCTGAAGGCCAGTTCCGCGCCCTGGGCATGGCAAGCTTTGGCGATGCCGTAGGCGATGGACCGGTTGGACAGCACGCCGGTGATGAGCAATTTCTTGCCCGCTAAAAACCCTGTTTTTTCCTGCATTTCGCGGCTCCTGAAAAATCTTGCAGAATTGTCGCATGCGAACTTTTTTACTTGGCGTTTGGTTGTGTTGCGCGTCCCCGGTGTGGGCGGCGCACGCCTATGCCCAGTTTGGCGACATCCTCTACCCGCCGGGTTTCAAACATTTCAGCCATGTCAACCCGGTCGCGCCCAAGGGCGGCGACATCGCTTTGGTGGCGCCCACCCGCGCTTCCAGTTTTGACAAATACAACCCGTTCACCATGAAGGGCACAGCGCCACCCGGTCTTGGTTTTTTGATGTTTGAAACCCTGTTGGTGGGCAACACCGAAGAGCCCACCACCGCCTACGGCCTGCTGGCCGAAGATGTGACGGTGGCCGCAGACAAGCTTTCGGTCACCTTCCGGCTGCACCCCGAAGCGCGTTTTCACAATGGCGACCCGGTGCTGGCCGCCGATGTGAAATATTCGTTCGACCGCCTCACCAGCAAAGAAGCCGCGCCGCAATTTCGCACCTATTTCAGCGAGGTCAAGGCGGCCACCGTGCTCTCTGAGCGCGAAATCCGGTTTGATTTCAAGCGCGCCAACGCCGAGTTGCCGCTCATCGTCGGCGGCATGGCGGTGTTCAGCCAAAAGTGGGGCGCGGGCAAGCCCTTGGACCAGGTGGTGACCGATGTGCCCATCGCCTCGGGCCCCTACAAACTAGGCAAAACCGACTTCGGCAAAGACATCCAGTACGTGCGCAACCCCGATTACTGGGCGAAAAACCTCGGCGCGCGTCGTGGCATGTTCAATTTCGACCGCATCACCTACAAGCTCTACAAAGACACCACCGCGCAATTCGAGGCTTTCAAAGCCGGCGAGTTCGATTACATCCAAGCGTTTGTGGCACGCGAGTGGGCCCGCGGCTACAAGGGCAAGTTGTTTGACAACGGCACGCTCATCAAACAAGAGCTGCAGCACGGCAACGCGGGCGACTTCCAAGGCTTCATGTTCAACACGCGTTTGGCCAAGTTCAAGGACAAGCGGGTGCGCCAAGCGATTGCTTTGGCGATGGACTACGAGTGGATGAACCGCCAACTCTTCTACCAAGCCTACACCCGGGTGCGCGGCTATTTTGTCGGCAGCGACTTTGAAGCCAAGGGCCTGCCCGCGCCCGATGAACTGGCTTTGCTGCAAAGCTTGCGCGACAAACTGCCGCCCGAGGTGTTCACCGACCCCGTGCCGCTGCCGCCGCAAACCAGCCTGGACCCCGCCTCGGGCCACACGCTGCGCGACCATTTGCGCCAAGCCCGCGACTTGCTGGCGCAAGCCGGCTGGACCTACCGCGACGGCGCCTTGCGCAATGACAAAGGCGAGGCGTTCACCTTGGAGTTTTTGGACAACTCGGGCTCCATGGGCCGGGTCGTCACGCCCTACGCCAAAAACCTGGAAAAACTGGGTTTCAAGGTGAACTACAAGGTGGTGGATTTCGCCGTGCTGCAAAAGCGCATGGACGTGTTTGACTTTGAGCTCATCAGCAACCGCATCGGCGGCAGCGAAGCTCCTGGCACCGAGTTGCTCGAGCGTTTTGGCGCCAAAGCCGCCGACACCGAAGGCTCAAGCAACGTCATCGGTATCAAAGACCCGGCCATCGACGCCTTGTTGGACAAGGCCGTGGCGGCGCAAACCCGCCCGCAATTGGTGGCGGCCTTGAAGGCCCTTGACCGCGTGTTGAGACACGGCCACTACACCGTGCCGCATTGGTATGGCAGCGTGCACCGCGTGGCTTGGCGGGCAGGGCGCTTCCAGCGGCCACAGGTGACACCGCGTTTTTACCAACCCGAAACCTGGATCACCAGCACCTGGTGGGGCAGCACCGCCAACTTGGTAGGAGACCGCTGACATGTTCAGTTACATCCTGAAACGCTTGTTGTTGATGATTCCGACCTTGTTTGGGATTTTGTTGCTCACCTTTGTCGTCATCCAATTTGTGCCGGGGGGTCCGGTCGAGCAAATGGTGTCGCAGTTGCAGGGCCGTGACACCGGCGGCGAGGGCGCTGCCACCAGTGGTGCGGGCTACCGAGGACGCCAAGGGGTGGACGCGGCACGCATCGAAGAAATCAAGCAACTCTATGGCTTTGACAAACCGCCACTGGAGCGCTTCGTGCAAATGCTCCAACAGTTCGCCCGCTTCGATTTGGGCAAAAGTTTTTTCTACCCCAAAGACGTGTGGCAACTGGTGAAAGAAAAGTTGCCGGTCTCCATCAGCTTGGGGCTGTGGACGTTTTTCCTCAGCTACTTGGTGTCGGTGCCGCTGGGCATTGCCAAGGCGGTGCGGGCGGGCACGCGCTTTGACATGCTCACCAGCATCGTTGTGTTGATTGGTTACGCCATCCCCGGTTTTGTGCTGGGCGTGGCCTTGCTGGTGGTGTTTGGCGGGCAGTTGCAATGGTTTCCCTTGCGCGGCTTGACGTCGAGCAACTGGGAAACGCTGAGCTGGGGCGCGAAAGTGGTGGACTACCTGTGGCACATCGCCATGCCGGTCACCGCCAGCGTGTTGGGCGCGTTCGCGGTCACCACCATGCTCACCAAAAACGCCTTCTTGGAAGAAATTGGCAAGCAATACGTGCTCACCGCGCGCGCCAAAGGTTTGAGTGAACGCAAAGTGCTTTGGAAGCACGTCATGCGCAACGCGCTCATCCCCTTGGTCACGGGCTTTCCGGCGGCATTCATCGGCGCTTTCTTTGCTGGTTCCTTGTTGATTGAAACCCTGTTCTCGCTGGATGGCTTGGGCCTCTTGAGCTACGAGAGCGTGATGCGCCGCGATTACCCCGTGGTGCTGGGCACCCTGTATTTGTTCACCCTGATCGGTTTGGTCACCAAGCTCATCAGCGACCTGTGTTACGTGTGGGTGGACCCGCGCGTGAAGTTTGATTGACCGCCATGGCGACCGCCTCTTTGTCTCCTTCCGCCCTGGCTTGGCAGCGTTTCCGACGCAACCGGCTGGGCTTTGTCAGCCTGGTCTTGTTTGTCATCTTGTTCTTGGTGAGCTTGGCAGCCGAGTTGGTGTCGAACGACAAGCCGCTGGTGGCCAGCTTCCAAGGGCAGTTGCATGTGCCGGTGTTCAAGAACCCACCCGAAACCGCGTTTGGCGGCGACTTCGCCACCCCCACCGACTTCCTCGACCCCTTCATTCGCCAGCAGTTTCAGCAGCCCGGCAACTGGGCCATTTACCCCTTGAACCCTTACCACCACGGCACCTTGAACTACTTTGCCAAAGAGCCCAACCCTGCGCCGCCGTCGGCTGACAACTGGCTGGGCACGGACGACCGGGGCCGCGATTTGCTGGCGCGTTTGCTCTATGGTTTTCGGGTCTCGGTGTTGTTCGCGCTGGCGCTCACCATCACCGGCACCATCTTGGGTGTGGTGACGGGCGCCATTCAGGGTTTCTTTGTCGGCAAGATCGATTTGGCCATGCAGCGTTTCATCGAGATTTGGGGTGCCATGCCCGAGCTCTATTTGCTCATCATCTTTTCTGCGGTGTTTGAGCCCAGCGTCAGCTTGTTGCTGATTCTGTTGAGCTTGTTCGGCTGGATGGGCTTGTCCGACTACGTGCGCGCCGAGTTTTTGCGCAACCGCCAACTCGACTATGTGCGCGCCGCCCGCGCTTTGGGCCTGTCCAACTGGGCCATCATTTGGCGGCATGTGCTGCCCAACAGCATGACGCCCGTCGTCACCTTTTTGCCGTTTCGCATGAGTGCCGCCATCTTGGCGCTCACCAGCCTCGACTTCTTGGGCCTGGGCGTGCCGCCCGGCACCCCGAGCTTGGGCGAGTTGCTGGCGCAAGGCAAAAACAACATCGACGCGTGGTGGATTTCCATCTCCACCTTTGCCGTGTTGGTGGTCACGCTGCTGCTCTTGACCTTCATGGGTGACGCGCTGCGCGACGCGCTGGACCCGCGCAAACTCAAGCAAGAGGCCGAATCATGAAAGCCTTCATGTGCCTGAGCGCCATCAACGCTTCACCAAAGGCTGCCGCATGAGCCCCTTGCTGCGCGTGCACAACCTGCACATGTCCTTCCAAGGCCGCGAGGTGGTGCACGGCGTCTCCTTTGAGATGCAGGCCGGTGAAAAACTCGCCTTGGTGGGCGAGTCCGGATCAGGCAAAACCGTCACCGCGCTCAGCTTGCTGGGCTTGGCGCGCGGCGCGTGGGTGCGCGGCGAGGCCATGTTCAATGGCCAAGACCTCTACAAAATGGCAGAGAACGATTGGCGCGGTATTCGCGGCAGCGAGATCGCCATGGTCTTCCAAGAGCCCATGACGGCCTTGAACCCGCTGTTCACCATCGGCGATCAAATCGCCGAGGTGTTGGAACTGAAAAAAGGCTTGTCCCGCCAAGCGGCGTGGCAACGTGCCATCGACTTGCTGAACGACACGGGTATCCCCGAGCCCGAGCGGCGTGTGGGCAGTTATCCGCATCAGCTTTCTGGTGGCCAACGCCAACGCGCCATGATCGCCATGGCCTTGGCTGGCGAGCCCAAACTCTTGCTGGCTGACGAGCCCACCACGGCGCTGGATGTGTCTTTGCGCGGGCAAATCTTGGCCTTGCTCGACAGCTTGCAAGCCAAGCACAACATGGCGGTGCTGCTGATCACCCACGACCTGAACATGGTGCGTCGTTTCGCCCAGCGCGTGGTGGTGATGGAAAACGGTTTGGTGGTCGAGCAGGGCGCGGTGGCCCAGGTCCTGAGCCAACCGCAACACGCCTACACCAAGCGCCTGGTGGACAGCCAACCCGAGCGCAATGTGTTCGAGCCGGTGTCGAACGCGCCGGTCTTGTTGCAAGCCACTGGCCTGCAGGTGCATTACCCCGTGCCCCGCCCAGGTTGGCGCGGTTGGTTGGGGCGCGGCTCGTTCACGGCTTTGCACGGTGCCGACTTTGAATTGCGCAGTGGCCAAACCTTGGGTGTGATCGGTGAATCCGGTTCGGGCAAGTCTTCGCTGGCCTTGGCCGCGTTGGGCCTGATTCCCTTCCAAGGCGAATTCCAGGTGGAAGGCCAAACTTGGCAAGGCAAGCCCAAGGCCGATTTACCCCTGCGACGCGCTTTGCAAGTGGTGTTTCAAGACCCGTTTTCATCGTTGTCACCGCGCATGACGGTGGAGCAGGTGGTGGGCGAGGGCTTGCAAGTCCATGCCCCTGACCTGAATCCCTTGGCACGGCAAATCAAGGTGCTGGAGACTTTGGCCGATGTCGGCATGAACGAGGAACAGTTCCCCGGCCTGCTGGCGCGCTACCCCCATGAATTTTCGGGAGGCCAGCGGCAACGCATTGCCATCGCGCGGGCACTCATCGTGCAACCGAGGGTGTTGGTGCTGGACGAGCCCACCAGCGCCTTGGACGTGTCGATTCAAAAACAAGTGCTCGATTTGCTGCAACGCTTGCAGCGCGAGCGCGGTTTGAGCTATTTGCTCATCACCCACGACATCGAGGTGATCGAGGCCATGGCCCACCATGTGATGGTTTTGAAAGACGGGCACGTGGTTGAGGCCGGCACCTTGGATGAGGTGATGAATCAGCCCCAATCCGATTACACGCGCAGCTTGTTGGCGGCGTCTTTTCTGGCAGAAAGACCCGCTTCGGCCTGAAAACCCCGCTCAAACCAACAATTTTGTTGGGTTTGGGCCTGTTTTTGCAGGTACAATGCCGACCAAATGAACGATAACGGGCGGACATCCCAACCGCCCGTTTTTTTTGGTCGGGTGAAAAGCGTTGGCATTGCAAGACATCATTGAACAAACCGTCACCGGCCTGGGTTACCAGTTGGTGGAAGTCGAGCGCTCTGCGGGCGGCTTGTTGCGCATCACCCTGGATTTGCCATGGCAGCCGGGTCAGCCCGAGCAGTTTGTGCAAGTCGAGGACTGCGAAAAAGTCACCCGCCAATTGCAGTTTGTGTTGGAAGTCGAGGGCACCGCCTACAGCCGTTTGGAAGTGTCCTCGCCGGGCATCGACCGGCCACTGCGAACAGAGAACGACTTCGCCCGTTTTGTCGGTCAAGAGATTGACCTGACCCTCAAAGCGCCCATGGGTGCGGCAGCCGCTGGTTTGGTGGCCGCCAACCGCAAGAAATTTCGGGGTGTGTTGGAAAGCACCGACACCCCCCAGACCTGGCAAATCACCTGGCGTGATGAGCCTGTCAGCAAACCGGGCATGCGCCCGGCGCGGGTCCAAAAAGACTTGCCAGTGCAAGCGTTGCAATTCACTCTGAGTGAATTGCGAGACGCCCGACTGGCGCCGATTGTGAATTTCAAGGGCCGCAGGGCCACAGAGGACAGGAGTACTGAACCATGAATCGCGAAATGCTCATGTTGGTGGACGCCATCTCGCGCGAGAAAAATGTCGAGCGTGACTTGGTGTTTGGCGCGGTGGAATCCGCTTTGGCGCAAGCCACCAAAAAGCTGCTGCAAGCAGACAAAGAAAACCCCGTGGAAGACGCCGACATCCGCGTCGCCATGGACCGTGACTCTGGCGAGTACGAAACCTTCCGTCGTTGGTTGGTGGTGCCCGATGAAGCTGGTTTGCAAAACCCAGACTCCGAAGAAATGCTGATGGACGCCAAAGAGCGTTTGTCGGACATTGAGGTTGGCGAGTACATCGAAGAAAGCATGGACTCTTTGCCCATTGGCCGCATTGGCGCCATGGCAGCCAAGCAAGTCATCCTGCAAAAAATCAGAGATGCCGAGCGCGAAATGCTGCTCACAGACTTTTTAGCCCGTGGCGACCGCATCTTTGTCGGCACCGTCAAGCGCATGGACAAAGGCGACTTGATTGTCGAAAGCGGCCGCGTCGAAGGTCGTTTGCGTCGCAGCGAAATGATCCCGAAAGAAAACCTGCGCAGCGCCGACCGTGTGCGCGCCATGATCATGGAAGTCGACACCACCTTGCGCGGTGCGCCCATCATCTTGTCGCGCTCTGCGCCCGAGTTCATGATCGAATTGTTCCGCCAAGAAGTGCCCGAAATTGAGCAAGGCTTGTTGGAAATCAAATCCTGCGCCCGAGACCCCGGCTCCCGCGCCAAGATCGCGGTTATTTCGCATGACAAACGCGTCGACCCCATCGGCACCTGTGTCGGCGTGCGCGGCACCCGCGTGAATGCGGTCACCAACGAATTGGCCGGTGAACGCGTCGACATCGTGTTGTGGAGCGAAGACCCCGCCCAGTTCGTCATCGGTGCTTTGGCCCCGGCCAACGTGTCTTCCATTGTGGTGGACGAAGAAAAACACGCCATGGACGTGGTGGTGGACGATGAAAACCTGGCCATGGCCATTGGTCGCGGCGGCCAAAACGTGCGCCTGGCCTCGGACCTCACCGGTTGGAAAATCAACATCATGGACGCCGCCGAATCGGCGCAAAAAGTAGCCAACGAAACCGAAGGCCTGCGTGCCTTGTTCGTTGAAAAACTCGACGTCGACCAAGAAGTGGCCGACATCTTGATCGAAGAAGGTTTCACCAGCTTGGAAGAAGTGGCCTATGTGCCGCTGCAAGAAATGCTGGAGATTGAAAGCTTTGACGAAGACACCGTGAATGAACTGCGTGCCCGTGCCAAAGACGCTTTGCTGACCATGGAAATTGCCCGTGAAGAAAGCGTGGAAGAAGTCTCCCAAGACCTGCGCGACCTCGACGGTTTGGATACCGAATTGATTGCCAAATTGGCCGAGGGTGGTATCAACACCCGCGATGATTTGGCCGATTTGGCGGTGGACGAGTTGGTGGACATCACCGGCCAGTCTGAAGAAGAAGCAAAAACTTTGATCCTGAAGGCGCGTGAACATTGGTTCGCGGGTCAAGCGTAACGGTCATGAAGAGGAACACCACAGATGACCATCACAACGGTTGCCGAGTTTGCCAAGGAACTCAAAAAATCTCCCGACACACTGCTTGAGCAGTTGAAATCTGCGGGCGTCGCCAAGGGCGCGGTCACAGACGAGTTGACGGATGCTGACAAGCAAAAACTGCTGAGCTTTTTGAAAGCCAGCCATGGCACAGACACGCCAGAGCGCAAAAAAATCACCTTGGTGAAGAAATCCACTTCGGAGATCAAACAAGCGGACGCCACGGGCAAAGCCCGCACCATCCAAGTGGAAGTGCGCAAGAAACGCACCTTCGTCAAACGCGACGACGAGGTGGAAGCCGAGGCCCCTGCTGAGGCTGCGCAAGAAGCCGCGCCTGTTCAACCCATCCTCGATCAAGCCGAATTGGCGCGCCGCGAAGAAGAAGCGCGTCGCCAAGCCGAATTCATTCGCCGCCAAGAAGAAGAGCTGGTTGAAAAACGCCGCTTGCGCGAAGCCCAAGAAGCCAAAGACCGCGAAGTCTTGGCTGCCAAAGCCGTGCCAGCCACCGACAAAGACGCTGAAGCCGCTGCCGCGCAACTGGCGCAAGCCCAGGCCGAAGCCGCAGAGCGCGAAGCCGCTGCCAAGGTCAGTGCTGAAGAAGATGCTGCGCGTGCCAAAGATTTGGACAGCCGCCGCCGCACCGCTTTGGCCGAGGCCGAAGCCATCCGCACCATGATGAATGCGCCCAAGAAAGTCTTGGTCGCGAAAAAACCAGAGCCTGAAAAAGCCGCGGTCGACCCCAAAGCCATCAAGGGCACCTTGCACAAACCCGCTGCTGGCAGCACCGCACCCGGTGCACGTCCAGCTGGAGGCGCGGTCACCAAAGACGGCCAAAAAGAAGTCAAGAGTGCCAAGCTGTCATCCAGCTGGGCCGATGAACAAGCCAAGAAAAAAGAAATCAAAACCCGTGGCGACGCCAGCGGGGGTGTCGGTCGCAACAGCTGGCGTGGTGGCCCGCGTGGCCGCCGTGACCGCGACCGCGATGACACACCCGTGCAAGCCGCCCCGGCCGAAGCACGCATCATCGAAGTGCATGTGCCTGAAACCATCACCGTGGCCGAGTTGGCCCACAAGATGGCCATCAAAGCCTCGGAGGTCATCAAGCAACTGATGAAGCTGGGCCAAATGGCCACCATCAACCAGCCCTTGGACCAAGACACCGCCATGATCGTGGTGGAAGAAATGGGTCACAAAGCGGTCATCGCCGCGTTGGACGACCCCGAAGCCTTCACTGAAGAAGAAGCCTCTGGTTTGCAAGCCGAGTCCGTCACCCGCGCCCCCGTGGTCACGGTCATGGGCCACGTGGACCACGGCAAAACGTCCTTGCTCGACTACATCCGCCGTGCCAAAGTGGCCTCGGGTGAAGCCGGTGGCATCACGCAACATATTGGTGCCTACCACGTGGAAACACCGCGTGGCATGGTGTCGTTCTTGGATACCCCCGGTCACGAGGCCTTCACGGCCATGCGTGCCCGTGGTGCCCAAGCCACCGACATCGTCATCTTGGTGGTTGCCGCCGATGACGGCGTCATGCCGCAAACCAAAGAAGCCATCAAGCACGCCAAAGCCGCTGGTGTGCCGATCGTGGTGGCGATCAACAAGATCGACAAGCCCGATGCCAACCCCGACCGCGTCAAAGGCGAGTTGGTGGTGGAAGAGGTGGTGCCTGAAGAATTCGGAGGGGACTCACCCTTCGTGTCGGTGTCGGCCAAAACCGGTCAAGGCATTGACGACTTGCTCGAGCAAGTGCTGTTGCAAGCCGAGGTGTTGGAACTCAAAGCACCCATTGACGCCATGGCCAAGGGCCTGGTCATTGAAGCCAGTCTCGACAAAGGTCGTGGCCCAGTCGCCACCATCTTGGTGCAGTCCGGCACCTTGAAAACAGGCGATGTGGTGTTGGCCGGTCAAACCTTTGGCCGCGTGCGCGCCATGTTGGATGAAAACGGCAAGTCCATCAAATCAGCTGGCCCGTCCATTCCTGTGGAAATTCAAGGCCTCACAGAAGTGCCGCAAGCAGGGGACGAATTCATGGTGCTCAACGACGAACGTCGGGCCC
>Ga0164293_10005267_pt1 | contig 11012 bp, 10 predicted proteins | sample GEODES118metaG_FD_111487 | JGI IMG/M metagenome (GOLD analysis project Ga0164293, IMG submission 111487) | Eutrophic lake water microbial communities from Lake Mendota, Wisconsin, USA - GEODES118 metaG | ecosystem: Environmental > Aquatic > Freshwater > Lake | place: USA: Lake Mendota...
CAGCGTTGCCGAGACCATCCGCATTGGCGAAGAAGGCGGGCTGCCTACCCAACTCACCCATCACAAGGTGGTGGGCGCCCCCATGTGGGGCAGCTCGTTGGAATCTTTGCGCCTGGTCGATGAGGCTATCGCCCGCGGCGTGGATGTGTCCATCGACCAGTATCCTTACACGGCGTCATCCACCAATCTGCAGATTCTGTTCCCCGGCTGGGCGCTCGACGGCGGGCGGGAGGCGCTGCTGGTGCGGATGGCAGATGCCACACAACGCGCCCGCCTGCGCAACGATATTGTGTACAACATCGAAGTCGACCGTGGTGGGAATGACCCGGCCAACGTGGTGCTGGTGGGCTGCCCCCACGATGCCACGCTCAACGGACTAAATCTGAGTGAAGTGTTGCGCCGGCAGGGCGTTGAAACCACCAAAGTCAACGCAGCAGACCTGCTGATGGACTTGGTGGCTGCCGGCAACTGCAGCGCTGTTTTCCATGCCATGGTGGAAGAGGATATTCACAACATCATGCGGCATACACGCACCATGATTGCCTCGGATGGCGGCATTGAGGGCCCCTCCGATCGCGCAGTCCATCCCAGAAATTACGGTACGTTTGCGCGTCTGATTGGTCACTATGCGCGGGACCTTGGCATTATTCCTGTGCACACAGCGATCCATAAAGTCAGTGGTATGCCGGCAGATCGCTTAAAGATGACCCATCGCGGCCGCCTGGTGGCAGGCGCCGTTGCAGATATTGCAGTGCTGAATATTGCCGAGGTGAATGAGCGGACCAGTTTTGCGGATCCGCACCAGTACGCTGAAGGTGCCGTGCATGTATTTGTCGCCGGTCAGGCTGTCTTGAAGGACAGAACCATGACCGGCGCACGACCAGGGCTGATTGTGCGCTCGACAGATGTGATACCGACGAACGTGCAATCAACCGATGTGCAATAACCCGAGCTGATGCAGTCTCAGCTCAGGAAAAAGCCAACCAGACAGCCTTTGGAATCAGGGATGTCATTGATATTCACCGTGCCACCCGCCATCACCGTGTCCAGCGCATCACGCAGGTAGTTGTGCTCGGTGTTGACGCGTTGGGTCTCATAGCCCAGTGAGTCGTCAATGGGCCCACGGAACAACACCTTGCGGGTTTTGGGATCAATGATGAACACTTCGGCAGTGCGCTCAACACCCAGCGAGCGGGCAACGGACTGATCGGCATCCTTGAGAATCGGGAAGTCAATCTTGAAATCCTCAGCTTCTTTGGCGATGCGTGGGATGTCATCCTGAATGAAGGAATTGAGCATCAGGAACTGAATGTTTTTGGGCTGGTAATCATCGCGGATCGACAGGAAAGTCGGCACCGACAGGCGCGCAATCGGACAACCTGAACCGTGGATATACATCACCACGTAATCCTTGTCGACATACTCATCCATGGTGTGTGTCACACCGCGTTGATCTGTCAGTGAAAACTCTTTGATTGTTTTCAGATAATCATCAGCGTGGCCTGCGGTTGCCAGCAGCAATAGCAATGGCATCAGCAGCAGTGCGGAGAATCGTTTCATGGTTGCGCCCTCAGTTGTTGGGAAGGTGTATCTGAATTATGCGCGTTTGTCTTGCCCTGTGCCTGCGACATAACGACGCAGGCACGGCAGGCTCAGAGCAAAGGCTGCAGGCAGTTGTTCGATTCCGCCGGCAGTCACTGCTTGCAACATTAACGCTTGACGCGTGACTTGTATTCGCCAGTCAGCGTGTCGATCTCGATATAGTCGCCGATTTCGCAGAACGAGGAAACCTGCAGTTCATGGCCGTTGGCCAAGCGCGCAATCTTGGTCACTTTGCCTGAGGTATCACCGCGCGCTGAAGGTTCGGTGTAAGCAATCTGGCGCACGATGTTTTTAGGTAGATCAACGGAAATCACCTTGGTGCCGTAGAACACGGCCTGACACACGTCTTCCATCCCATCTTCGATGTACATCAATACGTTTTCCAGATCGTCTTTTTCAATCTCGATCTGTTCATATTCGGTATCAACAAACACGTACATTGGATCAGCAAAGTAGGAATAAGTAACTTCTTTCTGCTCCAGAACGATGTATTCCAGTTTGTCGTCACACTTGAACGTGGTTTCAGTCTGCATGCCATTCAGAATGTTTTTCAGCTTCATCTTGTTGATAGCTGAGCTGCGGCCGGCGCGGTTGAACTCGTTTTTCTGAACTTTCCAGGGTGAACCATCGATCATAATGACCTGGCCGGGTTTGATTTCTTGTGCGGTTTTCATGGGTGAGCACTCAATTTAGTAAGGGTTTCAAAATTCACCAGATTCGCAGATAAATCAGGCATAGCAGCCAGTTTTTTCTGCCATTTTCGGGCATGCGACTGCAAGCTCGAAAGTTGAGGGCGAAGATGATGCCACACTTCGTGGCAATCTTCACCCTGATTCCAGCCATTTGAGAACGCGTGCCAGGCTTTGGCGGCGTCCGGGTTCAATCCATCAACAAACAGTCTCTCAAATGCCTCAAGCTTCTGTAGATGCACCCCGTCATCCTGAGGGTATATATGCCAGAGCATTGGGCGGGCAGCCCATTGCGCACGCACAAAAGAGTCCTCTCCACGCACTACATTAAAGTCACACAGACTGAGCAGCTGATCGTAATCCGTTTGTGAACCGAAGGGCATTGCCACCACTGTCAGGGCACCAACCCGTGCAACCTCGCCGGGCACCAGCCGATCTCTGGCAAAACATCTGGCCACCGCTGCCAGACTTTTGCCTGCAGGTACAAAACACACCACTTCTTGTGTCTGTTCCTGTAGCGCATTAAGCCAACTTGCCAGCGCCGGCGTGTCGTAACTGAACAGAGAAACCAGCAGCACATCAGCGTGCAAAAACTCTGACAGTCCGGCCTTCTGGAGCAAACGCTGACGAAGAACCTGCTGCTCCTGTTGCCACTGCTCATGTTGACTGATCAGTGTCGCCTCACGCAACAGTCCGCCGGTGCCTTGCTCAAATCCCGGGAAAAAGAAGAATTTTTTTACCTGAGGAGACAGGTTCTGCGGCGACGGCAGACCGTGACATTCTTTCACCCAGTTTTCGGCACTCAGGTACTCCAGATTCAGCCACAAGACGGGTCTGTTCACATGACACATCGCTTGTTTAACGCTGGCAGGCAGCTCACAACCAAACGCTTCAATGATGACATCGGCGCTGGCAATGTGCTGATCGATGGCAGGCAGCGCTTGCCAGGGCTTATGCCAGCGCCGGATGGAGACGCCTGCGGCCGTAATCGCTTGCTGCTCTTGAAAAACAGGCGAGTTGTTGATGGCGGGGACCTGCGCCGCCAGAAACCCTGACAACGCCGACCAATCATCCACCCATAGCTCAACATTACGCTGGTGTTCATCGGCCAGTTGGCGCGCCAGTCGCCAGCACACCCCGATGTCGCCGAAGTTATCGATGATCGAGCAAAAGATGATCCACCGTGATGTCATGGTCGCGGCAGCGCTATTTCGACGTGCAGGCCGGCGTTGCCGGCGCGATTACTGATCAACACCTTGCCTCCGTGCAACTGCACAATGTTCTGGGTGATGGCCAGACCCAGGCCTGTTGGCCATACTTGATCATGTGGCGCGTATCGGAGACTACACGCAACATACCCTCACGCTCGGCTTCATTGTCCAGCAGCTCCGCCCGCAACTGCAGACGCGTTGCCGCCGACCGCAGATCATGAGATACCGCGGCAAGCATTTCTGTTTGGCCCTGCACAAGCCGTTTGAGGCGAGCCTGCATGCGGTTAAACGCGCTGGCGGCGCGTGCGACCTCAGAGGGCCCGCTCTCGTCTAGAGCTACCGCATCCAGATTGGTGCCAATCACATCGGCCGCCGTCGCCAGTATCTGGTCGCGATCTGCCTGTGGGAAGCGCTCCGCAAGGTTCTGCATAATTCTAACCCATCGCGCCCCGGCATCATCACATCCAGCAAAATCAGGTCAAACCGTTCTTGGGCCAGCCGCACCATAACATAGACCCGCTAATCGCCGCAGTAGGGACGCGGCCAACACATACTTATTTGCACATTTGACAAACTTTTTCACAATGTTGATGTGAATATCTGCTGCCAGTTTGAAAGGCGGTTTTTGTGATGCTGAGTTTCATCTGAGAGCACAGATCGACACTCGATGGATGTCAAAAGCCCCGCCCGTGTGAATGACAAACTCAGGCGGGGCTTTTGTCTGTGTGGGCGGCAGAAAATGCTTTTTTTTGTCTGACGTTTTTGGCTATTATCCAGCCGTGACTCCACATCAGAAAAAAGTTCGTTCACACATCTGAACGGCAGCTGCCGTCGCGCTGCTCTGAGGGTTCACTTCCCTTTTATCCAATCTGATTAATACCGGGACTGATTATGCTGCTAGCACTGGTCGTTGCTTACCTTGTGATCTCTATTGGTATTGGTGTTCTTGCTGCTCGCCGTGTGCATTCGGCCAGCGATTTTATTACCGCGGGTCGTAGCTTGCCCATGTACATGGTCATGGCCATGGTGTTTGCGACCTGGTTTGGTGCAGAGACCGTACTGGGCATTTCAGCCACCTTTCTGGAAGAAGGATTTCGTGGCCTGATTTCAGACCCGCTGGGGGCTGCAGCATGCCTGATTCTGTTCGGACTGATTTTTGCACTGCCGCTGTATCGCCTGAAACTGATGACCTTGGGTGACTTTTTCCACATCCGCTACAACAAGTCCATCGAAATGGTCTTGTCCATTTGCATCATGCTGTCCTACCTGGGCTGGGTATCGGCACAGGTCACTGCGCTGGGGCTGGTGTTTAATGTGCTGTCTGACGGTGCGGTGTCCATGACCATGGGCATGATTGTGGGTGCCGGCGTGGTGTTGACCTACACCTTGCTGGGCGGCATGTGGTCGGTTGCGGTCACCACCTTTGTACAGATGATTGTGATTGTGATTGGTCTCCTGCTGGTGACCAGCGCAGCAACCGACATGGCAGGTGGCCTGCCACTGGTACTTGAACGGGCGGCTGCAGAGGGCAAATTTGACTGGATGCCCAGCATGAACATGTTGGATATTCTGGCGTGGATGGCTGCATTCTTCACCATCGCACTGGGCTCTATTCCCCAGCAGGATGTGTTCCAGCGTGTGAACACCTCACGAACCGAAAGCATCGCGGTATGGGCCACCACTGCCGGCGGTATCGCTTATTTCTTCTTTGCGTTTGTGCCGTTGTTGCTTGCTTACAGCGCCAGCATGATTGATCCGGAAATGACCGCCACAGTGATGGAAAACGATACTCAATTGGTACTGCCGACCTTCGTCGCCTTGCACATGCCGTTCTGGTTGCAGGTGGTGTTTTTTGGGGCACTGCTGTCAGTGATTATGAGTACTGCGTCCGGCACCTTGCTGGCGCCGTCGGTGACTTTCACTGAAAACGTGCTTAAAAACATTATTCCCGGCATGACCGACCAGCAACTGCTGACCTATACCCGCTACACCGTGTTTGTGTTCACGGTGATGGTTGTGATCAATGCCATTCTGTCGGATGGCAACATCCATGATATGGTGGTCAACGCGTATCGCATCACCCTCGCCGGGGTGTTTGTACCACTGGCTGCCGGACTGTTCTGGCGCAAAGCCAGTAACCTGGGGGCAACACTCTCTATCGGGCTGGGACTGGGCAGTTGGTTACTGGTCGAATTTACCATCCCGGAACTTGCCTATGAGCCTCAGTTTGTGGGCCTAGGATTCAGCCTGATCGGTATGATTGTGGGATCTTATCTGTCGCCCAATCCAAACAGCGCCAATCATCGGGGGATCGCTGAACCACGTCCGGCTTGATTGGCACCGGTGCGCAACTGGACTGATCAACTGCACTGATCAGCTATAAGGTTCATCTGTACGGCTTAACTGTACGGAATATAGGAAGGCTGCATCACTGTGATCAATACTTTGTACTGGATGACCCACGACCTGCGGCTGGATGACAATCCAGCCCTGGTCCGCGCAACCTGGAGCAACCGGCTGCTGTGTGTGTATTGTGTTGATCCACGCTGGTTTTCGGCGCATCGCTATCACGTCAGTTCCATGGGCTCACATCGCTGGCAATTTGTGCAGCAGAGTCTGGACAACCTGAATATGCAGATGAACAAACTGGGTCAGCATGTGCTGATCGAGTTTGGTTATCCGGAACAGCAGTTAGCTGCCTTGATTGTTAAACACCGCATTACACGCCTGGTGTGCAGCCGTCAGTTTGGGGTCGATGAGCAGGCCATTCTCAGCAATCTTACCAAGCGATTACCTGACCTTAGAATTGAAGAAGTGGATACCTTCACGCTATTTGAATTGAAGGATCTGCCCGTCACGCTGGCGGAAACCCGCAAATCATGGACGTATTTCAGACAAAAAGCCCAGGATTACCCGCTGCCATTACCGTTGTCAGCACCCACCAGTTTGCCTGCCTCACCCGTCGCCGCCGCCGTGCCGGCCTGGCCTGCACGATTACCTGAATGGGCGCCGGCAGCCGCCAACGATGCAGGTTTGTTTGGTGGCGGCGAGACGGCTGGCCAGAGACACCTGCTGGAGTATTTTGGCAGCACCTGGCCTGCACAGTACAAAGAACTGCGCAATGAACTCGACGGCTGGCATCACTCCACAAAACTCTCTCCATGGTTAAATCGCGGCTGCCTGTCGGTAAGACGCGCCAAGATTGCCGTTGATGCCTACATCAAAGAGCACGGCAGCACGGAGTCTACCGGGTGGATCACCGCCGAACTGCTGTGGCGGGAATACTTCCAGTGGCTGGCGCTGGAACTGGGCACCCAACTGTTCCGCTTTAAAGGCATCGCCGGTCGCGCGCCACTGACCTGTGTACACCCCGAGCGTTACCAGAAGTGGTGCCATGGCACCACGCCCTTCCCGCTGGTGAATGCATGTATGCGTCAGCTCAAACTCACCGGTTACCTGTCCAATCGCGGTCGGCAGATTGCCGCTAGTTGTTTTGTTAACGAGCTGGGCATGGATTGGCGTTACGGCGCAGCCTGGTTTGAACACCAGCTGACCGACTATGATGTGGCAGTCAATTGGGGCAACTGGCAGTACATTGCCGGTGTTGGTGTTGACCCCAGGGGCGGCCGGCACTTTGATCTCGATAAACAGACCGCCCTGTACGATGCTGATGGAACCTACACGGCCAAATGGGCGCCAGGCATCACCGATTCAGTGCTGGATTCTGTTGATGCTGCCGATTGGCCAATCGCCTGAGTACTGGCATGCCTAAGTGTTGGCATGCCAATGCTGCAACTGCCTGACATCATACCTGGCCGCTGATCAGCGACGCGCGCCCAGCCACCAACGCAGAGTATCGGTCACCATTTCTTTGGCATCATGCTGCACAAAGTGGCCTGCGCCGGGCACCGCCACAATGGTGGTATCGGCGTTATTCCAATCCCAAGTGTTATTGAGTCCGTCGGCATGCAGCGCGGTATCGTCCAGGCCATGGATGACCAGCAACGGCATGTTCAGCTGCGGAACATCCGGCGATAACGCTGGCGCAGTCGCTGAGAATGCCGGCAGCGTCGGGAAATTACGCTTGTAGTAGGCAATCATGGCATCAAAGTCTGACTGCGCAAACGCTTCCACGTAGCGCGCACGGGCCACCGGGTCACGCACCCAGCCAGACAGGGTCTGCGGTGTCATCGGCATGCCGAACATGATGGTCGGATCTGACGGACTGCCAGCCTGAAACGCGCGCGCATAAGCACTGTTGGCCCGCTGCTCTTCGTTGATGGTGAGTTCCCGGATCATGGCATGGGGATGCGGCAGATTCATAACAATCAGCTTGTCGACCATCTGCGGATACGTGAACGCAAAATTCCACGCCACCATGCCGCCCCAATCATGGCCAACCACCACGGCACTTTCCTGACCAAACGAGCGGATGACAGCAGCAACATCTGCGGTCAACAGGCTCATATCGTAGTTTTCATCACCGGCAGGACTGTCGCTGAGGTTGTAACCACGCTGGTCGATGGCCACGACCTGGTACTGATCCTGCAATCCTTCCATCTGGTGACTCCAGCTGTACCAGAAATCCGGAAAACCATGAATCATCACCATCAGCGGCCCTTCACCCACCGTGGCGTAATGAATGCGCACGCCATTGTTGTCTGCATAACCGTGCGTGGCACTGTCCCAGACATCCGCGTGCGCTGCTGAGGCAGCCATCGCCGTGATCCATACAGCGGCTACCAGTGTTCGACATCGTTTCAAAATAGTCATTTCTGTTCCCTGTTGTTGGTTGGTTTAACCGTGGGTTTCAACATTTTTGTCATGCGTTGGTGCGGCAAGCCTACCTCAACATAGGCTGGGCCTTCGCAGGCATAGTGACTGGCCTGATAAAACGCAACGGCAGACTCTCTGGCGCTTAATTCAATCTGTTTAACACCTTCGTTAACCAGAATGTCTTCCACCGCTGCAATCAGGCGCTGCCCGAGGCCGCGCCGCTGGAAGCGGCTGCTGACGGCCATTTGCCGCAGCTTTACCTGGCCCTGACCTTTCGGCACGATAACAACACAGGCCAACATCTGCGCAGAGTTGTTATCACTCCCGGTCAGTGAACCCGCTCGCTGCCAGAGAGTAAAGTGCCGTTGGTCTATTTCCACACTGAGGTTTTCATGCCACAGATTCAGACCCAGAGGCTCGCGCAGAATCTTATGACGCAGCGCCAGTGTGGTTTTGTATTCCGCGCTGCCGTAGACAATTTCACGGAATTCAAACACCTCTGACAAGGTGTGGCCTATCTCTGTGACACGCTCCGGCAAACTGGCTGCGCGACGCTGCCAGCTTTCATGGATAACCTGTGCACAGTCATCTACCGCCGATGCCATAGCTGGGGCCTCTAACGTGGTGGCTGAGGTAATGGCCGAGGTGTTTTCTGTGGCGTTTTCTGAGGTATTCCCTGAGGTATTTCCTGAAGAGCGGCCTGATGTGTTGTTCATGTAAACCCGACGCTGAGTTCTGACGTAAAAACCTGATATGAGTACAGACCCGTTTTCCGACAGTGCTTCAGCAAATTCCCGGCATAAGCGCCCGGATATCTGCTGCCTGTGTTATCTGGAACTGGCACTGACCTTCCATCACCTGATACCGCGTAAAGTACACCGGCGCAGCTATTTTCAAAAGAATTACAGCCGCGAGCAGTTGAATGAAGGTATTTTTATCTGCCGCACCTGCCACAAAGGCATTCACGCCCTATATGATGAAATGACACTGGCGCGGCAATTCAATTCCATTGAACAACTGCGCCAAGATACAGAACTGGCAAGGCACTTTGCCTGGTCCACAAAACAAAAGGCCACGAAGTAAACTCAGTGAAGTATCAGCAGTGAAGCAATAGCAGTGCAGTAATAGCAGTGCAGTAACAGCAGCAAAAAAAAACAACAAGACTCAACAATAATAATGACAGGAGCAACCGCATGCAGATTCATCGACTTGTTCTAAGCCTGACATTGATGACAGTGACCGCCCTCGGCGGACTGATATGCGGGCTGACAGGGGGGCTGATGGGGGCGCCGGTCAGCGCGCAGAATGCATACCAGCCGGCTCGCACCGAATGGGGAGTCCCAGACCTGCAAGGCACCTGGTCAATAGCCACACAAACCACGCTTGAACGCCCCGACCGTTACAACGGCAAACTGGTGCTTACCGAAGAAGAAGCCCTGCAATTTGAATCCACTGTCCAGGCCCGCAACGAGGCTGCCAGCGCACCCAGCGATCCGAGCCGGGCGCCGCCACGCGAGGGCGTGAATGTGGGAGGTTACAACAACTTCTGGATGGATCCCGGTGAGCGCCTGATTCGTGTTAATGGCGAGATTCGCAGTTCCATCATGATTGATCCGCCCGACGGCAAATTGCCCTACAACAACACCGGACGCCTCAATCACCAGACCATGATGGAAATCAGCGAGGGCTACGACGGCCCGGAAGTACGCCCAACGGGTGAGCGTTGCGTGATCGGTTTTGGTTCAACGGCAGGCCCGCCCAAACTGCCCGTCTCCTATAACAACAATACGCAGATCATCCAGAATAAAGACTACGTGGTGCTGCTGGCGGAGATGAATCACGACGCGCGCATTGTCAGGCTGGGAAAGTCATTCAGAGAACCGCCCACCTACGACTGGATGGGCGACTCGATTGGTTACTACGAGGGCGACACGCTGGTGGTGGAGACCACCAACTTTCACCCGCAGCAAAGTTTTCGCTCGTCGCTGACCCACCGTTTTTACGCATCCAGCAAGATGCACGTGGTGGAACGTTTCACCCGTATCAGTGACGACGTCATTCAGTATGAATTTACCGTCACCGATGCGGAAAACTACAGTCAGCCGTGGAGCGGCATTATGCCCATGAACAAAACTGATGAGCCCATTTACGAATATGCCTGTCACGAAGGCAACTATGCCATGCCGGGTATTCTGGCCGGAGCACGCCGCGCAGAGGCTGATGGGGTACCTTATGCGCCGACCTACAGCTTCTGAGTGAACCACTCAGACAACGCAGTTACAACAGGGTCGGCGAGTCACTTAACGTTAACTCACTGTCGTGAGATACGATCCAGTGCACCCATCGCAAACGCAGACGCCACAAAGGTGAGGTGGACAATCACATACCAGAACAACATGTCAGCGTTAGTGTTCTGCATATTCATGAACACCTTCAACAGGTGAATTGACGAGATAGCAACAATACTCGCGGCAACCTTCATTTTCAGCGAGGAAGCATCCATCTTGCCCAGCCAGCTGAGCTTTTCACCATCCTGCGTATCGAGCTCGGATACAAAATTCTCGTAACCGCTCATCATCACCATGACCAGCAGGCCGCCGACCAGTGCGATGTCAATCAAGGCGAGCACAATCAGAATCACCTCTGCTTCGCTTGAGCTGAGGATGTTGGCGAACAAGTACAGCACTTCCTGAAAAAACTTGATCATCAGGGCAATCAAGGCAAGGCTGAGGCC
>Ga0164293_10005268_pt1 | contig 11011 bp, 6 predicted proteins | sample GEODES118metaG_FD_111487 | JGI IMG/M metagenome (GOLD analysis project Ga0164293, IMG submission 111487) | Eutrophic lake water microbial communities from Lake Mendota, Wisconsin, USA - GEODES118 metaG | ecosystem: Environmental > Aquatic > Freshwater > Lake | place: USA: Lake Mendota, Wisconsin...
ACTGCCCTGCGACAAGGACTTGAACATCGTCAATTTGGCAGACCTGTTCGTTTGGAAGTCGCCTCGGTTTGTTCCGAATATCTGGCCAATTTTTTACTGGGTCAGTTTCAATTGCCATCAGAAGCGCTTTACCGCGTGAATGGCCCGGTTAATTTGGTGCGGTTGAATCAAATGATTGATCTGATGGAGAGCCCCAGTTTATTGTTCCCGGCCCATACTGCTTGTTACCCTCGCCAGCTGAAAGAGGGCGTATCCATTTTCAAGCAGTTGCGAACAAAAGATGTTTTGATACACCAACCCTTTGAGAGCTTTCTTGGCGTTTTGGATTTTTTGCGCGAAGCTGTTCATGATCCAAGCGTGTTGGCCATCAAGCAAACCATTTACCGAACCGGCAATGACTCTGAATTGATGGAACTGTTGCGCGATGCAGTTCGTTTGGGCAAAGAGGTGACGGCGGTGGTGGAAATCAAAGCCCGATTTGATGAAGAGGCCAACATCAATTGGGCTGAGCGTTTGGAGTCGGTCGGTGCCCAAGTGGTTTATGGCGTTGTAGGTTTGAAAACCCATGCCAAGATGCTTTTGATCACACGCCGCGAGGGGAAAAAACTGATTCGCTACGGACATTTGTCCACAGGCAATTACAACGCCAGAACCGCGCGTCTTTACACGGATTTAAGTTATTTGACATCCAATCCGCAGTTCACCGCCGATATGGAGCAGGTCTTTTCTCAGTTGGCCAGCCAGTCACGATTGTCCAAGCTGAACCATCTTTGGGTCGCCCCTTTCCAGTTGCAAGATCAACTTCTCTCGAAGATTGATCAGGTCGCCAAAGCAGCGATCCAAGGTGTTCCAGGACGAATCATCTTGAAAATGAATTCCTTGACCGATGTTCGCCTGGCTGATGCACTGGTCATCGCTGGGCAATCTGGTGTTGAAATTGATTTGATCGTGCGCGGGGCTTGCATATTGCCAGCGCAGCAGCCTGACTTTACCGACCGTATTCGGGTGCGTTCCATCATTGGGCGTTTTTTAGAGCACACCCGCGTTTTCTACTTTCGGACGTCGAACAATGAAAGCTTGTATTTGTCTAGTGCTGACTGGATGAATCGCAACATGCTGCGACGAATTGAATTGGCTTGGCCGATATTGGACAAGGACCTCAGGCAGCGCATCATTGATGAATGCTTGGTCGCATATTTACACGACACCGCCGATGCTTGGAACTTGAATCAGCAAGGGGTCTATGAGCGAGTCGGTCCTGTGAAAAATCAACGTGCATTGAGCGCACAAAGAGAACTCATGGCTAAATATGCCAACTAAAAAACATCCTAAAGTGTTCTCAGTTTGCGACCATCTTTGTTCTAAGATGCATGCGATTCATTCAACTCTGCCACAAGGATTCCCATGTCACAAGTATTCAGATCACTTTCCATGACTTTTGTCGTCTTAACAGCTTTGAGCTTGTCTGGTTGCTCAACCTTGACATCTGCGTTTGATTCCGTGTCTGAAACTGTGACAGGTGTTTTTAAATCGGATGGCGATAAGAAGTAATTGAAACAACAAACCCCTGCGAGCAGGGGTTTGTGAAGGAGGAGATGGCTTGGCGGAGAGGGCGGGATTCGAACCCGCGGTGGGGATAAACCCACACACGCTTTCCAGGCGTGCGACTTAAACCGCTCATCCACCTCTCCTAAGCTGCTCATTGTAGCAGTGCCCTCGGCGGGTACACTTGAAGGCTTGCCACTTTCTGTGTGAACCAAGCCTGGAGCTGCTGATGAAATTTCGTTTCCCCATCGTCATCATTGACGAAGATTTCCGATCAGAGAACACCTCTGGATTGGGCATTCGTGCACTCGCACAAGCCATCGAAGGGGAAGGTTACGAAGTGATGGGTGTGACCAGCTATGGTGACCTGAGTCAATTTGCCCAACAACAATCCCGCGCCAGTGCGTTCATCTTGTCAATTGACGATGAAGAATTCACACCAAGCCCCGATTTAGACCCTGCCGTGGTCAATTTGCGCAGCTTCATCGAGGAAGTGCGCCGTAAAAATTCAGATGTCCCAATTTATGTGTACGGGGAAACCAAAACATCCCGGCATTTGCCGAACGATATTCTCAGAGAGTTGCACGGCTTTATTCACATGTTTGAAGACACCCCCGAATTTGTGGCGCGCCACATCATTCGAGAAGCCAAAAGTTATCTGGAAGGTTTGCAACCACCTTTTTTCAAAGCGCTGCTTGACTACGCTGAAGATGGTTCCTACTCTTGGCACTGCCCTGGTCATTCGGGTGGCGTTGCGTTTTTGAAGAGTCCTGTGGGGCAAATGTTTCATCAGTTTTTTGGTGAAAACATGCTGCGTGCCGACGTGTGCAATGCGGTTGAAGAATTGGGACAGTTGCTCGACCATGATGGTGCAATTGGCCAGAGTGAGCGCAATGCAGCGCGTATTTTCAATGCAGATCATTGCTTTTTTGTCACCAATGGCACGAGCACCTCCAACAAAATAGTTTGGCACCACACGGTGGCCCCTGGGGACGTGGTGGTGGTGGACCGCAATTGCCACAAATCCGTGCTGCATGCCATCATCATGACAGGTGCCGTACCAGTGTTCATGAAGCCCACGCGCAATCATTTCGGCATCATTGGACCTATCCCCAAAAGCGAATTTGAACCGGAAGCCATCAAAAAGAAAATCAAGGCCAATCCATTGCTCAAAAACGTAGATAGCAAGACTGTCAAACCCAAGGTCATGACCTTGACCCAGTCGACCTATGACGGCGTTCTGTACAACACCGAGACCATCAAAAAGATGCTGGATGGCTACATCCCCAACTTGCATTTTGATGAAGCTTGGTTGCCCCATGCGGCCTTCCATCCGTTTTATGGCACCTACCATGCCATGGGCAAAAAGCGTATGCGTCCGGTGGAGTCCATGGTGTATTCCACCCAATCGATTCACAAGTTGTTGGCCGGTATCAGCCAGGCCAGTCACGTGTTGGTGCAAGACTCGCAACGTCATCAACTCGACCGGCATTTGTTCAACGAGGCCTACCTGATGCACACCAGCACCAGCCCTCAGTACAGCATCATTGCAAGTTGCGATGTGGCAGCCGCCATGATGGAACCTCCGGGTGGCACGGCCTTGGTGGAAGAAAGCATTGCCGAAGCCCTGGATTTTCGACGTGCCATGCGCAAGGTGGACGAGGAATACGGCAAAGACTGGTGGTTCAAGGTCTGGGGTCCAGACACGCTGGTGGATGACGGCGTTGGTCTAGCAGAAGATTGGATCATCAAGGCCGAGAAAAAAGGCCGCAGCACAAAAAACAGTGCGCCCAATTGGCACGGCTTTGGCGACATGGCCGACGACTTCAACATGCTGGACCCGATCAAGGCCACCATCGTGACACCAGGTTTGAATTTGGATGGCAAGTTCGACACCGTGGGCATACCTGCGAGCATCGTGACCAAATTCTTGGCCGAGCACGGCGTGATTGTGGAAAAAACCGGCCTCTACAGTTTCTTCATCATGTTCACCATCGGCATCACCAAGGGCCGCTGGAACTCGTTGTTGACCGCCTTGCAGCAGTTCAAAGACGACTATGACCGCAACCAACCGTTGTGGCGCATCTTGCCCGAGTTTTGTCAAAAAGTGCCCATTTATGAACGCATGGGCTTGCGTGACTTGTGTCACCACATTCACACGCTTTATGCCAAGTACGACATTGCGCGATTGACAACCGAGATGTACCTGAGTGATTTGACGCCCGCCATGAAGCCCAGTGATGCCTATGCGCAAATTGCGCATCGCAATACCGAGCGCGTGGCCATTGATGATTTGGAAGGTCGCATCACCACCAGCTTGGTGACACCTTACCCACCCGGCATCCCGTTGTTGATTCCTGGTGAAGTCTTCAACAAAACCATCATCGACTATCTGAAATTCGCCCGTGAATTCAATTTGAAATGCCCTGGCTTTGAAACCGACATCCATGGCTTGGTGGAAGAAAAAGACAGCTTGGGTGTGACCCATTATTTTGCAGATTGTGTTAAAGCTTGAGTGACCATGAGTGCTTCTAAAAATCCATTTCAAACTTATGCCATCGCTGATTGGGAAAAGGCCGCCGCCAAATCTGCGCCGGACGGCAACCTCAACCGTTTGAATTGGCTCACCCCCGACGGCATCACCGTCAAGCCGTTGTACACCGCACAAGACCTGAAGGGCTTGGCGCACACGGACACGTTGCCAGGTTTTGCCCCTTATTTGCGCGGCCCGCAAGCCACCATGTATGCCGTGCGTCCCTGGACGATTCGACAGTACGCCGGTTTCTCTACGGCAGAAGAGTCGAACGCGTTTTATCGAAAAGCCTTGGCAGCAGGTGGACAAGGCGTGTCGGTTGCTTTCGACTTGGCCACCCACCGTGGCTACGACTCCGACCATCCACGCGTGACAGGAGACGTGGGCAAAGCCGGTGTGGCCATCGATTCCGTGGAAGACATGAAGATTTTGTTTGACCAGATTCCGTTGGACAAAGTCTCCGTCTCGATGACGATGAACGGTGCCGTGTTGCCAGTGTTGGCCGGCTATGTGGTGGCTGCCGAAGAACAAGGCGTGTCGCAAGACCAATTGAGCGGAACGATTCAGAACGATATTCTGAAAGAGTTCATGGTGCGCAACACCTACATCTACCCACCCGAGCCCAGCATGCGCATCATTGGTGACATCATCGCCTACACCGCGCAGCACATGCCCAAGTTCAACTCCATCAGCATCAGTGGTTACCACATGCAAGAGGCTGGGGCCAACCAAGCCTTGGAATTGGCCCTGACCTTGGCCGATGGCCAAGCGTATGTCAAGACTGCGATCGCCTCAGGTATGGATGTGGATGCATTTGCTGGCCGTCTGTCGTTCTTCTGGGCGATTGGCATGAATTTCTATTTGGAAATTGCCAAGATGCGCGCTGCGCGATTGCTCTGGTGTCGCATCATGCAAGATGTCGGTGCCAAAAACCCCAAGAGCCTGATGCTGCGCACACATTGCCAAACTTCCGGCTGGTCACTCACCGAGCAAGACCCCTACAACAACATTGTGCGCACCACCATTGAAGCCATGGCCGCGGTGTTTGGTGGCACCCAAAGCTTGCACACCAACAGCTTTGATGAGGCGATTGCCTTGCCCACCGAGTTTTCGTCGCGCATTGCCCGCAACACACAACTCATCATCCAAGAAGAAACGCATATCCCGAATGTCATTGACCCTTGGGCGGGCAGCTACATGATGGAAAAGCTGACCCAAGACATGGCCGATGAGGCATGGAAGATCATTGAAGAAGTGCAGGCCATGGGTGGCATGACCAAAGCCGTGGGGTCGGGTTGGGCCAAGCTGAAAATTGAAGCTGCAGCGGCTGACAAGCAAGCCCGCATCGACTCTGGCCAAGATGTCATTGTGGGTGTCAACAAATACAAATTGGCCACGCAAGACGCCGTGGAAGTGCGTGACATCGACAACGTGAAAGTGCGGGACGCGCAAATTGCTCGCTTGCAATCCATCAAGGCCAAGCGTGACAATGCAGCCGTCCAAAAAGCGCTGGAAGCGCTCACCACGGCTGCTCAAAACAACACTGGCAATTTGCTGGCTTTGTCGATTGATGCTGTGCGCTTGCGGGCCACGGTAGGCGAGGTGAGCGACGCGCTGGAAAAGGTCTTTGGTCGCCATCGTGCGGACACCCAAAAGGTGAGCGGCGTCTATGCCGCGGCCTATGACCAAGGCCACGAAGGAGACACCATGGCTTATTGGGATCAATTGAAATCAGACATTGCGGCATTTGCCCAATCCCATGGCCGCCGTCCACGCGTCATGATTTCCAAATTGGGTCAAGACGGCCACGACCGGGGTGCCAAAGTGGTTGCCACGGCGTTTGCCGACCTGGGCTTTGATGTGGACATGGGGCCGCTGTTTCAAACGCCTGAAGAATGTGCCCGCCAAGCCATTGAAAACGATGTGCATGCTGTTGGGGTGTCCACCTTGGCAGCGGGTCACAAAACCTTGGTGCCGGCCATCATCAACGAACTGAAAAAGCAAGGTGGTGATGGCATCATCGTGTTTGTGGGTGGCGTCATTCCACGGCAAGACTACGACTTTCTTTACCAAACCGGTGTCAAAGGCATTTATGGCCCCGGTACACCCATTCCTGTCAGCGCCAACGATGTGTTGCAGCATATTCAAGCCGCCATGGGCCAAAAGCCCTGAAGCGATTGCAGCGCATGGGTGACACCTCGACATTGATCAACAGCATCTTGCAAGGTCTTGGGATGGACCAGCGGCGTGCCATGGCCAAAGCCATCACACTGCTCGAATCCACCCGACCCGACCACCGCTTGCAAGCGGATGAACTGCTCACCAGTTTGTTGCCACACACGGGGAACTCATTTCGGATTGGCTTGAGCGGTGTGCCTGGTGTGGGCAAAAGCACATTGATTGAAGCTTTGGGGTTGATGCTGATCGCGCAAGGCCACAAGGTGGCGGTGTTGGCCATCGATCCATCCTCCAGCATTTCAGGGGGCTCCATCTTGGGCGACAAAACCCGCATGGAACAGTTGTCGGTGCATCCGAACGCTTTCATTCGCCCCAGTCCCAGCAGTGGCACTTTGGGCGGTGTGGCTGAAAAAACCAGAGAGTGCATGTTGGTCCTTGAAGCCGCAGGCTACGACATTGTGATCGTCGAAACCGTGGGTGTGGGGCAAAGTGAGACCGCTGTCGCCAACATGACCGACATGTTTGTCTTGATGCAGTTGCCCAATGCGGGCGATGATCTACAGGCGATCAAAAAAGGCGTGATGGAGTTGGCTGATTTGGTCTTGATCAACAAAGCCGATTTAGACCCCGAGGCTGCCAGCCGTGCTCAAGCTTTCATTCGCAGTGCCATGCAGTTGCTCCACGGGGGACACGGTCACCCCAGCGACAAACAGCCCGCCCATTGGTCCCCAGACGTTTTAAATTCAAGTGCTTTGAAAGGCGAAGGCTTGCAAGCATTTTGGACCCAGGTGTTGTCCTTCAAACAATTGCAATTGGCCGATGGTCAATGGGTGAGCCGCAGGCAAGCACAGTCCCTCAGTTGGATGAACGACCGCATTGATGCAGGTTTGAAGCAAGCGTTTCAAGCAAACACCGAGGTCTCGCGGATGATGCCCGGATTGAAAGCTGACGTGCTGGCCGGCAAAGTCGCGGCTTCCACCGCAGCCCGTCAATTGCTGGCTGCTTGGCACCCATCTGCCAGTCAATGAACACCACGACCATTTAGGAAGAAGAGGCGATCCATGCAAGAAATCATTCAACAACTCGAGGAAAAACGCGCAGCGGCGCGTTTGGGCGGTGGCGAAAAACGCATTGCCGCTCAACACGCCAAAGGCAAACTGACGGCTCGCGAACGCTTGGAAGTGTTGCTCGACGAAGGCACGTTTGAAGAATGGGACATGTTTGTCGAGCACCGTTGCACCGACTTTGGCATGCAAGACAGCAAAATTCCAGGTGACGGTGTCGTCACCGGTTACGGCATGATCAATGGCCGTTTGGTGTTTGTCTTCAGCCAAGACTTCACGGTGTATGGCGGTGCCTTGTCTGAAACACACGCCGAAAAAATTTGCAAAATCATGGATCAAGCCATGAAGGTGGGCGCACCCGTTATTGGTTTGAACGACTCGGGTGGTGCGCGGATTCAAGAAGGCGTGGCTTCCTTGGGTGGCTACGCCGAAGTCTTCCAGCGCAATGTCTTGGCTAGCGGTGTGATTCCCCAAATCAGCATGATCATGGGGCCCTCTGCTGGTGGTGCGGTCTATTCTCCTGCACTCACCGACTTCATCTTCATGGTGAAAGACAGCTCTTACATGTTCGTGACCGGCCCCGATGTGGTGAAAACGGTCACGCACGAAGAGGTGAGTGCTGAAGAGTTGGGTGGTGCCATCACCCACACCACCAAAAGTGGCGTGGCCGATCTGGCCTTCAACAACGACGTCGAAGCCTTGCTCATGCTGCGCCGTTTGTACAACTACCTGCCGTTGAACAACCGCGAAAAACCACCCGTGCGTCCCAGTGGCGACCCCACCGACCGCATGGACACCAGCTTGGACACCCTGGTGCCCGACAACCCGAACATGCCCTATGACATGAAAGAGTTGATTGTCAAAACAGTGGACGACGGCGACTTCTTTGAATTGCAACCCGAATATGCGAAAAATATCCTGATTGGGTTCGCCCGCATGGCGGGTCAAACCGTGGGCATCGTGGCCAACCAACCTTTGGTTTTGGCCGGTTGTTTGGACATCAAGAGCAGCATCAAGGCTGCGCGCTTTGTGCGCTTTTGCGACGCCTACAACATCCCAGTCATCACCTTTGTGGATGTCCCAGGCTTCATGCCCGGCACCAGTCAAGAATTTGGCGGCATCATCAAACACGGTGCCAAGCTCTTGTATGCGTATGCCGAATGCACCGTGCCCAAAATCACCGTCATCACCCGCAAAGCCTATGGCGGTGCGTATGACGTGATGGCCTCCAAGCATTTGCGTGGTGATGTGAATTTCGCTTGGCCCCACGCTGAAATTGCGGTCATGGGTGCCAAAGGCGCGGTGGAAATCATCTTCCGTGAAGACAAAGGCGACCCTGTGAAACTGGCCGCCAAAGAAGCCGAATACAAAGAGCGCTTTGCCAATCCGTTTGTGGCTGGTGCACGTGGTTTCATTGATGACGTGATCCTGCCCAGCGAAACCCGCAAACGCATTTGCCGTTCTTTGGTGATGCTGAAAGATAAAAAAGTTGACAACCCGTGGCGCAAACACGGCAACATTCCGCTGTGAAAGCCTTGGAGACGAACATGTTTAAGAAAATTTTGATTGCCAACCGAGGTGAAATTGCTTGCCGTGTGATGGCCACCGCTAAGCGCATGGGCATCGCCACGGTGGCGGTTTATTCCGAGGCCGATCGCAACGCACGCCATGTGGCCTTGGCCGATGAAGCCGTGCACATTGGCCCAGCCTCTAGCAGCGAAAGTTATCTCAAGGGCGATGTCATCATTGCGGCCGCCAAGGCCACAGGTGCGCAAGCCATTCACCCCGGCTACGGTTTCCTGAGTGAGAACGAAGACTTTGCGCGCACCTGCGAAGAGAACGGCATCATCTTCATCGGCCCCAAGCACGAAGCGATTGCGGCCATGGGCGACAAAATCGCCTCGAAGAAATTGGCGGCGAATGCCAAGGTCAACACCATCCCCGGTTTCAACGAGGCCATCGACACACCCGAGCAAGCGGTGGAGATTGCCAAGGGCATTGGGTACCCAGTCATGATCAAGGCATCCGCAGGCGGCGGGGGCAAAGGCTTGCGCGTGGCCTTCAACGACAAAGAAGCGCATGAAGGTTTTGCCTCTTGCCGCAATGAAGCGCGCAACAGCTTTGGCGACGACCGGGTCTTCATTGAAAAGTTTGTTGAAGAGCCGCGTCACATTGAAATTCAATTGCTGGGCGATGGCCACGGCAATGTGGTGTTTTTGAATGAACGCGAATGCTCGATTCAGCGCCGCCATCAAAAAGTGATTGAAGAAGCGCCTTCGCCCTTCATCAGCGACGAGACCCGCCAAGCCATGGGCGCACAAGCCGTGGCCTTGGCCAAGGCAGTCAAGTACCAAAGCGCAGGTACGGTGGAGTTTGTGGTTGGCAAGGACCAAAGTTTTTACTTCTTGGAAATGAACACCCGCTTGCAGGTGGAACACCCAGTCACCGAGGCCATCACCGGTTTGGATTTGGTGGAGTGGATGATTCGCGTGGCCGCAGGTGAAAAACTGCCCTTCAAGCAAGCCGATATTCAGCGCAATGGCTGGGCCATTGAATGCCGCATCAACGCCGAAGATCCTTTCCGCAATTTCTTGCCGTCCACAGGTCGTTTGGTGCGCTTCCAGCCCCCCGAGCAAACCATGTTCCAGTCGAACACTGCGCAATTACAAGGCGTTCGCGTCGACACCGGTGTGCAAGAAGGCGGAGAAATTTCCATGCACTACGACTCGATGATTGCCAAATTGATCGTGCACGGGCGAGACCGCAACGAAGCGATTGCCAAAATGCGTGAAGCCCTGAATGGCTTTGTCATCCGTGGCATCAGCTCCAACATCCCATTCCAAGCCGCCTTGTTGGCGCACCCCGACTTTGTCACCGGCAACTTCAACACCGGCTTCATTGCTGAACACTTTGGCAAAGGTTTCCATGCTGAAGATGTGCCTCACAGTGATCCGGATTTCCTGGTGGCGCTGGCCGCCTTTGTCCGGCGCAAATCACGTGAACGAGCGGCCAGTTTGAGCGGACAGTTGCCTGGTTACGACGTGAAAGTAGGCCAAACCTACACGGTCATCACCTTGAATGCACAAGGCGAACATCACTTTGACCAAGTGGAAGTGGATGATGCTGGTGGCTTGGGCACCGCAGTCATCAAACTGAATGGCAAAAACTTCGCCATCCACAGCAACTCACGCTTGAATGACATTGCGATTGAAGGCACTGTGAATGGCCAGCCTTTCACCGCACAGGTGGAACGTGGTTCGGTGAAAAACCCACTGGTGCTTCAAGTGCAGCACCACGGTCGCCGCATTGATGTTTTGGTGGTCTCACCGCGCATGGCCGAGCTGTACCGCAAAATGCCGTTCAAAGCACCACCCGACCTGAGCCGGTTTGTGTTGTCACCTATGCCTGGTTTGTTGGTTGATGTCGCTGTTCAACCGGGTCAAAAAGTACAAGCGGGTGAACGCGTGGCAGTGATTGAAGCGATGAAGATGGAGAACGTCTTGTTTGCCACGCAAGATGGCGTGGTGAAGTCGGTGTTGGCCAACAAAGGCGAGTCCCTCACTGTGGACCAAATCATCGTGGAGTTTGCATGAGTGCCAGGCCTTTCAAGGTGTTGGGCATTCAGCAAATCGCCATTGGCGGTTTGGACAAAACCCGTTTGCAAACCTTGTGGGTTGACATGCTTGGTTTG
>Ga0164293_10005271_pt1 | contig 11009 bp, 10 predicted proteins | sample GEODES118metaG_FD_111487 | JGI IMG/M metagenome (GOLD analysis project Ga0164293, IMG submission 111487) | Eutrophic lake water microbial communities from Lake Mendota, Wisconsin, USA - GEODES118 metaG | ecosystem: Environmental > Aquatic > Freshwater > Lake | place: USA: Lake Mendota...
AGCTGCAATAGGAGCTGCAATAGCAGCTTCTATATACGGAATAATAAAACTTGTTACAGGCAATGATGACGATAATGACGATAATGAAAAATCCGAAGACCAAGGTGACGGTAGTAGAAATGTATACGGCGTTGGTGGAGACTCAGGTTCTACAGGAAACACTGTTACACCTTTATCAGGAAGCCCAAGAATTTCAAGTCCGTTCGGCCAAGTAAGACACTTAACTTTTAATGGAAAAAAGAGTCCTAGTTATGGTCAGCCTCACGGAGGAGTAGATTTTGCGGTTTCAACAGGAACCCCAGTTATGGCAGCAAATGATGGAGTAGTTGTAGGAACTCCTTATGACGCTGATGGGTTTGGAAACTATGTACAGATTCAACATAGAGACGGTCACTCAAGTTACTACGGACACTTAGCTAGCAAAGGCGTTTCTGAAGGTCAAGAAGTAACTGCTGGACAAGTTGTTGGAGTAAGCGGAAACTCTGGAAATAGTACTGGACCACATTTACACTTTGAAGTAAGACGGGGTGGAATTAAAGTAGACCCGCTCGGGTATCTAAGCGGGGCAGCTTCCGTATCTCCTGGAGAAGTTGGAAGTCAAACCTCTGGTAGCCCAGTAGGAATTGGAATTCAAGGAGCAAATTTATTTGAGAAAAAAGCGGGGGTTAATTTATTTACGCCAACTTCTGCTGGTGACGGCTCTAGTAGTGGTGGCACAATCTATACTAACTACGGTGGAGTCACTGTAAACATAAATGTACCTGGAGGAACTAAACTTGATGAAAAGAAACTTGCTAGAGAGATTAAAACAATTTTAGCCAATGAGGATGCAATTAGAATGGCGGTGAGTAGATAATGCCAATATTCATACCTGTGGTACTAGGAGTAGTTAGAGTAGCTACTATGGTTGGTGCTAAAAAAATAGCACAAAATGGATTAAAAAAAGCCACTACACTAGGTGTAAAGGCCTCAACTAAAGCAGCTAAACCTGGAAAAATAGTAAAAACTAGCGCTGGGTACGCTGTAGGCAGCACAATAAAAAAAGTTGCTACTAAACAAGGACTAAAAAAAGCTGGTAAATTAGCACTTACTGGTTCTACTGTTCTTTCAGTCGCATCAGTATTAAAAGAAATTAATAAAAAAGATACTAAATCAAGTAATAAAGTTCCTTATGGGTCTAGACCTTTTGAAGGAAAATCAGTAACAAAATCTAAAACTACAGTTGAACAAGACACAACTCCGTCACCAATACCGGAAGCCGACCCAAACGATTACTCTTGGAATTTGCCTCCACATACATGGAGTCTGCCAAAATTACCTACGGACGTTAACAATCCAGGCGGTGCATACCAAGCCTTTGGAAAACCTCAAGTATCTTCTGATACATATAGACGTGGCCGTTTGTGGTGGCGTCAAAGTGCTGACGTAGCTATTCAAACAGGCTCTACTGAAGAAGACAAGAAAAAAATAGATAAAATAGACAGCGGAGACCACGAAAGAAGGTTTGGCTTTCAATTTATGTGGAACCCAGACGCTATACAAACTCAAGTTGCAGTTCAAATGGATGCAGTTCCTAACGTAAACGACATGTTTTTAAATTTAGTAGCGGCTTTTCCAGCGACTCAAAGTATTGCTTTTAACATAAGATTAGATAGAACTAACGATTTTGCATGCGCTCAAGCTAGATTTGAAAGGCCTGGGCTATCAACTCCAAAACCAGACACAACCAGTAGACCTGATGCCGTTTATGATTCCGCTTTGTTTGCTAGACAACAGCTCCGTCAAGAAACCGTAAGAGACTTTGGTCAATACTACTTACTTGCTGGAGCGTTTCAACAAAGCTCAGCACAATTAGAAGAAAAATTAATGGACTTGTTTACAAGAGGAACCCTTGCTGATATTGAATTTTTATATAAAACCATTAACGGTGATGGTGCAGGTAGTATGAAATGGACAAACCGAAGAGGTATACAAACTGCAGACATTGGGTACCTAATGCCAACTTTGTTAAACATTGACATTGGACCACTTTCATACCAAGGGTATGTAAACAGTTTAAGCGTAACTCACACATCCTTTACTCCTGACATGGTTCCAATTAGAAGTGATTTAAGCATTTCTCTACAAGTACTTGCTACATCAGGACTAGCGCTTGCAACCGCGGTTGGAAATTAAGGATAAAAAATGACAATTAGATTAGGTTCACGTTACGAGCTTTCCGTTGTTGACTTTATTTCTTTTGAGCCTGATGGCGACTCGTACCCTGTGGTTTTTTACGAATTTGATGAGCTTGGAGTTTTAACCTACAGAGAATATCCATACAAACAAGGTGAAAGACTAGACAACATTGCTATGAAATTTTACGGTAAACCTGGGTATTGGTGGATAATTATGGAAGCAAACCCTGAAGTTGAAGACTTACAAAACATTGCTCCAGGAACTCTTCTAAGGATTCCTAGTGTTTAATCAAGTACGCGTGTCTTTTCCTACTAGTGCTGCTCAACCAGAGCGAGTATTCTCTGCTTACATTAGACAGGGTTTGTTTGACCACGAGTTCGCTTCAATTCAATTTAGAGACTGGTCTGTAGACATTTCAAGGGTAAAGCCAGGAACCCCTATAACATTATCTATTGGTAAAAGAGAATTTGTAGGGTACGTTCATGACGTTAAAGCTGATATGGATTCGGTGTCAAACTTTATTGAGGTATCGGCAATTGGAGCTTCTTACGTAATGAGACAAGCTAGCCAAGATATTTTTAGAAACGTTACTGCAAGTGAGATTGCTCAAAAAATTGCAGTAGAAAACGGTTTCTCATACAAAATTGAACCCCATCCAAGAGTGTACCCACAAATATCACAGGCTGGTCTAACGGACTGGGAGTTTTTAAGAAAATTAGCTAAACAATCTGGTTATAGTTTAAACGTAGAAGGAACAACACTATATTTTCAACCCCACCTAAAAGAATTTACAGAAGGTATCTCTGAAGCTCTTTATTACGTTAAAGGCGAATACGGAAGAAAAACAGATAAAAATATCTACAAGTTTAACCCTGTTATTGGAGAGACTTTATCTCACGGTATGTCAGATAAATCAGCGACTGCAATTACGGGTATAGACCCTAGAACAGGTGACTTAGTTCAAGTAACTAAATCAAAAGCGGGGCAGCCTACTAGAAAAAAATCTCAAACACAGTTGTTTGATAAATACGCAACTACAATCGTTGCTAACGATTTTGAGACGGCCACATACGAAGCCGAAGCTGCAGATGAAAACTCTAAATTTCCTTACAGAGCCACAGCCGTAGTCTTTGGAAACGGCAACCTGTCCCCAAGTAAACCAATATATTTAGACGGAGTGGGTTCTTACACTGGTTATTGGACGATACTAGAAACTGAACACCGTGTAGAGGAATCTCAGTTAAATTTTAATCTTTACACAACTTATTTAGTTTTAGGAACAGACTCTCTAGGTAGTATAAACATCCCAGGAGCTCCTGAGGTACCCTCAGCAACTCAAAACAGGACAATTAAACCAAATGTTAGACAGACAAGAGAAAAACCAAAAAGTCAACTAATCTCTTCATCTGTGCAATTAAAGCCTACAGCTGATATTAGATTAGTTACCTCAAAAAATAGAACCGCCCCTGTCAAAAAATCCTTTGAGGTGTCTAATAATACTTGGTCTTCAAATAAAGGAAATCTAGTGTCTAAAAAAACAGAACCTAGACGCTCTCCAGTTGTTGCAGCTAGAATAGCGAGGCTAACATGAGCGATAAACATTACGGGGTATACAGAGGTATTTGTAAACAAAACGAAGACCCTGATGGGTATAAAAGAATTAAACTACTTGTTCCTCAAGTTTTAGGTAACGCTTTAAGCGAATGGGCGTGGCCGTGCCTACCTGTAACCTCTAATTCAAACCACCCTGACCATCAAGAACATACAGCGGCACAGATTGCAGCACTTTTAACTACAACACCTGTGTCGGTTACAGACTCAAGAGGTGATACAGAAACTGTTCCAGCCTTAACGGTAGTAGCTAAAGCGGGAGCAACTACTTTAAAACACCCTAAAAAAACAGCTGCAGATACTGACGAACTTTGGAATGACGAACAAGAAACAAACACCACAGCAGAACACGCACCTCACAGGTTAGTTCCAAGACTTGACCAAGGAGTATGGGTTATGTTTGAGGGTGGAGATGCTAATTTCCCAATTTGGATAGGAGTCTACTAATGGCAAGCTCAGCAATTTCTCTTCCATTTTCTTTCAATAACTTTGGAGAGTTAACTTATTCAACTGACCCTAAAAAAATATGGCAAGACAGGGTACTACTAGTATTAATGAGTAGGTTTGGCGAAAGAGTAATGCGACCTAACTATGGAAGCTTAGTAAATCAAACAGTCTTTGAAAACGAAGCTTTAGCTGTAGAAAAAGCAAACAGAACAATTACAGAGGCTTTTAGTAAATGGTTGCCAGATTTACAGGTAACTTCCATAAGGCCAGTCTTTGACGCCGAACAGGGCGCCCTAGAAGTGAGCGTTTTTTACAGACTTCCTACTGGGGAGGAGGATACAGTTAAGCTAAAAACCGCTATCCTTAGTTCCTCAGGTGATTTAATTCAGGAGATAACTAATGGCTGAAAACGCTTCCTCTTCATTCATCCCACAGGTGGACTACACCTCTAGGGATTATGAGACCATTCGTGAAGACCTTTTAAACTTAATACCAAATTATGCCCCTAATTGGACTAACCGAGACCCTTCAGACTTTGGCGTTACTCTGGTTGAACTGTTTTCTTATATGGGAGACCTACTAAACTTCTACATTGACAGAGCAGCTAGTGAGGGCTTTTTAGCTACTGCCAGCCAAAGAGACAGCATTCTTAGAATCGCCTCTATGCTTAATTACACCCCTACAGAAAGCACCCCAGCTGTAGTTGAATTAAATTTCACTAACTCTAGTGCTACTAACAAAACAGTTCCTGCAGGAACACAAATTGCTACATCTGTTATTGTAAACGGAGTAACTACTCAAGTAGTGTTTGAAACAGACGAGTCAGTTGTAGTTCCAGCTAAAGTTGGTTCTGTAAACGGAACAGCAGTAGTAGATGCTACTCAAGGAAAAACAGTTACACAACAGTTAGGAACCTCTAACGGAAACCCAAATCAAATATTTAAACTGTCTCAAGACTCAGTTATTGTAGACAGTATTCAAATTTCTGTAAACGGAGTAGCGTATTCATACAACGCTTTCTTAATTGACAGCAATTTATTTGACCCCGTTTTTACAACTTTTTCAGATTCTGAAGGGTTTACATATATTCAATTTGGTGACGGTATTGGGGGCAGAATTCCTCCATCAGCTGCAACAATTAACGCTACTTACAGAGTAGGGGTAGGGGCGGCAGGAAACGTTCCTTTAAACAAATTAACTTTCTTTTTAACAAACCCACAAACAGGTGTTACCGTAAACAACAACCTCGCTGCTTCTGGCGGTTCAGACCCTGAGACTACAGATTCAGTTCGTACCAACGCACCATTAGCGTTAAAAGCTTTGAGTAGAGCGGTGTCTTTGCAAGACTACGCTTCGCTTGCTCTTCAACTTCCAGGAGTTGCAAAAGCAGTAGCAGAAGCAAACGTGTACTCACACATACTTCTCTTTGTAAAACCATTTGGAGACCGAGGTGTTGTTGTTTCGGGAGGAGTTTCATCTACTACCGCTGTGTTTGATAACCTAACTACAGAACTGTCTTCTTATTTTGCAGAAAAAGCCGCTCCTGGAACTGACATAAGTTATTTTCCTCCTTCATACGTAGGAGTTGACGTAGAAGTAACTATAAATTTATTGCCCCAATATAAACAAAGTATTTTGCAAAATCAAGCTTTATCTATACTAAGAGAAGTATTTAACATAGATAACGTGTTTTTTGCCGACCAAATACCTCTTCAATACATAATGAGTTCGTTAGACGCATTAACGGGCGTTGACTTTGTAACAGTAGAGATTTTGCGTAGAACAGACGCTAAACAACAATTTAACGTGTCTAACTTTGCTTTAACATCAAATGTAGCAACTGTTACTACATCAGCAGCCCATAACTTTACTGTTGGCCAAAAAGTAAGAATTGCAAATGTAGCTAACGCAGTGTTTAATGGAACGTTTACTGTACTTACAGTTCCCACATCTACTACGTTTACCTACGCTAAAACAAACGCAAACATCGCTTCTACTGCAGCATCAGTAGGAACTGCTTTAGCACTGGTAGTAGAAACTGTTACATGTGCAGTAAATGAATTGCCAGAAGAAGGTACATTTACAGTAAATGTATCTGGCGGAATTAACTAAGGAGAGAACATGGCAGCCGTATACCCAGGGTCGATTAGAACTTTTACTACAAAAGCAAATACTGTAGATACTATTGACGCATCCCACCCAAACTTACTTCAAGATGAAGTTACTGCAATTGAGAGCATACTAGGAATTAACCCTAATATTTCTACAACTGGTTCAGGAGCATACACAAACGTAGCTACTTCATGGAATAACGTTTCCTCACGCCTTGCTAATTTAGAAAACGGAATTACAGCAGACGTCCATACCCAATATTTAAAATTATCTGGGGGTGGAACTGTTCTATCTACTAGCACTACTACAGTGCCTTTAGTAGTGCGTGGAGTTGCTAGTCAAAGCGCAAACCTACAAGAATGGAAAAACTCTGCTGGAACAACTGTTGCTGCTATTTCCATAACCGGAGAGGTATTAGCTACAGGAGCAACACAATTGTTAGATAATCTAGCTGTTGTTTCTTGGGTGTTTGGTTAAATATAGATGCCTATTTATGGTGTTGGTTTTTATGGTCTATCTTTCTATGGTGCTAATACCCTAGTAGATTTTGACGCATCCCCTTTTACTGCGGTCTCTACTGGGTACAACGAAATAGAACTAAAATGGACTGAACCTTCTGGTTCTTGGAGCAACCTTAGACTTTTAAGAAATCCTTTTGGGTTTCCAATGACCCCAGATGACGGAGACGTATTAGTCGCAGCTACACCTCAAGATGATGCAAGTTATTATCTAGACACTGGACAGGTTCCAAATAACTCTGGACTTATACCGGGCCATACTTATTACTATTCAATATTTGTACAAGAAACTGTACAGAATACGTGGGTTAAAGCAGGAGAAGCATTAGGAGTTTCTGTAAAAGATTACGGAACTAGAGAACAATTTTATGAATATTTACCAGCCATATTCAAAATTAAAAATACGTTTTCTGCTTCTGATAACGAAGATTCAATAAACGATGACCTATACAACTTTTTAAGTATTTTTGCTGTTGAACACGACCTATTTAAAACTTCTGCTCAAAATGTAAGTGAACGGTACGATGTTTTAAACTTAGACGGCAGGCTAATACCGGCTATGTTAAACCAATTTGGTTTGACATATGAACCCTACGTAGGTCTACAACAAGCACGAATTTTATTAAGAAACGCAATTAAAATATATTCTGAAAAGGGCTCTATACAAGGTTTAAAAACTTATGTCACAGCGTTTTCAGGCTACAACTGCAGACTAAAACCAATTACTAACTACATGCTAGATGTAAACTCATCATCTTTTAAAGAGTCTATTGGCTTTTGGCAAAGCATTTCTAACGCTACTTTAGTTCAAGGAGACGCAACAAGTGAGTCTCCAACAATAGACCCGTACAGCGAAGCATCATCACCGTCTAATTACCCAAACGGACAGGCAGGGTTTTTAAAAGTAACTGCCACAGCTGCAGCGGATGTAGAAATAGCTTGTGGAACATTGGATGTTAGAACATTAGGTATACCTGTTAAAAGCGGAACTTCTTACACGCTATCTGCGTACAGTAGAGCTAAAACTACCCCTAGAAACGTTGTATTAGATATTAGATGGTACTCCGAAAATGAAACATTATTAGGAACTGCTGGTGAATCTAGTGGTAACAACACTACAGGAGCTTGGACAAGACCAGCTTTTTCAACCTCTTCGGCACCAGTTAATGCAAAATTTGCGGTTCCTTACATAAGAATTGAGGGATGTTCTTCCGCTGAAGTTCACTACATTGACGCAGTTCAATTTGAAGAATCTGCAGAACCTACTAATTTTGTTGACGCAAGAAGAACAGATATAGTTTTAATCTCAAACAGAATTAACTTACTAACAAACCCTAGTTTTGAAGTCAATACAACTGGATGGTCTTGTAGCACTGCAAACGCTACTGTAGCAACTTCTGCAACAGGAGCTCTTGCTTTTAGTACTACATCACTTACTTTAACCCCAACTGTAGCTGGCGCAGTTACTTTAGAGACGTCTCAACTTACTAATTTAGTACCTGGTTCAGAATACGCTTTAAGTTTTTACGCAAAAAGAACTGGAGCAGCTACTACAGCAACAGCTAACGTATCTTGGTATACCGAAGGCGGAACGTTTATATCTACTACTGCTGGAACAGCTACAAATGTTGGAACTACGTTTGGCAGAGTTTCGCTTGTAGCCACTGCTCCTGTAAATGCTAAAAACGCAATTGTTAAAATATCTTGGGCTGGTGGCACAGGTAATGTACTATTTGTTGACGCTGTTTTGTTTGAAAGAGCATCTTATGTAGCGCCATACTTTGATGGAGCGGGTGGATATCTTCAAATTGGTGACTTAGTGTGGGAAGGTACTCCAGGTTTGTCTAGAAGTCATTATTATAAAAATAGAGAGTTAGTACAAAACAGGCTTGCTGCAACTGTCGGAGGGTATATAACTCACGGAACTCCTTGGGCCATCTTTGTAGCGCAACCAGACTAGCCCTTTTTGTAAGAGTTGTGTATGCTGGCATCTCCGTCAAGGAGGTACCAAATGAGACGAGTAACCATAGCGGTTATAGGAAATGGCAAAACTTCAAGAGCAAACGTAGAGGCTTTATTAAACGATACTATTGAGTCGTTTGACGAGACCTACATAGCTTTAATTTACGATAAAGCCCCTTCTGAGGGTGTTGTATGGTCTAAACAATATGCTGATAGTAAAGACTTACCTTATAAAGAATATTCGGATTTAAATTTTTCTAGTTTTGTTACGGACAATAAAGACAGAGAAACAAAGTTTTTTATACTTTGGGATGATGAAGATTTTGAGTGTGTTGAGGCAATTAGGTGTTCTCAAAAACATAACATAACGTCTTTTGATTTAACTAATGGGCTAGTTGCTATAAAGTCAATAACAACAGACATAAAGCCTAGACAGTTTGAGAATATGCCAGAAGTTGAAACTAAAGTTAACCCAATTGATTACAGCAAAAAAGAGGCTAAAAATGAATCTAATTTTGTAAAGGTTACTGTGCATGAGGATGATGATGAAGAGGAAGACTACGAAGACGACGACGAGGGTGAGTATGAGTCCTCAGATATAATATTAGAGGCTGTTGAAGAGATAGCTAAAATATTTGCAGTTGCTATAGCAAGCGCTATAAAAGAGGCTATGGAAAAAGGACCCGATGAGCCTAAGTAGAGACGCTAGATATGCCTTAAACCTTTTTGTGTCTGACCCTGATTTACGGGTTAATTCAGAAACCCTTCGTACTCTTATGGGTATAGGAAGACCAAAAAGTCGTAAATTAATTGTAGAGCTGGAGTCTGCTGGCTACATAATTAGGTCAACTAATACGGCGTTTGGAACAGCACTACGAATTTCACCGAAGGTACAGGTTTCTGTACCCTCGGATACGCTATATAGCGATATAGCCTTTAGCCCTATTTCTAATAGCCTAAAAGCCAATATCTCTTATATAGCTACAAATAAATTCTTTGACGAAGTCAAAGAGAACGGGGGAAGCATGAATGACGAGATGTATCGAAGCCTGTTTGGCTCAAAGTCCACAAGTGATTTTGAAACCGACCAAAGCGCTAAGACGGATAAACGTAAGCGTCATCGAGATAGCGTAGAAGTTTCTAAGTGGAACTCTAAAGATGTGGCTTACGAGTTTGCTGACCGCATGATGGACCTGTGGAATATCCCCCCATTCCGCGTTACACAGTCCCGTTTTGTTATGGCTCTTGCAGGTATGCGTAAGAAGTTTCAAACCAATGGCGCCATAGAGGTTGCCATGATTGACATTTTCTTCAGTGCAATTCAACATGACAAATATAAGGATGGGAATCATCTTTGGCGTTCTTTCATTCGTATAGCCCCTTCCATTGTTGAGCAGGCTCGAATATCTGTAACTACACCAGAACAGAGAGAGACTGCTATTGTTGAGGCCAAGGCTCAAGCAGCCAAAAAACTGGCCCTATTTGATGACGAGGATTAATGTTCAGTTTAGATAACCTACCTATCCGTAGACGTACTTGGATACAAATTGCATCTCTTCCAAAGGCCAGAATTGGCTGGGAGTTGACCGACTGTAAGGACGTACCTACCGAGGCTCTTGATAGCCTCTCAAAATGGCTCACAGGGCTTTACAAGGGCAACGTAGTGTCAGCCGTAGGACGCCAGACTTGCGGTCTTGGCCTACTTCTTTACGGGTTGCCTGGTAGGGGCAAGACGACCGTGGCAGTTACCCTCCTACAGGAGATTATGAGGACGGCTACCCCAGAGGCTTTAAAGATTGGGGAGGGCAAGACGCTAGTCCGACCTTGCTACTTTATAACCTTTAACTCCCTTTTAGATTTGAAGGGGACTTTGATGGATGAGCAAACTGAATCTGACAAGCTTTTGTATGACGGTATTTTGGGAGAAAGCTTAGACGATGCCTACAACGTAAGAGTTTTGGTTTTAGATGATGTAGGAAAAGAACATGCAAGTTTGTCTGGTTGGCAAAAGAGTATGCTTCACCACGTTCTTAGGACTCGGTACAACAACGGACTTCCCACTATAGTTACTACCAACGTAGAGTTAAAAAATTGGTCGGGACTTTACGGAGAGGCAACAGAGTCTTTTGCAAATGAGGCTTTTATGTATTTAAACATGGATAACATAAACGATTTGAGGAG
>Ga0164293_10005272_pt1 | contig 11008 bp, 6 predicted proteins | sample GEODES118metaG_FD_111487 | JGI IMG/M metagenome (GOLD analysis project Ga0164293, IMG submission 111487) | Eutrophic lake water microbial communities from Lake Mendota, Wisconsin, USA - GEODES118 metaG | ecosystem: Environmental > Aquatic > Freshwater > Lake | place: USA: Lake Mendota, Wisconsin...
GAAGCTATGAAATTAATAGAAGAGGAAATTAAAATAAACCCAGAACATATAAATTTTGAAAATTTAGCAAATAATGAAACACCAGAAGCTATGAAATTAATAGAAGATAATCTTTTTATTAAAAATTCAATATATAATACAAATTCAATATATAGTAGAGAATGGAATAGATTTTGGCAAGCATTATCAAGAAATTCAAAGGCTATTAAAATATTAAAAGCAAATAGTGAGAAGATTGATTGGTGCGAACTATGTGGTAATCAATCTACAGAAGCAATAAAATTATTAGAAGAAAAAATGATGACAGAACCAGATATTATAAATTGGAATATATTATCTGGTAATCCGAATCAAAGAGCATTTGCTATTTTAGAAGCAAATCCTACAAAGATTAATTGGCCAAGATTATCAAATAATTCAAATCCAAAAGCGATTGAAATACTAGAAAAGAGAATGGAATTTGAAAGTAAATTTTCAGATTATGCCTATGAAAATTTAAGTACAAGCGATAAAATAAACTGGAATGAAGTATCTAAAAATCCTAATGCGATTAAATTATTAAAGAAAAGAATAATATACGAGAATGATATACCACGAAATAGATATATGAGGTTAAAATGGCAAGAAAAGATTGACTGGAATGAAGTATCTATAAACCCATCTATATTTACTCTCTAAATAATAAAGGGTTAATCTAGTAATTTGACAGAATATAAAAAATATATACATATCACATATAATTACAAATATATTCTAAAATATTCTAAAATATTCTAAAGTCTATAATTCAGTTTTACAATTTATCCACAAGGGCTGTGTAAATTGCGATTCTTTCATCGAAGTCTTCATCTTCATCGTTATCATATACATATTTTTCCTTAAAATTTGCGTTAAATTCCATGATTTCAGCACCGGTTGCTACATTTGCTTCTTTCATTTTTTCCAAGTCAAACGAATGATAACTGTTGCCTTTTTTTGCTTCAATAGTATTTGAAGTAATATCTTCTACAATATACATAGTATCTATATATAAATCATAGATATCATTTGGTTCTGTATCAGACATTTCAGGGTCTTCGCTACCAAAATAATTGTCATCAAGGTTAGGCTTTCCGATTGCTTTGCGTGATAACTCGTAATATGGTTTAAGATACCTATGTGTCATAAGTACGTCATAAGGCATATTGATAGTAATTCCACTTCCTATTCCCACAATCGTAGCCTTAATATATACCATATCATCAAACTTAATGAAAATAATTTCCTTGAAGCGAGAAGATATATTATAGATCATTTCTGACTTAGAAGTCTTCCAGTAAGTAAAGATAGAAAGTTCCATCGTTTCTTATTTTGGCTTTAGTATATAATTTTTAGGATACTTAATCAATTTTTTGGAAAGATATGAAATAATCAGACAAATTATATTTAATCCTTTATATTGTATATTTTTTCTTTTTCTATAATAGATATATTATATAATAATGTCAAGACATGGAAAAACAGAAATTGTTTACAAAATGCTAACAAAACAAAGAGCAAACAAAGAAAAATCTTCAAATTCACCACATTCGCATCCCATAATTGAATTGAGAAGAATACTTAATGGCGAAGAGAAACTTGACAAAGATAATCCCAAACTTAGGCTTTCAATAAACGACTATAGTAAAATGTGTGATAACAAAATACTTAGAAATATGATGGCAAAGGCATTATATACAGATTTAAAAAGTTTAACAGCCTTTTGTAAAATTGTTGCTAGGGTAGGTGAACATATAGATTTATCAAAAAAAACAATTAAGGAAAAGAAGGTTGCTAAAGCGGCACCAATAAGAATGTTATTGACAGATTTACCAGTCGACACATTAGGATTAATTTCGGATCATTACCAATCTTTACTTAGATATGAATTGATAGATTGGGTAAAAGCACAATCTGATAAACTCGATTTTAATATTTTATCAGGAAATACAAATGCTATAGATTTTTTAACTTTACCAGAGAATATAAAGAATATTAATTATTTCAATTTATCACACAATTCAAATCCAAATGCACTTTTATTAATTCAAAAGAAGATAATAGAAGAAAAAAAGCTATCAAGAACTGAATATGAAAAATTATCAAATAGGGTAGATTGGGTTTTGTTATCAGTAAATCCAATTGCGATTGAGATATTAGAAACATATAAAAATGATATTGTATGGAGTGCGTTATGTAGAAATCCTAATCCAGAAGCACTCAGATTAATTAAAAAGGAATTACAAGCAGATTCGGATTCAGATAAAATAGATTGGGAAGCATTATCAGCCAATCCTATTATTATTCAATTGATTGAAGAAAACCCACAGTATATGAAATATATTGATTATTCTGGATTATCTGCTAATCCATCTGATGAAGCAATCAGATTATTGAAAAATAAATTAGAAGAAGAACCTGATGAAATAGATTATGCTATGTTATCTGAAAATACAAATCAGGAGGCTCTTAAATTATTAAATAGAAAAATAAAAGAGGATCCTGATGAAATAGATTGGGTGCGATTAGCAGGAAATACAGCACCTGAAGCCATTAAAATATTAAAGAAAAACTTAGATAAATTAGATTTAGATAATTCAGATTGGGAAGTATTCTCAGCATTATCATCTAATCCATCAGATGAAGCCATTAATTTATTAAAATCAAACAGAGAAAAGATAGATTGGACAGCATTATCATCAAATACAAACCTAAAAGCTATAAAAATACTGAAAGAAAATCAAACAGGAATATATTGGCCTGCTTTATCAGGAAACCCTTCTATATTTAATATCAAATAATAATAATACACACAATCTAAATATACCTTGCGGAATGAAAAGAAGGTTTAATTGTATCACCTACTTTATTAAGTGTAAATCCGCAAAAGAACGAGTTATATTCAAACCATTCCCTTAAGTCATCAAGGTCATTCATGAATTCCAAGTTATATCTTGGATATAAATTATTATACATGTGAAGAATATGAAAAATACAGATAATAAAATTATATGAATCTAAAATATTATTGTATATATCTATGGAACATGTAAATATATACGAATCATTATATACTATTCGTATCTTGTCATCGAATAGCTCAATCCCTTTAATATTAGTATATTTTTCAGAATAATTACTAAGAAAAATGTCTGTATATTCTTCTAATAATTTTTTTACACTTATATAACTATCTGTAGATACGTTGTCTTGTATAGGATATATAGTAAACTCTAAATATTTTATGGAAGAATAAGCTGTTTCATGTTTAATCATTTTCTGTTTATTAAGTCGCAATAAATCGGTTTCACTATCTGCGTAATATAAGAAATATTTATAATAAGGATCACCCAATTCTTTCCTATAGCAAAGCATAATACTCCATATAGCAGAAATTTTATATGGATTGAAATGATTACTTTTAATATACGCGACTAATTTGTCGTAATTATCGATTGCTTCTCGCATATCCCTTATACTGTTTAGAGTCTCCTTAAATGCTTTTTTGTATATAAGGACTTGAATATCCTCAGGTAGTTCATATAGATAATTCTTGGTGAATGCGGATATCATAGTCATTATCCTATTACCTTAAACGTTTACTAATAAATAGCTTGATATTTTTATAAATTTTTAGCATATATTTACATATTTATTTCCTTATAATTGCTAAATAACATGGTATCCTACATGATGTAAACACACTTATTAGTTAACTCCTATCATATAGCACTTTTATTAACAAATCTAAAATGACAGTTATTACTTATATTAATATATTTATTTTTTTCATTTTTTCCTCCGCCATAATACTCTTGTATATCTTTTGGCAATTCTTTAAATTTTCGCATATCTTTAGATTCCGATATAGGAATGTTTTTAAATTCTTCATATATTTTCATATGGTCTATAGTTGCTTTGTCAGTATCAGACTTAAATTTCATTCCTTGTTTTGTCATATCTTTTATACTCATAATGCCCCCCGAAAGCAAACCTGTATCTTCTAAAATAAGCTCTTCTTGAATTGCGTGTTTATATAATTTAGAATTATGAGTATTTTCTTGAATATTATTATCACTTAATAAAAATCTAATAAAATCTATAAATCTATCTATACCTTCAACATCATCTTGTGTACATCGTTGATAAAAGCTAGCTCTTTCTAACAAAGTTTCTTCGAGGTTTTTTATCAAATTAAATAATTCATTATATTCTTTTGAATTAGTGGATAAAACACCTTCTCTCCCCAATTGTTGACTGGTTTTTGTATTTCCTTTTAATGTTTTACTAATAAAAAATAAATAGTTTTCTGATACATAACTAATAATTTCCATTAATTTAGTAATTCTTTTATGACACCATTTAAAATGTTTTATTAAATCTTCTTTACTTGCTACCTTATATTTAATAAACAATTGGTGCCAATCTCTCATATATTGTATATGTTCTCCAACTAAACTACCCTTTTTAAATAATGGGTTTATAGAGCCATTAAGATATGCTCCTGCATCCCTAAATCCTTCTATTTTATCAGCATATTGATTATTGTCGTAAGGCACCTCTTGTAAATTTAGTTTTTTATTATCATGTTTAATACTGTTAAACATAAAAATAGAATCAATTAAGAAATTATTAATATTATATTTATAATGGTCTATGCGATTATCTTTATAGTCCTTTAATAATATACCTGTAGTTATAGGGCATTTATTAAATTGTGTTCCTGCTATTTTATCCTTTGTTTTATTCGTACCATGAATAAATATATAGTCTAAGCATGGTATATCAAGTGCTTTATAACAATCCTTAATAAAGTGTTGATGTATGCTATATTTAATATCTTCTAAACTTCCTGAAATTAATGGCACCCCTCTATCAACATATAATTCATACTCTTGACCTAGACTAAAATATAAAAAATCTTCATTTCTTTCACTAAATGACATACTCCATTTATCATTAATCCTTTTGTTATTTAAATCACGACGCTTTACTTTGTATATTTCTAAATCTTCTTTATAAAGCCCTGTCTTATCTTTATTAGTTTTCCATAAATCACCTAAAATATAAGCACAAGTAGGCATTATATTATTATTAACAGTTATTCTGTAAGTTACATATTTATTAACATCTATAATATTTTCATCTAATAATTTATTATATAATAAATTATTTTGTTTAACTGTTGGTGTTCTAAATAATCGACAAAGAACTACACATATTCCTCCAATATTAAACTCCATAATAATTCTAATTCTTGATAGTGGTAAAATAAGTATTTGATTTAAATTATCATTTAAATTTATATATGAATGTGTATCATCCACCTCTATTATATAAATAAGACCAACATTATTTTTATCAATTCCTGAATATTGTGAAGCAATATAAACACTTAAACTTGTTGATAAAAACCCTAATATCTCTATATCTTTATCCTTGCCGCCTATACTATGTAATCTATTTTTAGTTCCGTGATATAGATATATCTTTTTATTTTTATATTTGGGATTAATAGTTTTATTTTTGTAAATTCCAATAGTATTTGTAATCCTTATAGTCATCTTCTGAATTTCGGTTGCGATTAAACTTCTTGCACCTTGATTAATAGATTTTACAGAAGCATATTCATCTGTTATTACCTTGTATATTGTTTCATTCAAATATGTACTAAATGGCGAAATGCCATGATTTTTATAATTTAATTCCAACAATTTAAGAACAGATGGATCTATTTCGAATGGTTGCCATTCACTTGACATAGGATAACAATATTTTTGATTTGTTAAAGATTCAGGATTTTCGTGATTTAAAGGTATCCATGAAAATAAAGGGAAAGTTCCAGTATATTCATAGTTATAATAAATATTTTTCTTATGTAATTCCATATTTCGTTGAATATATGCTGGAGATTGAACATTAAGCGAATACAATATATTCTTACGTATCATATCGTATCCACCATATTCAGTCTCATTATTGCCGTATGATAAGTCTCTCATACTCTTTATTATTGCTTCATAATAGTCATTTTTAATTGTTGCTTCATTTTTAATTCCAGTTATAATTGGAAGTTTTCTCAATCTATTATTAATCATAGTGCTAAGTTCTAAAAAAGGTACCTTCGTACCTATTATTTTATCTTTAGTAGCCAAAAATATAGTTTTAGGCAGAGTACCATTTGTTATATTATAGTTTATAGATAACAAGTCAAAAGTATCTTTAGCATATTTTAATGAATCTGGAAATTTATAATGATTGAAATTTAATCTTGTATAATAACTGGTATTAAGTTTATTATATTGTATCATATGATTATCATATTTTTTTTGACCAGCCGCATTAGCATATACATCATATCTAAATGCTTCAAAAACATGCTGGCGATTTAGTAATGTATTTAGATAATAATGTTCTATAGTTTTAGGTTCTAAGTCAATATTAGTATGGTCAACATATTTTGTTAAATCATGTTTTTGATATATTGTTTTATTGGATCCATAAAGGATTTTATTTAACACTTCATAAGGAACCATTCCTCTGCTCTCATAATATTTGCTAAATTTTTCATCATACATATATATTTTTAAATCTAATTGAGATGTATAATTTAAATATAATTCATCATAATAATAAGGTAAATGTAGATATTTTGTGTATATTATAATCATAATTGAGTTAATCACATTTGATATATATAAATGGCTGTTTAATATGCCGTCCTTATTACAATTGTTTCTTAATTCGTCACAACGCACATTAAATTCGTCAACAAGTCCTTCAATATATTTATCAATAATTGATATATTCTTTTTTCTCTCTTCTTTTGCTTTTTCAGCAGCAAGACGTTCTTCTTCTTTCTTTCTTTCCTTCTCTTTTTCACGTAAGATACGTTCTTTATCTTGTGTATTAGATATATCCATGCGTATATCATTATAAATTTCCAAACCTTTGATATGAACTATCTTTTTTATTGATTTTTGTAGTTTTTCATTTTTATCGAAGGCAAAATAACATTTGGTCAAATAACTTTGAATTATTTGATTTTTTAAACCAACCTCCTTATTTGTTATTGGATTTATAACCTTTAATAATTTAATTTCAATTGCTGTCTTACCTCGTTTCTTATTTCTTATTTCTTTTACTAATTTAATACAGTCATCTTCTGATAGTTTATCAGCATTTATACTCAAAGTTGCTGATTTGTTTGCGGCAGCATAACTACTTTTAGGTGAATAATCAATTTTAGCACTTGATTTACTTGAACTACTTGACTTTGGTTTATTTGTTGCTGCCCCAGGTGGTGATTTGCTTCCTGGAGGCGTTATGTTTTTTTGTTGTAAATAGTATCCCAGTCCTTGGTTGTCCATCTTGAAGACATACCCAGGTCGAGATCCAGTAAATGTGGGAGAAGGTATAAATGCTGGTAAAGCTGGTAAAGCTGGTAAAGCTGGTAAAGCTGGTAAAGCTGGTAAAGCTGGTAAAGCTGGTAAAGCTGGTAAATTTAGTGTTCCTCTAGCAGCATGAGGAGAATTGCTTCTTGGTTTATTTGTTGCGGCACCAGGAGGAGGCGTTGCGACAGGAGTTAAGTTTGGCGATTGTCGAAACCGAACATCATATAAATACCATTCGTCTATAAAATATGAAACATGAATTTTGTATTTTTTATTTATTCCATTTATAGTTACAATTTTTTCACCCCATTCACCCCAATAACATTTAGATAAAAAACTGATAACAATAATACTATCTCTTTGTACTTCTTTTTTTGTTATTGGATTAACCCATTCTGTAATATTATGTGTATATAAATGATTTAATAAATTATTACAATGAGCTTCTGTAATTTCATCATATCTATTATAAAGTGTATTTAAACTTGGATTCATTTTTTTTGGTTTTAATCGTTGCACAGACATAATATATATATACTACTTTATGATAATATATTTAAAAAAACAAGGTTAAAGAAAAAAGCATTATGGTAATTCCTTTGTTATTTACTTTTTACTCTAATGTTTACTAATAATGTACTTACGATGTAATATCATCTTCAATTAATAATAATTATAATATAATTAAATTAAACCGAGTATGTAAAAATATGTATACATTATACATTATACACCTTATGAATTAAAGAACGGCCTTATAGTATCTCCTTTATCACTTATTATAAATCCGTTGAAAAATGCGTTATACTTAAACCAATCTCGTAAGTCGATTAGGTTATTCATGTAATCTTGGTTATATTCAGGATATGTATTATTATTATACATAGATAATATGTCAAATATACATACGATAAAGTTATATGTTTCTAATATGTTGTTATAAATATCAATATAGCATCTAAATTTATATGTATCTCGAAACTCTACAATTATTTTGTCATTCAATAATTGGATATCTTTGAGATTTCTATATTCATTATTTTTATCATTATCGTCAGTATAATCATTACTATTACCATTAATCCTATTAAAATGCCTTATACTTAAGAATATATGGATATATTGCTCGAAAATATTCTTGATATAATTATAATTTGCTGAGGGTATTCTATCTTGAATTGGATAGATAGAGAACTCTATATATTTAATAGTAGAATACAAGTTATCATATCTAATCATCGTAGATTTATTAAGTAGCAAGAAGTCTATATCATTATCTGAATAATATTCAAAATATTTGTAATATGGATCACCTACATCTCTCCTCAAAATAATGTTCCATATTGCTTGATTTTTTATAGGATTTATATTACTATCTTTGCCTTTTTTAATATATTCTATTAATTTATTAAAGTTGTTATTAGCTTCTTTGCTATCTCTTATAGTATCGAGAGAAAACTGATAAACCTTCTTATATATGATAGCCTGTATATCCTCAGGCAGTTCATTTAAATAATTCATGCTAAAAGCAAGCATAATTATAATATAGTTTAATTATATGTTTAGAATATATTTTATCATTTTTTATATGATATTTATTTTTATTGTCATATATTAGATATAAATATGACAATATCAAAGCAACAACAAGCAGATGCTGTATATAATATGATTACACGACAACCGCGACAACCGCGACAACCGCGACAATTAAATAAATCCAAATCACCACCTATGATTGATTTAAAAAATATACTAAATGGGAAAATAAAAATTACAGAGGATAACCCTAAGTTTAGGCTATCTATAGAAGATTATACTAAAATGTGTAATAATAAAATACTTAGAGGAATGATGGCAAAAGCACTAAATATTGAAATGGATAGTTTGACTGCTTTTTGTAAAGATATTAAAGTTTTAGATAGATATATTGATTTATCACAAAGTACAATAAAGGAAAAAAAGATTGCTAAAGCATTACCTATCAAAATATTATTAACACATTTACCATCTGATTCAATAAAAATGATCACAGACTATTATCAAACTATTCTTAAATATAAATTGATAGAGTGGTTTCCTATAAACAAATTACAAAAGGATTTTGTATCAGCTAATCCAAATGCTATAGAATTTTTGAGCTTACCTGAGAACAAAGAATTCATAAATTGGCATGTATTATCATCTAATCCAAATGCTATAGATTTTTTGAGCTTACCTGAGAATAAAGAATTCATAAATTATAATTATTTATCATGTAATAAAAGTTCAAATCCAAAATTGATTGAATTATTAAAAGAATACATAAAAAAAACCACACGATGGGGTAAAATAAATTGGGAGGAATTATCAAAAAATCCATATGCTGTTGAATTATTTACTTTGCCAGAAAATCGTTATTATATAAATTGGAAAGGTCTTTCTAGTAATCCTAGTCCAAAAGCTATTAAATTTTTAACTTTGGACGAAAATATAGAGATGATAAAATGGTTTGAATTTTCAAGTAATCCTTGTGATGCTGCTATTAAATTTCTAATAGATAATCCACATTATATAGACTGGAGCGGTTTATCAGCAAATTCAAATATAAAAGTAATCCCATTAATAACCAAGAGGATAAATGAAGAAAAAATAATAGAAGAGACTTCACCTAAAGAATATGCTAATTTAAAAAATAAGGTTTACTGGCGAGCATTATCTGCTAATCCAAATGCGATAGATTTAATTATTACAAAAATAAAAGAAGGCATACGGTTGAACGAGATAGATTGGTGGGCTTTATCAAAGAATCCTTCTATATTTATCCCTTTTAAAAATAATGTACAGGCAAAAAGCAAAGCAGTCGCAAGAATATTATCAAGAAATTTACCATCAAATTCTCAAACAAGAATAACAGATTTGCCTAGTGATTTACATAAAAAAATTCTAGTAGATTTAGTAGATTTATCTAAAAATGAATTAAGAGAAGGAATACCTGTTGAAAAATTGAATTGGAGTTGGTTAAGTGAAAATCCAAACGCAATTGATTTTTTCAGAGAAAGATTATATTTTGAAAAAAATTTATCAGAACTTGAATATGATAAATTACCTTACAAAATAAATTGGGGAAATTTATGTAGAAATCCTAAAGCAATTGAACTATTAAGTATGCCAGAAAATTATGAAAAGATAGATTGGCAAAATTTATCTAAAAATCCAAAAGCAATTTATTTATTAGAAGACCGAGTAAAATATCAAATAAAAATACAACAAGAAGGTAGATTAAATAGTTTAATGTTACATAAAAAAATAGATTGGAATGAACTATCAGCAAATCCAGCAATATTTGTTCCTAAATAAAATAAATAATAAAGGGTTTGGATATTTACATGTTATATCTATTATTATTCTACTAAAATATAGTGTAAATAAACAAATAACTTATTATTATGATTTGGTTTTCTTTTTCTATTCTAAATATAGGTTGTCTAGTTGTGAATAAGTTAAATATGTCAAATATATTAAAGGTAATGAAGGTATTAAATACGGCATTATCTAAAAATGATAAACCAATAATGACAAAAGGAAAACATGACAATTATTTAACTTTAAATCCA
>Ga0164293_10005273_pt1 | contig 11008 bp, 26 predicted proteins | sample GEODES118metaG_FD_111487 | JGI IMG/M metagenome (GOLD analysis project Ga0164293, IMG submission 111487) | Eutrophic lake water microbial communities from Lake Mendota, Wisconsin, USA - GEODES118 metaG | ecosystem: Environmental > Aquatic > Freshwater > Lake | place: USA: Lake Mendota...
TATCTTGAGGAATCTTATCTAGCTCCCACAATGTTGTACCTTCTTCTGTAACATTAGCAAACAACATTCCTAATTCTAATGTCTTAGGCATGTAGCTTCGTAATGCTAGTTCTGCTTCGTAATTGTACATTATATACTTATTAGTTCTTCTTGTTCTACGTGTACAGCAATAGGTGGTGCAGTTTCAAGTTTCCTGAACCTGAATGTACCAAATGCTGGTTCCATATGTCTACCAATCAATTTGAAGTATCTTGGAGGATTTGTTATTTCCTCCAATCTAACCCCAACAACAAAATCAGAGTCAACAATATCTCTAATAGTATATTGCTGACCCTGTTTCACCCAATTAGGAACATCTCTACGTAACTCTTCCACTGTATGAATAGCCATTGAGCTATCTATGCATACTACTTTATCACCTACGTTGAACATGTTTATCTACAATATTGAGTTCCTACTCTATAAATGTTTGTTTGATTACCATTCACAGTATGAGTTGTTTCACGATACGTGCAGTTGTTTAATACTACAAATGATGTGAATGTACTTACAGGTGTTGGAGAACCAACAGGATTCACCACATTGAATGATGAGCACATAGTCACTCTTCCACAATTACAGTTTGTTGATGATGAGCCATTGTTGTCATCATCGTTGTTTGAACATGCCATAGCAATAATTGCTAAAGAGCACAATAATAGTTTTTTCATAAATTAAGTATTTTAGTTAGCAAAAATAAAAATAATGTAACTATAAACAACATACCACAAATTTTAATTGCTGTAGTTATTACAAAGTTTAATTCTTTCTTATTATGTGGTTTCATGATTGTAAGGTAATTCGTTAATATCTGTTACTCTCTTGATTCTAAAATTTAACTTATAGAAGTTCTTTAATGCATGCATTATTGTTCTTCCTTCGATGATGTGCTCACAATCTGTGGCTACATCATTACTCTCAATCCAGAATATAATTTTATACTTCCTCATTTTGTGGTAGTTTAAATTTTACATTAATTGCTTTCACTAATTCATTAAAGTCCTCTAATGATAAACTCTTAGGCTTAGTGATGTATAACAAATGGATTGAATTCCCTTCATTATTTATACCATAGATGATCTTCGCACTCGTCGAAATCCTCACTTTCTTTATTCTTTTGAATATACTCATAGCTAAAATAAAAGGGCCCTATTGCTAGAGCCCAATTACAAACAAACTAATTAATTAAAACTTACTGTACTCCCATTTATATCCTCCTGCACTAAACTGTTTATTTTTACAACATTTAGAAACTGAAGTAGTGTGAATTCCTAAAACTCTATAAACTTCAGCAAGAGATATAAATTGTTGGATATAATTTCCTTCCAAATCTAATTGGTTAACAGCTTTTCTAAATTTTACTCCTAAATTTTGTCTATTTTCAATATCCTTATATTTTTCTTTTAATGATTCAGATATCTTTTTTCCAAAATCTGGTCTTACTCTACCTTTTAATGTTTTTCTAATTTTGTCACGAGTTTCTGCAGAATGTTCTCTTCCTTTATTTGAAGATGAAATCTTACCACATGTATCTTGTGTATGTTTTTTACCAGTTCTTGATTTTTTTATCTTATCTTTTATTTCAGATGATAATATTTTTAAATTTTCATCTGTACCTGTGAGAAGACAATTTAAACCACTATTTAAAACATCAAAATGATCTTGCCAATATCGTTCTTTGATATTGAGATCTTCTAGTGAACATGTTTCCAGAATTTCAAAAACATGATTGTCTATACCATGTTTTAAAAATGATCTGTAAAGTTTAATTTGTTTAGAAACGCTATGTTGTAGCTTTTTATACTGTTCAAATCTTTTTTCAATATTTGAACTCTGACCAATGTAAACCCTTTGAGAAGGATTTGTAATTTTATATATTCCAATCATAATTATAAAAATGTTTATACAAATATAATGATATAAAATCACAAATCCAAACTCTTAGGGCAACTAATAACCCAAACTCTCAAGAATGATTGAATCTGCTTCAACAAATACAATTCCTCCTGAAATATTGTAAAGAAACCATAATCTTATATTGTTTGCCAACATTTTGAAATGTACAAAGTCTGCTGGTTTTAATTCTATTGTTCTCATGATATAGATTTTAATAGTTTTTTGAATTCATCTTGGTCCTGTGTAGATAGTTTAAACTTATCTCTGTGTACTTTCAAACTTGACATGAATTGATCATGATCATAGCTTACACATAAATTGATGAAGTTAACAAAACTAGAAATAAATAGCTTGTTACTTTGTCTATCCACTCTAGGAACTATCTTAAGAGCATCAGTTACACAATTAAGAAGATAAACTGCACGTTTCTCATCATCTATTGTAAACTCACCTCTTTTAATTGTTCTTGATATTACCCAATTACCACCTGAAGGTGCAGAACAAGTATTGTTCATCAATACATCAGCTAATTGATTAAGTTCAATATCATATGTATTGAAATACTTATTTAACTTGATGTAGTCTTTGTTTACATTAGCCCATACATTGATGTAATCTTTCATACTCCATGATTTAGAACTAGCATTTAACAACGCTAAATGTTCTGCAAGATCAACAGCATCTGTAATTTCAATTTCTTTATATGGAATATCCCATCCCATTCTCATAAGAGCATGATACAAATGTTGTCCATCAATAATGTAATTTGTTGGTGTACCACTGACAAAATCAATGTTTGCAACTACAACTGGTCTAACAACACCCATCTTTTCTAATGATGATGCTAATTTGGTTACATGAGCAGGTGTAATAGGTCTATTGATACCTGCTAACATTGAAAACCCTTTACTGCCTGTAATATTTAATGTCTTTACAGTGAGACCTTTTTTCACTTTTTTCATGTGTTCTAAGTTTTAAATTTGTGTTCTTTGTTTGTTCAACGCATGTGCGTTCACTCATCATGTTTTAGCACCCTCATACCAAATCCCTATGCATCACTACATTTCCTGATAAGAGTAGGGTCAAGCTGAGAACTCATTTGTGTTGTTAGCGTTTATATTTGCTACTCCTACATTCCTTTCTCAAGGGAACAACACATCATACATTACTGCATGCATCTTTATGTAAAACCACGCCACTTTGGCTAACTTTTTACAAAGCATCAATGTTTAGGCTATTAACTTCTATCAGATTATAAGTTCTGACGCTTTACACAGCTTAGTTATTGCGATATAGATGTACGAACATCTATTATCTTTTGAGATATTATATTGTAGCCTTTTGTATATACAACTTCAATAATCAATCTTCTGGACTTTATAGCTGTTAGTTTATCTGTTGAACCAACAAGCGTTCCTTTCAAGATTCTTCTTCGCATGATGTATTTGCTTTGAATTCTTGTACATCTTCTAATGATCTAGCGTTATCTCCTTCTAGATTATGTTTAGCAATTTCTATTGCCATATTCACTCTATCAAGAACATCACTAGTGTATTCTCCCTTTGAACAATCAAATACAAATGTTTGATTATCATTCAATACAATTTCTATCACAGGTGTAGCCCAAACGCTTCCTGTTATACCTGCAACAAGAATATCATCATATACATCAAACAACTCTGTTAGTGTTTCATATTTATCTGATGATTCGTTGTAACGTTGTTGTTGATATTCATCTTGCCTCTCTTCACAGTTATCAAGAATATCTTTCACATACTTACCATTGTCCCAAATTGCTTCAGAACAATTTGACCAATCTTCTTGCACACCTAGTGTAGCATATTTCAACATACCAAGATCATCAAACTGTTTGATAATCTGTTTTGCTAGCTTAAAGTCAAATAATTTCATACTAATGCTATATTAATTAGAATTTTATATTTGCTAATGTCATACCAATCATTATTGGAAGTGTAATAGGTGCAAGAACTAATGTTGCCCAACCTTTTATTGTCACTTCATCAATAGTGTTGTAATATTCAATCATCATACCCACTTCAATTAGGTATGCAAGGATAATGTATAATATCATAATGTTGTTTGTTTTAAATGTCGTCTGCTTGATCTTCGAATAACTTATCCCATTCTTCTGGTGTTACTCCTGATATAATGAATTCTCTCAAATCTGCTGATAAATCAGGAAACGCATTTTGTGCATGCGTTCCTGACTTATGTGCAGCTAATTGTTCTTCTGTAACAGGCAAATCTAATGTGCGTGTTATCTTTGTAATGATTGATGTACGTGTAACTAACATAATCAATATCCCATTAATTTGGTTAGTATATTCTCATCAAACACTTTCACCAATGTTCTTTCATCTTTTGTAGACAATCTAGAAAGACTACTAATTACATTTATTCTGTCATATGTAATATCTTCACCATATACAGCCTGAACCTTTTCTCCTATCTGTTTCAATTTATCATAATTGAAAACAGTTATGGGCTCACCATTACAGTCAGCCCATTTACCATTTATAATTCTCATTAGTTATCAAATTTTTCGTTCATATCATAACTAATGATAACACTTGGTATCCAACCAAATATTAATAAGAACATTAATGTTGCACCATTTGTCATACATTCTTTGTACGATAGATCAGATAATAAATATCCAATAAGTCCCATTACACACCATGTAGTGAGAAACGTAGCTATTACAGCTAACATAATTTTTGTTTTAATCATGATTTTAATAGTTTGTGGTTAATGTGTCTGTTTGTTGTTCTGCCATCTCTATTGAAATGAATTTGTATTCTTTATCTGTGCTAGTGAATAATCTCTGAGCACATGATTTGTCTCTGCCTCCTAAAAAGAAAGCCATTGTGAGGATAGTTGTTATCCCCACAATTAAAAATGTTTCTGATTTCATAGTTTAACAATTATTGCTTTCAAATACGTTAAGATCGTGTTCGTTCTTTCTATCCTCATAACATTGTTGACATTCGTAATGCCCATAACATGTACAAGTTAATTCAGGAGATATACTGTATAACATAGCGTTATCAGCATCATCATTAGCAAGTTCACCATTCATTCTAAACTCTTGTCTAGATGAAGATGAAATACTATTAGCTCTCAATATCATCTTGAGAGTATTTCTCAAATGATTTTCATCCATGTAGTCCACATTGATTTGTGTACCACTTTTTGTTGTCCAATAAACAGGTTCTTTCATAAGTTTTAAATTTCATCCTCATCAGGATATTCATCTTCATCAATAAGATTTGTAGGAACGAACTCTTCGTGAACAGTTTCTTCTAAGACATAATATCTTTCTACTTGTTCGTAGTCTAATAAATCATCTAAGAATTTATCTGCATCTTCACGAGTGGTAAACATTTGTCTGTTATATGCTGCATAATAATCATCAGTATAACATTTCCAATAAGCTGTAAATATTTTCATAATGTATATGTATTTAAAAAGGGCTCAATTAAGAGCCCATCATTTCATTGTAAAACACTTCACTATGATAAGCATCAAGTTCTTTATAAGAAGAGAACTCTCTAACACCTCTATCAATAAGATCAGACTTAGTCCAATCAGATATTGTAGAATCGTGGAAATGATCACCTGCATATAATCCATCAATGTATAATGTATTACATACAATACCTATTATCCTTGTTTTAATAAAATCTTCTTTTGCCATAACTATATATGTATTTAAAGGCCCTAATTAAAGAGCCCCTGTTATTTCATTAAGACATTCAAGTTCGTATTCTATATGGTAAACTCTAGAATAATAATCTTCTAATGTAATCTCCCCATTAGATAAGAATACTTCTAATCTATCTAATGCATCTTGTAATGCTTTAATTGTATTGTTTACATTGATTGTCATCATAATGCTATATATATTTTGATGTTTTTTGTTTGTTTGTACTAGTCTATTAACCCTATTTAATACGTGAAGGCTTACACGTTGATACTTTTACACCCTTTCGAACAATAAAATTGTTAAAGAATTCTCAGTAATATCCACTTTTGATTGAAGAATAGTTATTACGCTCCTCGTGAAAAGTTTTGAAAACTGAGAATAATGTAATATATGTACGATTTGGATGTTTATAATACATATATATAAGAAACAATGGGTTAGTACCCCATTGCTTCTTCAAAGGTTGAAACAGTTTGAACAACAGCTTCTTCGATAGTTAAGTCTGCAACATTAACCACGATTTCATTACTACGATCTCTTTGGATAATCCAACGACCTGCTTCATTAAGCTCAATGTTTAAGTTCATCAGTCCATCTTTAGGACGTCTTCCTGAACGTAACTCTTGGGTAACAGTTGTTGAGCAGAATGCTTCTTTAACAACTTCACCTTTGTCATTTCTAAGTTTAACCATAATTCTTTTCTCACCCATAAGGTTTTGATCTAAGAATACTAATGAACCTTTTTTACCTGTAATGTCAATTACTTTTGCCATAACGTTTTGATTTTGATTTGTGCGTGTTTTGTCAAATGGGGACTACCCCAACCACGCAAATTATAGGTGGGGTTTTTGTTGGGATGGGTCTACTCCAGCACATACACGATGGGTATCAAAATTTTGGGAAAAAAGTTTTTTTTTCTTTTACAGCGTTTTTATAACGAAAAAAGTTTTTACCTTTGGTGGGTGGGTGGGGTGTATATAATATTTTGTTGTGTATAAAGATTTTTGTATATCTTTGTTCTTAATAAACCAAATAATATAATGATAGTTCAGAAGTTAAAAAGAAATGTACAGGATGATATAGCTCTTGCTGAGAAGTATTATTCTATTCTTTCAGATGTTAATTCTTTAAATTTAACTACGAGAGAAATACAGTTGATTGCTTTTACAGCTGTGAGAGGTAATATTACGAATGCCAATGTAAGGGAAGAATTTTGTACAAAGCACAATACAACAAACCCTACGATTAACAACATAATTAGTAAGTTGAAAAAGGTTGGAGTGTTTGTTAAGGAGAAGAACATGGTGAAGGTTAATCCTGTTATAGTGTTAGATTTTAATAAGGATGTATTCCTTGCAATAACATTGAAGCATGATGACAAACAAACCTCCTAGTATGTCTATTAAGGAATTTCTTGTTAAGAAGATTGCTATTAATAAGGTGTGTGACAAGATGGTTTCTGAGAAGACGATTGATACAATTATTTCACATCAATTTGATTCTGCCAATGCAGCTACAGCTACAAACAATTCAATTGAGATTTCTGGATTTGGAAAGTTTGTGTTTAATGAGAAACGTGGAGTTAAACAAATGCAGAAATACACAGAGCAGGTTAGCTATTATTCTAAGATGTTATCTTCAGAGCTAACAGATGTAGAAAGAAGAAACGCAGAAATGAGACTAGAGTCTGTTAATAATAATGTCAAAGCTTTAAAACCAAAACTAAATGAGCCTAGCACAAATAATCGAGGGATGGAAGAATAATCTTCTTCCTTCAGAAAAAGAAAAAGAATTGATTCAACAGGTGAGTGATTCAAGGATGATAGTGTGTAACAATTGTGAGCACATTTCTACAAAACACAAATCTGTTAGACCAGATGTACATTGTACAGATTGTGGATGTACATTAGCAGCAAAAACAAAATGTCTCTCTTGTGAATGTCCTTTAAAGAAATGGACAGCCATAGAAAAAAATACATAAGCCATGGAAGCAAACAAAGATTTTAAAGTTACAAAGATTCCTCTAGAGATGTTCATTAATCTCCTTGTTATATTATATGAGGAAGGAGCAAACTTTATTGATCTTTCTGCACAGGTTGATGAAGAAGAAAAACAGGACACAATTAAAATAGCTGTTCAAGAAGATTATTATGATGCTGAAGATGATGATGACGAGGAAGATTCTCCAAGAGCAAAAATTAAACTGTCAGACGATGACATTAACAATTTAATATAATGGCTGCTAGTTTTTATAACCAGAGTTTAAAAGCTTTATCAAAGCTTGATAAACTTTTTCCTTTACAGTCATTAGGGAAACACATTGCTACAGCGATGGATGGGCATTGCATAGAGAACCTTTCTAATAAGGAGTTCTACAATATATTAAATGATTACATTATAGAGCTTGAATCAGGAGTTCCATATTGCGAAGATTTGGAACAGATAATACAAGAGGGCCTCGATTTAAACCATATTCTTGACGAGGAGGAATAACAAAAACTAAATTATGGCAGCGTTAAAGAAAACTACATACATTAATACAGAGCTTGATTGGGCAGAGCAACAACTCTCAAGTTGGAAACAATACGTTGATGCAAATCCTATGCACACATTAGAGGATAGAATCAAGTGGAAAGAAACCAAAGCTGGTGGAGCAATGCCAATGGTTATTGCGAGCATTGAGAGCCAAGGAAAATTTATTCAGGAGACAATGAAAAATTACTTAGCTTTGCTCGAAGTTGTAGACAAGCTACGTGAGAAAGAAGAGGCCAAGAAAGTGGAGACACGAGGTGGTCAAGAACTTGGCTCTATGGCTGAAGACTTCTTAAAAGGAAGACGATAAATGAAACTACATAGTATAGATTATAAGGATTGGTTCATCAATCAGAAACGTATTCCAGATAAAACGTCTGATGAATACAAAGCATTCTTCAACTTCCACAAGGAGTTAAGTATGAATGGCTGTATGATGGATGGACAGTACATCAATCCCTTTCTATATTGGCATCTAAACATCTGGCACACAGAGGTGGATATTATAGATGAATATGGACGTATTAATCAGAAATATGCTAACCCTCTTCTTAGAGATAATGAGTGGTTAGTTACAAATGAAATTGACAGAGCACATAAAGAAAAGAAAGGTTTAGTTATACTAGGTATTAGACGTTTTGCTAAGTCTGTTATTGAGGCAAGTTACATAGGACAAGGTGCTACGTTTGATGAGAACTCACAGAACATTATTGCAGGACTAAATGCTCCTGATATCAAGCTTATTACAGATAAGATTGACAAGGGATTAAACTTCTTACCAGAAGCATGGAGATGGCAGAGGGTAGAAGACAATTGGAAGAACCAAGTGACACTTGGAATTAAAACTAGAGCAGGAGAAAGAATCCCATTTTCTCAGATCCTTATTCGTAACTTAGATGGTGGTAATAATGAGGAAGCTATTGCAGGTACAAAACCTCGTAGACTAATCATTGACGAGATAGGTAAAGGAAGTTTCTTACGAGGACTTCAAGCTGCTACACCTGGATTTACAACACCATTTGGTTGGGGTTGTAGTCCTATTTTGACAGGTACAGGTGGGGACATGAAGATGTTTATGGATGCGAAGAGCTTAATGTTTGACGTAGACAATTTTAATTTTCTTACGTATAATAATGCAAAAGATGATAAGCGTGTACATGGACTTTTCATCTCACACAAATACAGAATGGAAGCCAAAGAGGAAAGCTCTCTTGGTGCATTCTTAGAAAAACCAGAAGGATCTTCTTTACATGAAGTGAAGATGATGGTGTCTAATGAAGAGTTAGCCACAAAGATTACAAATGACAATCTCGAGAAGCTTAAAAAAGCAGGAGATAGAATTGCTTATTTAAAGGAGAAGATGTATTATCCACAAGAGGTAGATGATATATTCCTGAACGAAGACACAAACATCTTTGACATTGAATCAGCTAAACGTCAAAAAACCAGACTATTAAATCAAGAAAGAACAGGAACTCCTGTTGTATTATATGATGATGGACAAGGTGTAAAACATGAGTTTTCAGATAGACTACCAATTACAAATTTTCCATTAAAGAATTCAGATCAGAAAGATGCTCCTGTAGTTATATATGAGTTTCCTGTAGACACTCCCCCATATGGACTTTATGTTGCAGGGATTGACCCCTACAGACAAGGTAAGTCTGCATATTCTACATCGTTAGGATCTGTGTACATATATAAACGTATGCATGCCATAGCTGGAGAGAAATACCAGGATATGTTTGTAGCTAGTTATTGTGCACGTCCTGACAAAAAAGAAACATGGGAAGAACAGGCACGACTATTGATTAAGTATTATAATGCTAGAGCTCTATGTGAGAATGATGAGATTTCCTTTATAGATTATATGATTTCCAAAGGAGATGCGCATTATTTAGAACGTCAACCAGACTGGTTAAAAGAAATAGTTCCCAATACAACAGTTAGACGTGACTATGGTATACATAGATCTGCTGAGAAAATACGAGACTTCCTACATGGATGTCTTAAGAAATATACAGAAGAGGCAATACACGTAGAGAAAGATGATGATGGAAATATTATCTCTGAAACAAAAGGTATGTCAAAGATATTTGATCCTGTGCTCCTTGAAGAAATGATACAGTATAATGAGGATGGTAACTTTGATAGAATCATTGCTGCAGAATTAGCTGTGGCATTAGCCATGAAGTTAGATCCTATCATGGGAAGAACTGGTGGGAAAGAAGATGGAAGAATTACATCACTATATAAAACAAAGAAGAAAAACTCTTTGTTTGCAGAATCTAGTGGAATGTTTAATAATAAAAAACGTAAATTGTTTACATAATGGCAATAATTAGATATACCAAAGATGCTACAATACGCTATGCGTATTTAAACATCTTTCCAGATCAGTTCAAAACTGAAAAAGAAAAGCAAGATGAAAGTTGGATTAAAAATACAATGGACTATTTTGCTAACAAAGCATATGCTGAATATGTGAAGAACAGGGACACCTTTGTAAAGAACTATGATCTTATGAAAGGTATTCTGAGAATGGAAGACTTCTATCAAGAACCACATGTGAAAAGTTTTACAGACATGTTAGAAGCTGATCTTCAACTTCCTGCATATGTAAAACACTATTCTATTGTCACCACTCCTGTAAATGAATTGGTTGGAGAAATAAGCAAACGTCCTGATACTTACAGAGGTAAGGCATTTTATGATGACAGCCAAGCTGAAAAATTACAATTCAAAAAAGATATTTTTTAAGAGTACATAATAAATAAAATTAAAAAAGGAATTTACGAAAAGGCTGCAAAGCAA
>Ga0164293_10005276_pt1 | contig 11003 bp, 7 predicted proteins | sample GEODES118metaG_FD_111487 | JGI IMG/M metagenome (GOLD analysis project Ga0164293, IMG submission 111487) | Eutrophic lake water microbial communities from Lake Mendota, Wisconsin, USA - GEODES118 metaG | ecosystem: Environmental > Aquatic > Freshwater > Lake | place: USA: Lake Mendota, Wisconsin...
CTACGTTGGGGTTATCTTTACCTGCTGATGTTGTTCGTACTGTTGTTACACCTGCAGAATATCGTGGTGCTATTACCAGTATTGATGTGCGTATTTTGATTAACCAATTGTATGCTGGTGATGGTCAAAACTCGTATGAATCGTCTGTGATTTTCCAAATTCGATATCGTCGTGTTGGTGAAACTAACTGGCGCTATGTGAATGAAACTACAGAAACGTTAATTCAATATAAGCGTAAGGTTGCTACCCTTCGCCAAGCGGCCAAAGATCAAGGTCTTGACTTTGATGCTATGTCTAAAGCTCAACAATATGAATTTGAGTTAAAGACATTAAAAGAACTCAAGAATATTGTTTCCGAAGATTTGGGTAACTTAGACACTCCTGCAGAAACTGAAATCCAATACCAGAATGGCGGTTATGGTCGTTTAATTCGTCGTGCCTATTCTGTGGACCTTTATGAAAAGTATTTATCTCAGCTTCCAACTGGAACAACTACAGCTCAGATTCAAAATGAAATGATCGTAGTGAGTGGTAAAACCACCGCTGGTTATATTTATGAACTGAGCATTCCAATTTTTGATGATAGTGAAACTAATCAGGATTGGGAAATTCAGGTAGTTCGTAAAAGTAAAGAATTGACTTCTGAGGAAAAGAAATACTCAGCTAAGACAATCAGCCTTGAAAGTATGAGTGTAATCACTGCTGCAGAAAAGGCTTATCCAAAAACAGCTATGTGTCAAGTTGTGGCCCAGCATACAGACCGTTTTGACGACGTGCCTGACTTTGCTGCTGAGATCATGGGTTTCATGTGTGAAGTGCCAGTCAACTACAATCCAATCACAAAAACTTGGGCTGGTGTCTGGGATGGTCGTTTTAAACGTGCATGGACAGATAACAATGCTCTGATTGCGCGTGAGATCATCATGAACCGCGATTGGGGTAAAAGAGCTAGTGAGCCACAGCTACGTGTTGATAACGCCAGCCTGATGGAAGCTATACAGTATTGTGATGAGAAAGTACCAGACCTTAATGGTGATATGAAACCTCGTCATACTTTTAATGAAGCCATTGGCGCTGAACGTGACATTGACGAATACTTAAAGTACGTTCTTGGTTCATTCCATGCAACTAGCCGTGAAATGTTCGGGGTATATCGTTTCTTCATTGATAAGCCAAAAGCACCTAAGTTTTTTGTGAGTACAGAAACTGCATTCCAAACTGGCTTGAATTATTACCGTTCTGACCTTTCATCACGATACAACTTCATCCGTGTGATTTTTGCCAATGCTGCAAATGATTACCAAGAGGACCGTCGTGTTTTATTGGATGAAGAAAGCCAAGCGGTGAACGGTATTATTCCTTACGCTTTCCAATCAGTTGGTGCAACCAATCTGAGTGAAGCTATTCGTCAAGCAGTTTACTTGATGTACACAAATAAAGAGGAAAATACGTTTGTAACTTTCTCTCAACCGCGTTTAGGTCATGTTGTTGATTTATATGACAATTTCTACATTTTCGACAAGGAAATGGACTGGGGTTTAGGGACTCGTATTTCCAGCTACGATAGTGAAACTCGTACAGTTACCCTTCGTGATGCTTTGGTTGAAATGGGAACCCAAGAGACTTATACCATGTACATGCATACCTTAGATGGTATTTTAAGTGTGCCTGTTATGAGCCTGAACCCACATCAACTGGTTATGACAGACAATACAAAAGTCGATGAGGTGAATCAGTACCTGAATACAATTTCAGAAACCCCGATTGGCCTAGCGGGTGGCGTGTACGGGGAACCTAAAATTTTCCGTGTCCTAAGTATTGAACAAGCTGACTCGTCAGATGTTGCCCAAGGCGAATTGTTTACTTTTAAAGGTGCTTTGGTTGCACCGATTAAGTACCAAGCTATTGACAATATTAATGACCCAACCTTGGTAAACTTCAAGTACAACAGCTTGGATTTAACCTATAAGCGTGACCGTATCCCAAGCACACCGTTTGATGTGCAGCTGTGGCTCCGTGATTTGTCAAATGCTTTAGGCCAAGTAACCTACGGTATTAAGTTCAATATCATTGACCCAGCATACAAATACAAAGTAACTTGGGTAAACAAAGAATCTGGTGAAGCGCGAGAAACCATTTTGTTTGACACAGAAGGTGTCTTGGCCCCAGCCTTCCCTGAGACAACCAGTTTGAAGTTGAAAATTACACCATTCAACAAAGCTGGTGAAGCTGGTGAACCTTTGATTATGGATAATGTCCAGCTTGGTAAAGCTCAGGAAAATGGTTTACCTAAGTTTATTTCTGCTGAATATTACGCACCAACTAAAAGTATTCGTTTTGCGTTTACGCAAGCTAACTTCCAACCATACACTGGTTTGATTTATAACGAAGCTTATGTCAATCACTCAGCTCCAAATAGATCAAGCGCTAACCAACCTATCAGTGTAAGTGCCACTTACTTCGATATTCCATATGTTGGTGCTGGTACTTACAAAATGGGCTTACGTTATGAAGCTACAAGCGCTGCAAACTCTGGCTTTGTGGATACTCAAAAAACTGATATTTGGACTTATTACGGTGATGATTCTGGCGGCTTACCAGTTGCTAAATATCCTAAACCAGTAATCCTTGGTATTGAGTCATATACTCGCGCTAAACAGAGCTGGAATCTTCGTACTGCACCAGAAGGTATGGTATTTGTTCACATGGTTGTACAGATTCCAAATTATAGTCAGTACCCACAGTTTGAGCAGGCTTTTAGAGAGCAATATGCTTGGTCACCATTCTTTGCGATTATTTCAGATCATAATGACGGTGATTATCGTGTTTATGGATATATTACATTACCTAGCAAGGCAGCAAGTACACCAGCTAATTCAGGTATCTTTGATATTTATTATGAAGTGGATAACAGTATTGGTGGCGTATTATTTGCACCAGATGAAACCTTTGTTGGTGCCAAGATTAAGATTCGTGTCTCAGATAAGAGTGGTGTAATCGGTGACCCACCAGATTACGAATATAATGCTTTAGATTCTGAATGGGCTGAGGTCATTGTACCAGCGGTATCAGCCAACGGTTTTGACCCAACTGCTGTTTATAACAACAGCTCCACTTAATCTCTGATAGAATACACCCATTAATATGGGTGTATTTTTATGGGTCCAACTTATGGCTGACACAATTGAAGCATTAACGGCCGAACAGGTAGCAGTAGGTGTAAACCAGCTTGCTGAAAGAGTCGGTCAAGATATTAAAGACTTAAAGGATGGTAAATTAAATGCTGGGGATAATGCTACGTCTGCCAGTAAGTGGGCTGCACCTATAACCCTTTCCTTTTCTGGTTCGGTCACAGGTTCTGTCAGCTTTGATGGTTCTGGGAATAAGTCTGCAATATTGACCTTGCAAAATTCAGGGGTAATTGCTGGGACTTACATGTCCACTATTCAAGTACCTTCCATCACGGTAAATGCCCAAGGTTTAATTACCAATATCACGATGAATAATATTCGCGCTGCTGCAGTCGGTCAGACAGGTATTGTGGCCTTGAGTGGGGATATTTATTCTGCTGAAAATGAACATAGTGTAGCTGCAACCATCGGTGCTGTGTCACAGGTTCGTGGTTTGATGTATGGCTTACTTAGTAAAGCTGGCGCGGGTATTAACCTGCTCTCAAAATATATCCAAGACTTTGTGGGTGTTGCAAGCTGGGCCAAAGCGGATGTTACGGCCACAGTCAGTGATGGTTTATTAAAACATGTCCGTGGCAAACGCTTAACAATTGAATGTACCAATGCTGCTAACCCAGATGCTTATATTTATTTTGACGATACACCAGACACCTACGAGAACATTCAACTGGTAGCTGGGGTTCAATATATTTACAGCTTCTACGCCATGGCTGCAACTGCAGGTAAAAAAATGCGTTGTGTCATCCGATTAGCAGATGGTAACTTTGCTGTGACTACACCTCACCCATTGGTTTTGACTGGAACAATGACTCGATACTCTATCAGCTTCATTGCAAATACAAGTGGCGGTGCTGTTATTGGTTTCTATCCAAATGGTGATAATGAAGCAGGTAACCAATTTCATATTGAAGGTTTAATGATTGAACGTGTCGTGAGCCAAATCGCTGGCAACTATAATCCAAGTGAATTTGTTTCATAAAAAATACCGCCAGCTGGCGGTATTTTTATTTTAGGTTTTAACCATTCATTAGCATTTTTTCGTAGTCTGTATCTTTGAAATAAGTGCCAGCTTCTGGGTATTCCCAATCACCTACAAGTGCACCAATCTGGTAGTTAGTACCTGCAGTTTCAAAGAAGTTATCCAATGAACCACGGAACAAAGCACCTGCCCAATCAAGACGAACGATAGCGTCTACGTCATAGATAGATTCAATGCCAAGGCCCATACGTTTAACACGTACATTGGCTAACTGCATTAAGAAGTATGCAATCTGGTCAAGGTCCAAATCTTCAAGTGGCCCATAGCTTAACACTGTCTTAGCCATTGCAATGGCACGTTCAACAGCTAAGCGAATTAAAGCAATCACAACTTCTCGAACACGCTCTAAATCAACCTCTGGGTTTTCTTCAAGTTCGGTACGGAAAATTTTAGTAAGGAAAGCTACGTGTTGGTTTTCATCACGTGCTGACCAAGATACAATTTCCTGACCTAAACACTTCATGCGGCCGAAGCGTGATTCATTTAACAGCATTAAGAAAATACCGTAAATAGAAATACCTTCACCACAGATATGCTTGGTTAAAATCATCAAGCGATCTTCAACAGTATCACCCTCAGTTTTAGCAACCATAAATTCATGCTGGTCATAGATAGCATCAATATCCATCAAAGCTTTATAGTTACGATGCGGGATACCAAACTGGTCTGGTAGCAAGTCATAGTTATCAACGTGTGTTGCTTCACGGTCAACAGTACGGATAAGGCCCATGCGAAGCTCTGGCATTTTATACCAGCGGAACAGGTTTTCAACGTATGAGTCACCAATATCCCAGTCTGCTTGAGTGAAATATAAAAGCAACAGTTCTAATGGTTTACGACGTTCCTCAGAAAGAGAGTGCCAGTCCATAATGTCTTCGTGTAATGACCGAACTTCCTCTTTAGTCCAGTTCATACGACGGTGTTCTTCGGCATACTGATAAGCCCATGGGTATGTAAATGGCTTATAGTATGGGCGTTTGTCGGTTAATTTAAAAGTGCTAACTTCTTGATTTTTCACGTTATTTTCCTTATGATTCACAAGCTACACAACCATTGAAATCTGCAGAATAATCAATAGTTTGGTAATTTTTAATTAATTCGTCAGCAAAAGCATCTGCAGTATTGACTGCTTTAGTACGAACATAGTAGCGAGTTTTCAAACCACGTTTCCACATAAGCAAGTGAACGTTGTTTACATATTTACGTGGCGTTTCTGGTTTAAAGAACAGGTTCACAGATATAGCTTGACACACAGATTTTTGTGCTACCGCTGCATGTTCAACTACCCAACGCTGGTCAATTTCAAATGATGTGCGTAAATATTTACGTTCATGATCTGTGAATTGTTCAATGTGTTGGACCGAACCATTCTGGTCTGCAATTGACTTGCGAGTTTCAGGAGTATTGATTCCATACTTGTCAAGTAATTTAACCAGTGCTGGGTTGATTACTTCAAAAGTACCAGACTTAGTTTTTTGCGTATAAATGTTCTCGTAGCATTTTTCTAATGCTGCAGTCACATTCACGATGATTGAGTTAGTTGCAGTTGGTGCAATAGCTAAACCATGTGAGTTACGCATACCAGTGCCTTTCATGTCCTCTGGTTCACCACGTTCAATGGCTAAACGCTTAGAAGCTTTGACAAAATTGGCTTTGATATTTTCAGTGATTTCTTGGGTAAGAGCCAAGGCTTCGTTTGATTCATAAGCAATTTCTTTAGACATGAAGTACGTGTCTAAGCCCATTAAACCAATACCGATAGCACGTTCACGTTTAGCAGAATACACAGCTTTTTTATAGCCCATGATGTTCTTTTCAACGATAGACTTAGCCATGTTTGCAACTTGATCTTCGGTCAAGTAGATTTCCATTTCACCTAAAGTAGTACGAATGGTGTCTTTCAACTTATCCCAGTCATAATCCTTAGTACATGTGTAGATAGCATTTTGAATAAAGTATTCAAGGATGTTATCCAACATTTCTGTAAGGTCAGAAATAAAGTGCGGGTGGTCTTTCCATTCGTCGTACTTAGCAGCATTTGGAGAACACAAGCAGCAAACAGCAGTACGATCTTTATTGGTAGCCAATGTGATTTCAGTACAGATGTTAGGGTTGTGAACTTTAAGGCCAAGTGCTTTTTGAGTTGCTGGTAAACCGTCGTTAGCACTGTCAGACCACATGATGAATGGGCAACCAGTTTCAAATGGCATGTCCATGATCATTTCCCAAAGTACACGTGCTTTAATTTCTTTTACAACGTTACCATGGTGGTCCAATAATCCCCACATAGCATCTTCAAGTACAGCGTACATGAAAATATCTGGGATATTGACAGTTTGGAAAATGTTACGAGAGCGCTTGTTATTATCACCAGACATTTTACGGCTGCTGATAAATTCAATGATTTCAACATGGCTAACGTCACAGGCACCACCATAAACACCGCGACGGTTATTGCCTTGGTGAGTAGCAATGATAAGGCCATCCATAACGTGAAAGAATGGGATAAGGCCACCAGTTTTAGAACCAGTTGAAGTAGTTGAATTGATAGGGCGTAACGCTGACCATGCAGCTTTGTAACCGCCACCGTTTGATGCTAACCAAACTGATTCATAGTAATGGTTACCAATTTCTTCACGGTTGTCGCCTACATAACCAGTAAAACAAGAGATAGGTAAGGCACCTTCTACAGACTCAAAGCATTCGCGTGTGAAATTTGCTACGGAGTCTGAAAGGTAATTTGTACGAATTGGGGCATTTGAAATAGTTGGACTTGCAAAACCGAACCAGCCTTTACTGGCATATTCATATAGTCTGAGAGAGTGAGCTTTATTACTTCCCCAAGCAGTTGCAGCTCTCATATACAATTCTTGTGGTGATGATTCAAATGGTTTTAGATAGCGGTCTTTTAGCGTTGCCATACCAAAGGCTGACAAGAGTTGATCACGCGAATAATCAACATGGTCTTTTAATAACATATTTCTACCTGTAGAGTCGAAAATAAAGGGCACGTGACGTGCCCTTTATGGTGGTGATGGTAGTAATTTACTGCAAAAATGTATTAAAAAATAGTCTTGACAACTAGATATTGTGCTTATTCTTGTTCAGCAATCACAAGATATGCTGCAGCTAGGTAGTTAATAGCTCCAAGGAGTTCATTTAATTTTGCTTGTTTTGAATCAAGCTGTTGAGTTTCATGAGCTTTTTTAGCAGCCTGACCAAAGTTGTAACCTACACCATATAGACGCGCAAGTTCACAAATCGGTTGAGAAAGAAATGGTGTAGCCCCCACTTGGTGACGAGCATTCCCTTTACCGTTCTGTGCCTGTTCAAGTGCAAGAGCCAGAACGTCAGCAAGTTCAGTATAACCAAGGCGTACATTGGTCATTTTAGCTGGCTCAATAACAAAGCCACCTTTGTATGGACCACCAGCAGCCATTGCTACAGATTGAGCATGATTTTCTTGAATACGACGTTGTTCAGCATCTTTTGGAACTTCTGCAATAGCCGAACCATCTTGGCTTTTTGTATGGAAAGCATCATCTGAACGTTTTACTGCACCATATAGGATTCCACCTTCACGGAAACCAGAAGCTTGGCTTACCTGTTCAGCATGAGCTTTAGAAACAGCACCAGCATGGTCATTTGAAAGGTTACGGTTTTGAGTCACTTTAATATCTCCACATTTACCCGAACAAGGGTCTTCACATTGATTCGTTTTCATTTGTGCAGCAGTAGCCATTGCTTTGAAAGCTTCTGCAGCTTTTTTAGCGCCTGCTTCAAAATCTTCAACACTAATGCCAAAATAGTGTTTTAAGTATTGCTTACGTTTTAAGGCTTCAAAAGTTTCATCTTGTGCAGCTTCTGGTGGTAACTCTTGGTCATACATCAAACCTTGGGTAATGTAGATACGAGCTGGTCGCCATTCTTTACCTTGAATAACAACTGGTCTGCCTTCTTTGATTAAATCTTCAATGCTTTTACGTGAAATATATAAAGCTGCTTTTGGGTACAATAATTCACGAATAGCTGCAGCTTGTTCTGCAGAAAATTCTGGTGGCGGTGACCCAGCTTCTGAATGTGTAAAGTTCAAGGCTCCACGGAGTTCTCTAAAAAATTCATTTGGAATTGACATGTTATTTTCCTTTAGGTAACAAAAACGACACCAGAAAAGGGGTGTCGTTGATGTATTCACTATAATGTTAAACTTTTGGAATTACAATAGGGCTTCCAAATTCTTTTGTCTCATACAGCTCTCGATACTGCATGAACCCCTCAAAATTACGTGACCGTGCTTTAGCGTCTTTCAGTGGGTAAGCGATATGTTCAAGCGGTGACGCATGAATTGGTACAGACTCGGCCAGTTTCTTGAAGGTTTCAATTTCCTTCTCTGGCTTAGGCTCAACCCCTTCCTGTGTCAAGTAACTGGTCCGCGCTGTACGAGCTGCAGATAACTTGGCTAAGAAATTTGGATAAGCGCGGTACTTCATGCGCTCATCATACAAAATATATGGAAGGTGCCAGTTAAGCGCATCTTCGATTTTATTTGCATCCAGCTTACGCCAGTTGTTGTTTCTGCGAAGTTCTTCAACTGCTTTTAACATTAATGCAGCCAATAAAATGATCTCTGGTTGAGCATCATCATGGTAGCGAAGGTCAAAGAAGTTTTCAAAGCTATCACTGGTTTCCACTTGGCGAACATAGCTGTGTGGTTCCATCAATCGGTTAGTCCACTGCTTATGTAATCCAAGCTTGGTTAATAAGCGAACCGTGAAATAAGTATAATAACGATGAGTAGACCAGATAAAGCTACAGATAGCCCGTTTCCAAAATGGAAGTGTGGTGGCTGACTGCATACCTGACTTATTGGCACCCCAGAACAAAGGTTTAAAGGGTGAACGCATAATATCTTTAAGAACACGCAATACAGGAATAGCACGGCTAGAGCCAGTATTCTTTGAATGCTTACGGTGTGTGTTTTTCTCGGCCAAAATACAGCGAGGAAAAAATAACTCAAAAGTAATAAGCTCTTTTCCAGTTTGCTTACATTTTGAAGCTTCAATGATTTTTGCATAGGTGGGTGTACCGTGCGAGTTGTTGTCTACCATGTCCTGAATAGTCAAAACATTAATTGTATCTGCTTGATTATTCAGAAATTTTTTCAGGGACGATGCTATTTTTTTAAAGCTCATTAAGCGCGTTTTCCTACAAGACGTTCAAGAACTTCAACCACTTCCTCACTTAACAAGTTTTCTTGCTCAAGTTCAGTTTTGATCATGTCCAAATGATTAGATGTGAATTGTGTACCTACCAAGTGTTCTACATCAACACCACCGCCTACGATTTCAGTAAGCATCAAAGGCTCATACGTTACGTCAACAAAATTGATTGATTTCAAGAACTTACGTGGTGGGTAGTGTTCGTTTTTCTCAGTGTCCCATTGTTCTTTGTCTGCAGTAACTACTGGGAATAAATCAGTACCACCAACAGTGATAGGGTCAAGCATAACTGCTTCAATACCAATGGCTGCATATTTCTCTACAGTTGCTGCAGCTTCATCACGTGATGTAGGAATGCGAGTCATGTTAAACGCACACATACGTTTAAAGTCTTCGGCAACATCTAATTCTTGGATGTGGCCTTCTTGACCAGCAGCTAACAGAATAATATCAGCAATGGCATCACGAACTTGCTCAACGTTACCTTCTGCAGCAGCACGTTTACCTTCAAGTAATTCTGATTCGATGAGGTTGAATTGTTGAATAATAGTTGAAGCTTCTACCGATGTTGCAGGGGTACGGCCAGCACGTAGGTTGATTAAACGAGAAATGGCCCCGAAACCCAAGTGTGAAAGCTCACGATAATTTTCTTGTACGTTTGCTGGAAGTGTTTGTTGATCAGTCATTTAGTTCACCATAATGGTAGGTTAAAAAATTTTAGGTTAAAGAAAACACCCCAATCAAGTTGGGGTGTTCACTTTGTCGAGTAAGCTATTACACATTAATCACTTAGTGATACTTTGTCAATAACGTTGGTACGAATAATTAAATTACCAAACTGCCCATTGGCATTGGCTGGGATAGCTGTAATCATCCAGCGGATTTCTTTTTTATCAGCCATGATGTTCATAAGATCAATGGCAATCACTTTGCATAATCGACCTTCCATGATTTTCTTATAGCCAGTGCCGTATTTTTTAACCATAAAGATACGGTCATTCAGAGCTTCAAAAGCTTGTATTTCTTCATTGGCTGTAGCCACATTGGAATAAGCTTTAATGGTAAACACATGGCCCAGTAACTCTTTCGGCCCAAAACGTTCTTTAATTTCGTTACAGCTATCTACAATACCTTGTTGAAGCAGACGAATTTCGTTTTGATGTTCTTTAATTTTTAAGTTTAACTTTTCTTGGTCTTTAACCAGTTCATGGATTGTTTTCATTTAAGTCTCACAATTTTTTAGGTGGCTTAGCCAGTGTTTGATATATCGTTTGGTTTTTATATACCTTATCGGCACAAGGCATATACCCACCGTGCTTTCTAGTGTAGCTGCAATTTTTGCAGCTACAGTGTTTTTCAAATAACTTATTCAGCCACTTTAGCATCTAAATTGCCTTCTTTTTGTTTAGCTAAAAGTGCATTATATGCTTTGTCATAATCCTCACGATCAATCCATAGGATTACACCGATCTTAGGTGTATCAATGGTTAGAGTAGGACCAGCAACGAGTTGAGGGGTATTTTCATGCCCTGTAAAGAACTCAATAGTAGTATC
>Ga0164293_10005277_pt1 | contig 11002 bp, 12 predicted proteins | sample GEODES118metaG_FD_111487 | JGI IMG/M metagenome (GOLD analysis project Ga0164293, IMG submission 111487) | Eutrophic lake water microbial communities from Lake Mendota, Wisconsin, USA - GEODES118 metaG | ecosystem: Environmental > Aquatic > Freshwater > Lake | place: USA: Lake Mendota...
AAAGTGCTGCAGATCACAGGCAAGATCTAGACGCTTGATCCCCTGCAATTGGCCAGAGCGCAACGCCGCGAGCGTGGCGGTGGGTCTTGTCATGGGTTGACACTCGCAGGCCGATCTGCCGCATGCATTGCCATGATAGCGACACTGCCAGACTCTTCCTAGCCTTACGGCTGGTGTTGGCCCCCTTCACAACAACCCACCAGATCGGCCATGAGATCAGCAGCGGATTGAAGCGCTGGTCCCTCCCCCACTCTTTTCTGAGGATTGGAGAAACACAGTCAATGGGCGTCGAACCAACTCAGCCTTGCTTGGCCCGCGTCGATGAGCTTGCTCTGTGAGCTGCGCACCTAAGGCTTCGCTTAACTTTGGCGAGATCACCTCCGTGGTAAGCACCCCGTGGCTAGATATGCATCTTGCCAACCGTCAAGGGGTATTGCCGTTGGCCTTGATCGTGTTTGCACAGAACAGGCCTACAGCGTCACCTCATGGCCAGAAAGTTGGGATCGTCAGCAGGTGATACTCGCTTGTTCTTTCCAATCCTTCAACGCTGCCCTGAGTGGCAGGCAGGGGAGCTTGGGGTGGCGGAGCCGAGAGCTGTTGGAGGCCTGTCCACTCCAAGGGCTTGTTGGAAGGGTCGCATTCCAACGGGAAATGTCTGAAGACTTTAGCTGCACAAGCAACACTCATGCAACCTCGGCTACATCTTCAACAATTGCGCCCTCCTTCACAGATGCGCTCAATTGGAGACCTAAGGCTGAGATGACCTTCAAGATCGTGTCAAAACTTGGGCTCCGATCACCTGAGAGTGCCTTATACAGACTTTCCCGCGACAGTCCCGACTCGCGTGCGACCTGGGTCATCCCCTTAGCACGAGCAATATCTCCCAATGCCTTTGCAATGAAGGCAGCATCCCCGTCTGATTCCTGAATACAGGCCTCCAGATAGGCAGCCATCTCTTCAGGAGTCTCCAGGAACTCGGCAACGTCATAGGGCGCCGTCTTTGTCTCCATCATTCATCCTCCTTGAAATTACGAGCGAGATCCTGCTCAGATTTAATATCTTTGACCTGGGTGCTCTTGTCACCACCGGCGAGAAGAATGACCAGCATCGAACCCCGTTGTTGAAACTAGACCCTGTAACCAGGGCCATAGTGGATCCGCAGCTCAGAGATTCATGCCCCAACAGACCGAACATCGCCTGGATTGCCGCAGATGACGCGTTCAATCCGGGCCTGAATGAACGCCTTAGCCCTGAAGTCCCGAAGGCCTCTGAGCCAACGCGCAAACTCCTCTGTACGGCGAACTGAAACCTCACCGACAGTGTAGCCCCGTGGCTACGAGCAGGCATGGGCTCCGCACGGCATTCTCAAAGTGGCGGCACGCTCCTTCGAACGCTGCCCCGGCTCCCAGCTCGACCTCTACGAGGGCGAGGCCAGAGTGCGCCGGAGGCGAAAGAATGAAAAAGGAGAGAGGGATCCCGAGATGCATCAGACCAAGAAAGGCAACCAGTGGTTCCACCGCTGCGCGGAAGGCTTCGCCTACGGCATGAAAGTCCACATCGGCGTGGACAAGGACACCGGGCTGATCTCCTTCACGGCGAGGAGACGGTGGTCTATGCCGACGCCGGCTACCAGGGCATCGAGAAGCGCGACGAGATGGAAGGCAAAGGCATCGGCTTTCGGGTTGCCATGCGGCCAGGAATGCATCGCGCTCTACCCGACACGCCCGAGGGGCGAGTCGATGATCTGATCGAGACCGCAAAGGCTCACATCCGCGCAAAAGTTGAGCACCCCTTTCGAGTGATGTAGACGAAGTCGGCCGGAGGCCATAGCGTCAGTTCGACTTTCAAAAAACCCGGTTACGCGGCATGTTCCTACCGAGGCCGCCGGCCGAGCGTGGCGGAGCCACTAGAATCGCTGCAAGGAAAACGTGTTGGCAGCCCTTACGAACCTGTTCATGGCCAGGCATCAGTTGCTATGCAGGACATGATCAAGGGAGTGGTGTGCCCATTGGGGGCCAGATAGGCCTCAATAGGAGGGTGGATTCGCCGAAAATCAGAAGAATCAGGCCAACTCTTCCTCAATCTGCACCAAGAACGTCCATTTGGAACAAATCGGAGCGCAATCTGCGTTTCACGGGCTTGTTGCCCAGAGCTTCCCTAGCCGCTCTCAGGGAGTAAAGTCGGCAGTGTGATTCCACGCATGGGCGGAGCCTCACCGAGGACACTGAAGAGATGGGTTTCGCGATTCCGTGCGCCCCATGCATAAGCCTGCCGCACGAGCCCGGAGCATCCGACGGGCAGGAGCCAGACGACGTTCTGTCCTCGAAAATGCTGATCCAGCATCCCATGGACGAGTGCCTGCATCGTCGCCTCATCTTCCGCGACGCCCTGGCCGAGAATGCGGAGCGTTGGATACACGGATGCTGCGAGGAAACCCACGAGTGAACCATCCACATTTTCAATCACGGCGAGACGCCAGCAGCCAGATTTGTTTTCCACGAAAAAGCGGTAATCTTGCTCCTTGCGGATGCCATTGAGCCGAAATTCCAAGTCGGCGATGGCAGGCACATCTCCGATGGTGCCTGCTCTCAGCCGCGTGCTCGCACCGGAGAGTCCAGCGGCGGGGACGGTGAGTGTGAGGGCTTGCAGCGTCACATGCGGCACGAAGCCTAGCCTGGTGTAGAGCGAGAAGGAATCGAGATTCATCGCGCTGGAGACGAGCCGCAATGGCTTGCCATTGGCGATGCGGATGATCTCCTCCATCAATGCACGCCCCACGCCGCGTCCGAACGCGGTCGGATTCACACTGACGACACCCACGCCAACATGCAGCTCACGCGGATGAAAAAACGCCGAGCCGATGAGCGCGCCCGCTTCATCCACCGCGACGACGCAGCAACCGGGATCGAGCGTTTCATAGATTTCGCCCATCAAGCGGTAGGGCTCCCAGTCGGTGCCGAAGCGGTCCATGTTCAGCCGCGTGCGATACCAGACGTCGAGCGCGGTGTGCAGCAGTTTTGCCAGCTCGTCATATTGATGTGGCTGGAGACGTTGGAGTTTCATCTTCGTCAATTCACAGAATCCCTTGTTGGCAAGTCCAAAGTTCAATAGGTGGAGTTACTAGCACCGACGAAAGTCCGGCTTGCAGTGCGGCTTTTGATTGCGTACATCATCGGCTGCTGTATATCAAGGTCGCTTGACCAGATTACATTGCTGGCCTGCGACCAAGCCTGTCCTTGCGGGGAAGTTTCCTGGATTAAACTTTATCGCGCCGATGCTCGCCATGTATTGCGTCAACGCTCTTGATATGACGGTGAAGTCTTTCTGCGCATCTGTTTTTTTAACCGGATTATTGGGGCCTGCAAGTGATGCCAGATGTTCATCACGGGCTTCGAGAAGCACCTTCAACGCGTCGTCCGGCCATGTGGCCAATGTCATTGCTGCGCTTACTGGTTTGCCATCGACCAATCGCAGTGTGCCGTCGATGTTTCGTTGATTGATGCTTTTGTTGATATCCAGTATGGCTTTCAGCTTGGCGCATTGAACTGACTCTGCGGCATTGTAGGACTCAATTACCGAGTATTTGGCAGCGCGGATGATAGCCGCTTGTTGGGCAGCGTTCAGGCTGTTCCAGACAGCTTTGTTGATGTGTATCCACGCCATCAGGAAAGGTTGATGCCACGATGGGTGATGCGCATAGCGCGCACCGATCTGACCGATATTTTGCGAGCAGTTGGGTTTAGTACCGGGCTGAATCGGGTATGCAAGGGCCGGACTGCAATCAAGACTACCGGCATCGGGATTACCCAGCGGCGCTGTAGCTGTCGCCTCCTTGACCGGGAATAAATCTGCGAAATCATCATATGGGCTAACGTATTCGAAGCCTTGGATCGTGCCTCTTTGCATCGGCAGCAGAACCGATTGGCCTCCCACCGGCGGATAGAACGTGAGCGTTCTAGCGGGAATAACGCCACGTTTCACCAACAGGTCGCAGGAGCGGTCCACGATGTCCTGCGGTGGGGCCAAGTAACGAATTCTCCAACCTGAGGTGCACAGGCCCGCCAGACCGATACCATTCCCGTGGCTCAAACATTCAGCGTCGCCCGCAATGCAGTCCGGCTTGCCGATAGGCTTCGGAAAATAACCCGAGCCCTGCATTGTACTGCCTACCACAGGAAGAACAATTTGCGTTCCGCCCCGGCTATCCAGTATCGATTGGGCTAATGCGAGACCATTTCCATTGAATCCTTCTATCTTGGCATCGTAAAGAAATCCCATCATTTGCTCGAACCGCATGCCAAACTGCACCGAGTTGTAGGCAAAGCCCCAGCTCGGTTCCGAGAAGAGCGGCTTGGGCGCATTCGCGTTGGCAAACTGGATGCCCGGTCTTAGTGCGCTTACTTCACGGCCCGTGGTCTGACTGCGTTGGAAAATGACTTTCTGTCCACTGGGTAACGCATCGGGTCCGTTTTCATCGGTGTAATCCATTACCTTCTGTATGAAGATTCGCATGGCACCGAAGTCAGCATTTTGGGGGTCCGTGGACACGCCAGCGCCGCGCCCTATGGTCGGCGAGTCGCTGTACTCGTTGTAGGGAATGGTGACATCCGCGATCGCGGGATGAACAAACAATGTCCCGCCTATTGCAACGACCAATGCTGACAGAGTTGTACAAATGTTCATGTTTGTCCCCTTAGGCGCGCTGCTACTTTATCAGAAACTTTCAGCGGATGACCGTTTATTGCCCATGCAGGCCATCGCTCGACGAATGCCACTCGGCGTCCCGTGCCGCATAACGCTCGCCATCACCTGGCCGCAGGGTGTTCTCAGCGAAGAAGATAAGCTTGCGGTGGCGGCACAGGTGCATGGCGGTGTTAGCTGACCAGTGTCTTCGCCTGGGGCGCTGGTGCTCTACGTAGAAGGTCTTCCACACTTAAATCCTCATCAACATCAGGCCAGTAGATTCCGTAGCCAGCCCCAGCAACCTCCCAGTTGTCCCGCTCCTTGGATGTTGCATGCAGAAGCCTAGGAAACCATGCCAACAGCACAGAAACTGTTCGTCCATCAGCTAGGTCAACGATCAGCGTGACATCTGTCAAGGCAACGTTTGATACCCGCTCGCCAAGGTTAGCCATGAAACTCTTCCAATGCCTTCAATAATATAGCTCTCTTCAAGCTGACGAGCCGGTCAATTTCACGCAGCTCTTTGGTGCTGAAACCAGAGCTCGAGGCCAGTGCAACAGGGGCAAACCAGACTTTGCATGACGCCTTATCTCTATCAACACGAACATGCGGAAGCTCGTTTGGCTCGTGACCGTAGAAATAGACCCTGTAAGGTCCGCTTTTGAGGATTGTCGGCATGCGCAGTCGCGACCATCACGTCGGCCTTCACCCCAAGCCTTCATCTCAGGCAGCGGCCTGTGGCTAAAAGTCTTCAGGGGCACCGCACTGCACCCAAAGCAGGACTAGACGATGTGCTCGGCATCGACTCGTACTCTCTCGCGCTGCCAAGCCTGCTGCCCCCATGTCGCGACGGCAAGCCGACACTACCGATTGCCTTTTGCTCGATTGTGTGTGGTACAGAGCATCTGGCAGTTATCGGCTGAGGTATCGCCGCCTTTGCTCCACGCAGAAACATGGTCAGCATCCATCTCCTTTAGCTCGTAGATCCTGTTCTTGTTCGCGTTGTCGCCAATTGCACATAGTGGGCAGTTGGACTCGCCAGTTGCCTTAGCCTCTTGGGTCTGCTTGTTGTAAGCAACACGCTTCGTCTTGTCGTCAAACAAGCGCAAGGCAAGCAGTTTCTTGTCGGTCGACCCACCGAGCAGGTACTCGAAGATCCCCTTCCGATTCGTCACGTACTCATCAGCGGCCAGCTTCCGCACATCGTCCGCGATCTTCCTCGGGTCGTAGCTCTGGCTGTGGTACGTCTCATACAGCCTGCCCCACTCCAGGCCACGCATCTCGGGCAGAACATCCGTGAACACGGTTGAAGTCCAGTCGATCACAGCATTGAAGTAGGCCTTTAGCTCGTTGATGGTCGTGTCATTGCGATGGGAGCTCATGTAGCTGCCGATGTCGCCATTGCTTACCCAGTCCAGCGCCCGCTCTAAGAAGTCCTGCCGGTTAGCGCTTCCTTTGATGTACGCGCTCCACTTCTGGATGTTGGCGTTCTGGCTGTTGCTGAATTCTTCCTTGGCCTTCGTCACGAACGGTCCGGAGTAGATGGCGTTCAACAGCTCTTGTGTATTGAGTGGTACGCCTGCAATGTTGATCGTCTCAAACCACTGTTTGATTTCTGTCTCCGTCCCCTCGCATTCGTAGATCAGCAGCTTTGCGCCCATGATCCGCTCCTGCTGGTCGGCGGGAAGGCTGTCAAAGTTCTGCGGGTTGGTCCCGTCCATCACGGCAAACTTATTCGTGACGAACCTGCCGATGCTGGTGATGCGCTGCTGACCATCGAGGACCTCGAACTTCTGTTCGGCGACCTTGTTGAAGTAGATCAGACCGAGCGGGTACTCCTTAAGCAGCGAGTGAATCACAGCCTGTTCGCGTCTCCCGCCACCCTCTGCATAGATGTAGTTTCGTTGGTACTCTGGCTGGATCGTGAGCTTCCCTCCCAAGCCGAAGAGGCCTTTGCCCTCGAGCTGGTTGTATACAAAGCCATTGCAGACGTCGGCAACGGTGAGGTTGATGCGGAGAGTGGTTTTCATGTAGATTAACCCTGTTCCGGGCGGCGGTGGCGGATGAAGATACGCTTATAGGCCATTTTTGCCACGCCGTTATCGTAGTAACCGGCAGTTGGATTACCTTCTTTGTACGCTCCGGTCCCTCCGCATTTGTAATAGTCATCGACGAACTGCCTTGTCAGGCCTTGAGTAATTTTGTATTTGTCATCAACAAGTCCATTGTCGCTTGTGCCTAGAATCTCAAACTGTTCCGGATTGTACTTGTCTAAGAAGGTGATGGGTACGCCCATCATTCCTTCGTAGTCGCTTGGTATCTCCTTGTAAGTGCCGATTTCTATTGCATCGTAGTTGTCGTATCTTAGATAATCACGCCTGCCCTTGAGCCCTTTGCTGAACTTGATGTTCTCGGCCATAGTCATAAGAGGAAGCTGTTGGTGTCGACGCCCATGGTCTAGGTTCGTAAACCACATGATGCTGCCCATGCTGAAATACTTCGTGCCGTTAACTACTTTCTTGCGAGACTCGGTCTTGATGTCATAGTCATCCTTGACCTGGAACCACTTTGTCCCTCCGTTGTCGACACCAAGCCACATCTTGTTATCCTTGACAAGCGGGAAGCTCTCCTTGTAGGTGATTGCATTCTGATTCCCAATGATTAAAAACTTCTTCTCGTGCGCTACCAGCTGCGCGACATACTCACGAAACAACGAGAATGGTGGGTTTGTCGCGACGATATCTGCTTCTTTCAGTAACGCGATGCACTCTCTGCTCCGGAAGTCACCTCCCGGGTAATGGCTGTCCCCTTTAAGGGCGATGCGGGCGGCCTTGTTGCGCTTGAGGAATAGCTCAACATCAGTCACGTTGGCGGCGCCATCGCCATCCTCGTCTTTCACGTCGTCGAGAACAACGGCAAGGGCTCGTGGTCTCAGTCGCATGCTGTTACCCTCGCTGTATTCCGGAAACAACGTGCCCTGTCCAGCGAGGGGGGAACCGTCGTAGCTGGTGGTGATAAGTTTCTTCAGTCCAAGCCTCTTGAAATTGGCGGCGAAGTACTTGAAGAAGTTGCTTTCGAAGGGGTCATCGCAGTTGCAGTAGACGACCTTGTCTCGGAAGGTGGCTGAGTCATACTCAAGGTAGGCCTCGACTTCCTTCTGGATGTCGACGTATTGGGTGTAAAACTCGTCCTGCTTGGCGGCCTTGGCGGCGCTCAAGCTCTGATTCATTGGCTTGCTCTTCACCTTGACTTCCTCATTCTTCGGAATGGCTGCCCGCTTGAGTCACTTGGGACATGCTGTCTGACCTAAGCCAGACCTTACCTAGAACGACTGGACGCGTCCATAGCCTGCCGTATGAAACTCGGGCATAATCCCGGGGGGCCTGCGACTGCTGGAGCCGTTTCTCCCACCCGAGAGCACTTAACTCCTCTCTCTAAACCTCACCACCCTCAGCTCCACTCCCTCCGGGTAGGGCTGAAGCTGCACGAGGTAAGCCGTCCGGTCCTCAATTGCACGGCTTCAACAGATAGCCCCTCCACCAGGTGAAAGGCGAGGAAGGCAAGGCGGTCAGTCAACACGGGGGCTGGTACACGATACCGGCTACGGCCTTCCTGTGCAGCTAACGCTCCATATCAGAAGCGGGCAGGTGCTCCAGGATATGCAGGGCCTTGAGCTCCCGACTTCTGAATATGGATGTTGGACGGCGAAAACGAGAGGTCTTTATATTGGGACTGTCAACCTTACTCTAATTTAACTGAAATCCTTCAATCACGTTGAGCCCGCCGTAGTTTACGGGCATATCCAAAGAATGCACCAACTCCTAAAACTGGAAGAGGACCAGGAACTGGCGTGCATCTAAAGTTTGACTGGGTAAACGTGGCACCTCCAGCAGTTACGCCCCCAACAGGAGTTGTAACAGTACAAATTGAATCAGATGGGGGAGTTATTGATGAATCTGGGCTAGAATAGGTTGCAGTCATAACAGGGTCAAATCGATTTATGGCATCAAAGTATAGCAAGAAAAAGTTATTATTCCCGGGGCCAGGATCCAGGCCGTTATCATAACTTAAGGTGAAGCTTACATTGCCAGGAGAGTTGTTGTATGTAACAGATGAGCCCGGCAAAAGGTCTCCGGCAAAGGAATCAGCCATGTTTTCGTCAAGAATACTCACAGGAACAGAGCCAATTTGTGCGTTTGTCCCCAAACTTATCCCCCCAACCCCGTAATTATCAAGAGGGCCGCTTCTTGATTCATTAAAAATGAACTTCGTAGAATCATAAGACAAATCAAGTCCGATCGTCTTTAACTTAGGGCTCACCGGATCAAAAGCAATAGCAAGGGCTCCACATGTAAACCTTCCTAGGTCTGTCTCGTTTTTGCAGATATCATAATAAATAGCACTTGCGGCTGCTGCAATAGGCCCTGTTTCTATAAGTGTCGCTGAATGCGCTGGTGTTATTGTGCCAATGGCGCATAAGATAGCGAGGGGAGTTATAGCTGAGGGCGGCACCGAACGAAGGGACGAATACATGATTTTAAAAAATTCAAATAACATCAAAACACAGATTTTGCATATACCCCCCCGCCGCAGGATTGTTGTATTTCGTAGCATAATGCGGGGAACGTCGGTCCAACTTCTATTTGGGCGGATCCGCCTATGTCGCACGGAGACCCTCGGCTGTCCGCCTAAGACGCAACTCTCGCCCGGCTGCCCGGCAGCAGAGGCACTGCGCCACAATGGATCTCACGGCTAAAGGACCAAGGCTGCTGGATCTTAGGCGGATCCGCATAAGATGTGTTCGTACCGTTACAAAAGTGCTGAGAGCCGCTGAGGCGCCAGTAATGAGCCCTTTTTGCAAGATTTATCCTCTTTAGCAAGCGAGCGAGACAGTTTCGCCTTGATCGATATTCAAAGCACGCAAAAATAGCTCTGTCAATATTGTTAGCATTGCTCGCCTGCGATCCTTCAAACTCCGATTTAGTGGATCCGCCCAGGTTGCCCCCGGTTCCTTTGGCCGTCCGCCCAAGCCGCTGGGCTACGGGGAATCATATGCGACCTTCTTTGGCGGGTCAACCTAGATAGTGTGCACTAGATTACAACGTGTCGGCAGGGCTGCTGATGCCGAATGGGCCACGGTTCAGCACATGGGTGTAGATCATGGTGGTTCGGATGTCGTTGTGGCCGAGCAGTTCCTGAATCGTGCGGATATCATGGCCACGTTCGAGTAGGTGGGTAGCAAAAGAATGACGGAAGCTGTGAGAGGTAGCGGCCTTACTGATCTTTGCCTCGATCACGGCGCGACGAATCGCCTTTTGCACCAAGCTTGGATCGAGATGATGCCGACCCTGCTCTCCTGTTTGGTCATTGCGCCAGCGCTGGTGCTGAGGAAACACCCACTGCCAGTTCAACTGCTTGTCCGCATTCCGGTATTTACGGCGGAGCGCTCCGGGTAGTTGCACACTCCCGTACCCCTCGGCAAGGTCTCTCTCGTGCAGGCGTTGCACCTTCCGTAGCTGCACTCGCAACCGCTCTCCTGCACCCAAAGGAAGCATCGTCCGCCGATCCTTCACCCGCAGCCGCAGCGCTTCCATCAATCGCAGCCCACTGCCGTACAACACTTCACTCACCAACTTTTCCACGCCGTCCATCCGTTCCAGCACCGCCCGCACTTCCCCCGGGGTCAACACCACGGGCAGCCGTCGCTTCTGCCTGGCTCGCACCACCCCCTCCAGATCCAGATCCCTCCCCAGCAGCTCGCGGTACAGAAACAGCAGCGCCGCCAGCGCCTGGTTCTGGGTGGAGGGGCTCACCTGCCCGTCCACTGCAAGGTGGGTGAGGAAGGCATTCACTTCCTCACTGCTCATCTCTCGCGGATGGCGGAGCTGGTGATATCGCAAGAACCGACGCAGCCACTGCTCGTAGGTTGCAACCGTGCGGCGGGCGTAGTGACGGGCCTGGAGTTCCTCCCGGTACCGCTGGATCAGGCCTGGCGGTCGAGAAGGTTCATCCCTTCAGGATTCCCTGCGGCAACCAACGCCCTGCAGCCGCTGCCTAGAGTTTGAAGCCCCAGGCAGCCACCGCCATGGCGCCCGAAGACACCGGATTGCCTCCCGCCCCGGAAGACGCCACCAGCGGCGGCGGCTGGTCGGTGATCGATGGCTGGGCCCGTGCCACCCTCTCCCCCAGCGGTCCCCGCCTCTGGCAAACCCTCAACCACAAGAGCGCCTGCCTGTCCTGCGCCTGGGGCACCGGTGGCCAGAACGGCGGCTTCCGCGATGAGCTCGGTGAGCCGTTGCAGCGCTGCCTCAAGAGCGTG
>Ga0164293_10005278_pt1 | contig 11001 bp, 11 predicted proteins | sample GEODES118metaG_FD_111487 | JGI IMG/M metagenome (GOLD analysis project Ga0164293, IMG submission 111487) | Eutrophic lake water microbial communities from Lake Mendota, Wisconsin, USA - GEODES118 metaG | ecosystem: Environmental > Aquatic > Freshwater > Lake | place: USA: Lake Mendota...
AACACCCAGCCTGACAGAAACCGCCCGTCGCTGGCGAGGTCGGTAAAATTCTTGAACCCCACCCATTCGACCGCGCCCATATCACCCTTTTGGAATGCCATGATAATCAGCCAAAAGAACGGATAGAGTGAGATGAAGGCAAGCAGCGCTATCGCGGGGGCCATGAGATAGAAATAATAGGCTTTGCGAGCTGCTGGGTTGAAGGTTTTGGGGACGGGAAGCGCTGCCGACAGGGGGCGCGCTTCAACTTCGGACGATACTTTCCGCGCCCGATAGCGATCCTGTGCCTGGCCTGCGTCGCCCGCGTGTGACAGGGTTTCAGTCATTGGCGGCCTCGTTCATGCGAATTGCCGCTATGGCAGGCGCATCTGGTTCTGGTGGGTGGAATTGAGGATAAAGGACCGCCGCCGCAAATTGTAGATGCGGCGGCGATACCCTTGGCTCTTCGGCCCTAGCCGGCGTTCAATTCGTCGAGCTGCGACTTCAGTTCGGCTCCGGTTGCCGCCGGGTCGAGTTCTCCAGAAAGCATACGCTGGGTAGTCGATGCGATGATCGAGTGATACTCGTTTGCTTTCGGGATCTTCGGCCCGAGGACGAAGTGCGGATCTTTGATGCCGAAGTTGTAGACCGGCTCGAAGGTCAGTGCGTTTGGCATGCTGCTGGGGCGCTGGCCCGCTGCAATCACGTCGGGCCGCGCCAGAACCGACTTGCGGGTCGGGGTGCCGCCAAGACCCTTGAGCACTTCATACTGGTTGTCAGCCGAGGTGGACCACTGCGCAAAGATATAGGCAGCCCGCTGCAGCGCCTCGTCGGCATTGGCGTTGATAGCGATGCCGCCGATACCGCAGTTGGTACCGTTGACCGCTTCGCCGCCGTTCTTGATCCACTCGGGCGCACCTTTGGGGCAAGTCGCGTAGCCGGTTTTGCCACCCGCTGCCATTGAGGTGGCTGCGTCTTCGACCGATGCCGCAAATTCGTGGTATTGCACCTGCATGGCGATGTTGCCGGACTGATAGACCGTGTTCAGTTCGAGAGTCCCGTTTGCGAGGTTGTCCGGGTGCGACACATCCGCAAGGGCTTTGAACTTTTCAAGGATCAGCACCGACTGTTCGTCACCCCAGTTTGTAGCACCTGGGGTTTTCGAGCCAAGCTTGTCGTCGATCGCATAGTCAATCCAGCGGCCGTTGGCAAAGCACATGCGCTGGATGTCAAGCTGGGTCGTCCAGGCGAACGAGCCTTGGTGCTGGGCATAGCCGTAAGGCACATCCTTGCCCGCTTCCTTTGCCTTCTTGAAGAAGGTCGCGAAGTCGAGAACGTTCTGCCAAGTCGTCTCACTGGTGAATTCAAGGGGGTAGCCGTATTCGGCTTCGAAATCCTTGGAATTCGCTTCGAACAGGTCCTTACGGTAAAACGTGCAGGCGATAGCGGCGTCGTAGGGTAATGCCACGATGCGGTTGCCATCGTAGAACCGGCCGCAGGCGGTCAGGAAGTTTTCGAACCAGACGTCATCGCCGTACCCTTCGGGGTCTTGCGGCAGCGTCTCGTCGCCGAACATCGGCGTAAGGTCGGCGTAGAAATCGGCGAAGGGGGCACCAATCGGTTTGTCCTGCGAATACTGCAGCACATAGTCGGCTGTACCCGAACGCAGGTCGATGCCGGCCTTTTGCTGCACGACCGGAAGGTCGTCCGTCAGGATCTCGACAGTGATACCGGTCAGATCGTAGAAGGCGGTCAGTTTTTCGCGAATTGCAAAGGAAGGTGGGGTGTTTTCTGACAGAAACACCAGTTTCGAACCGGAGAATTGTTTCCACTTGGCTTCGTCGGACGATTGGGCCGACACGCGGGTCGCCATGATCGTGGAGTTCAGGCCGACACCGAGGGCTCCGGTCCCCAGCATGGTCGCGCCCGCACCGCCAAGTTCAAGAAACTTCCGGCGGCTGATACGTGAATGTATCGCTTTCTTAGGTGTGTAGAACATCGATAGCCTCCCCTGTCCCGGCGACGGATTATCCCGCCCCCTTACCCTCCTTCGCGCAGCGCCAGTCGCCCGCCCGTCTTCGTGCAGCGGCACTGATTCTCACGCGTAAGGATGAAGCTAACCCGAGGTCATACAGTCTTGCAAATTATTTTCTTACATGCAGGGAACCAAACTGCCCTTTCGTACGGGCGAGTGAATCTAAGTTGGCAGATATCATGTAAAATCTTGTATTATTAGGATATTGTATGAATTTCGTGCGGGAAAAAAATTTCCTGCTGCACCACATTCTTAGCAGTCAGCAGTATTTTCCTGCAGGCCAGCTGCCTTTTTCGGATCTTTGAGAAAATGATTTTCATTGATTTTCGGGGTATGGGTCTTTCCCCGTGACGGCGCGTCCGGCCCCCAGCCTCGTAGGGCCGGGGCCGCGATGCGTGTTCGGGCGGGACTATCCCAGATGGTACGTTTGCGGCAGGCCATAGACGGGCGTGTCGATACCTTCCATCCGCGCTTTCAGTTGCAACGACAGGAACTGCGAATAATGGCGCGACTGGTGCAGGTTGCCGCCATGGAACCACAGCCCGTCTTGCTGGGTCGGTTTCCACATGTTGCGCTGTTCGCCCACCCAAGGACCCGGGTCCTTGGGTGTATCGGACCCAAGACCCCAGCACTTGCCCACCTTGTCAGCCACCTCCTTGCCGATCAGATCCGCCGCCCAGCCGTTCATCGACCCATAGCCCGTGGCATAGACGATCACATCGGCGGTCAGATGCGTACCATCGTCCAGCACCACACCATCCGGCACCACCTCGGTCACATTGCCATGGGCCAGCTTGATCTTGCCGTCGATGATCAACTGGCTGGCGCCCACGTCGATGTAATAGCCCGATCCGCGCCGCAGGTACTTCATAAACAGGCCCGATCCATCGGCCCCCCAATCCAGCCAGAACCCAGCCTTTTCCAGCCCCGCGTAGAAATCTGCATCCACCTCCTTGATCTTGTCATAGATCGGGATTTGGAATTCATGCAGGATCTTGTACGGCAGAGAGGCAAAGATCAGATCTGCTTTTTCCGTCGTCATACCCGACCTGACCGCCTGTTCGGAATAAAGCGCGCCAAGCCCGTATTCCATCAACGGTTCCGACCGCACGATATGAGTCGATGACCGCTGCACCATCGTCACATCTACATCGTTTTCCCAAAGCGCGGCACAGATGTCGTGGGACGAGTTGTTCGAGCCGATCACCACGGCGTGTTTGCCGCGATAGGCATCGGGGCCAGGACGGCGCGACGAATGGTGCTGGTCACCCTTGAACGTGTCCATGCCCTTGTAAGTCGGCAGGTTCGCCTTGGCCGACATTCCTGTGGCAAGCACCAGCTGTTTGGGCCGCAGCGTCACGTCGGTGCCGTCGCGGTCGACCACCACTGTTCATTCCTGTTTAGCCTCATCATATCTGGCGGGTTTGCAGGTGGATTTGGACCAGTAGTTCAACTCCATCACCTTGGTATACATCTCCAGCCAGTCCCCGATCTTGTCCTTGGGGGCGAAGACGGGCCAGTTTTCTGGGAATTTGATGTATGGCAGGTGATCGTACCAAACCGGATCGTGCAGGCAAAGTGACTTGTAGCGGGTGCGCCAGCTGTCGCCTGCCCGGTCGTGCTTTTCAAGAATGATCGCAGGCACACCAAGCTGGCGAAGCCGAGCGCCAAGGGCGATGCCGCCCTGACCACCGCCGATGATAAGGACATAGGGTTGTGTGCCATATCCGAGTTCGCGCAGCTCGGCCTCGCGCTCTTCCTGCCACGAAGGGCGATTCTTTCCGGCACCGTGCTTGGCACCGAGCGGACGATTGAAACCCTTGTGTTCCTCATAACCCTTTAGTTCGACCATCGTGGTCAGCAGCGTCCAGATCTTGCCGTTCACAAGCCGGACCAGACCGTAGCCGCGCGCGACCGCCGTCTCGAATTCGATCCAGGCCGTCGTCACGCCGCCATCTTCGCTGGCAGGTTCCCCTTCTGCGACTTTCCAGCCCAAGGGTCGGGTCGTGGCAAGTTGCGCACCCAGCATGGCGGCGATCTGATCCTTGCCTTCACTGGTGTGCAGGTTCCAAGTGAATGTCACCAGATCACGCCAGTAACAATCGTCCTGAAAGCATGACAGCGCTGCGGCGATGTCACCGCGAGACAAAGCATCACCAAAAACGTCAAGTACTGAAGTCACCTCGTCGTTCGCGCGCCTTTTCAGCAATTCGACCTCCCTTTCGAATCAAGGTGATCAACATCATCCAAGCCCGGTGCGCTTGTAAACTTTTTTCACGGAGGCGAAACCAAGCCAGTCAGTCAGGTTTGTACAGCCTGTGCCTACTGGCCAGACCCGGCGGTTGGCATACAGGGCGAAAGCAGACGTGACTCGACTTTCCCGACGGTCAGACATGGTCGATCCAGCGGGGGTCAGGCAGCGGCCTCAGCACTCAGTCCAGTCGGTCGTCGTATCGTGTTGCCATGCCGCGCGATGCAGGAGTGGGCGGTCATCGGCGAACTCGGCGTAGCCGACGCAGAGGTATCCTGTGAACACCCAACTCTCCGGCACGTCGAATACCGAGCGCACTGCTTCCGGGTTGAGAATCGATACCCAGCCGACGCCAATATTTTCTGCCCGCGCAACCAACCAGAGTGTATGGATGGCCATAACAGTCGAAAATTGCAGGGTTTCTGGCATCGTCCTGCGACCAAGTCCGCGGCCTTCGGCCGGGGTGGTCTCGGTGAAAACGGCAAGGTGCACAGGAGCGTCGCGCAGTCCGGCGAGCTTCAGCGACACATATTCGGACCGCGTCGCATCATCGTATTCCTCCGACGCCGCCTGATTGCAGCTTTCGAAAATCGTTTGGATTTGCGCGCGGCGCCCGGGATCCTTGACGCGCAGGACACGCCATGGGCGCGAGTTGCCCACCGAGGGGGCCATGTCCATGGCTGCCCTCAACCGGTCCAGCACCGGCTCGTCGACCGGGTCGGTGGAAAAGTGCCGGACATCGCGCCTCCAGCGCAGGATCGTGCCGAGAGCATCAGATTGTTCCGCTGAAAATTTCATTCCGCCTCATTTTTCGACACACATTCTGGCAAGCACCAGAAAGTCATTCCCGACTCACTTCATTGGTGCGGTCAGTAAGCATACCGCTTTTCGGCGCAATATGTTCCACCTTGACTTGGTCGTATTTGGCACTCCCGATCCTGCTTGATCATGCGGTTCCGTACCGATTTGCGCGACCGATTCCGGATTGAACTTCTCACCCGTGGCAGGTCAGTTGCAACTGCTGACAGAAAGACTGCATGGGAGTTCCTGCAGGACCTGCTCGAAGCTGTGCCCTATCAGGTTCACACGATCCTGACCGATAACAGCATTCAGTTCGCAGAGCAGCCCCGCAACCGCAACACCATCTACTCCCGGCCAATGCGCTTCGACATGATCTATGATCTGTGAGGCCAACGGGATCGAACATCGCCTCACGAAACCCAACCAACCTTGGACCAACGGCCAGGTCGGGCGCATGAACTGCACGATCAAGGACGGTGTGGCGGATCAGAAACCGATCCGGGGGATCGGTTTGCCGCTGAACGTCAAACGCCTCCATTCCGACAACCACGATCAGCTGCGAACGCACCTTGCCGACTTCATGGCCGCCGACAACTTCGCCCGCAGGCTGAAGACCCTCGGCAGTCTCACGCCCTATGACTACATCTGCAAAATCTGGACATCCGAGGTGGATCGATTCATCCTAAACCCGATCCACCAGATGCCGGGACTGAACACCGGGATGCTTCTTTTTGAACAGTTCCTTTGGCTGGGCTGAATGCCTCTGTTCATGAAGCAGCAGCTTGCGAGCCGGCTGCAGGCTCAAACGCAAAGGCGAGGTCCCTCTCGGACTGCATTTCCACAAGAACATCGACGAATGCCTTGAGCGGACCACGTGGCTCCGATCCTTTTCGCCAGATCAAGCCGTAGCTGATATGCATCCAAGGTTCAAAGATGTCGATGAAAGCCATCTCGCCGGATGCGATTTCATCCTGCAGAAACCGCGTAGAGCACATGCCGATCGAGTGCCCGTTGCGCACCGCAGCCTTGATCCCGTCGAATGTCTCAACCCGGATCGCCGGAATGAAAACGCCTGATTGGACGTCAACGCGGCCCGCCTTGTCGAAAGGCACGGGGATCATCTCGGCGAAACGCGCCTGGATAGCCGTAAAGGCCCAAGGGTACGACACCAGATCCTCCCAGCTGACGCGGTTGGCGCGCGCCAGCGGATGATCGGACCTGCAGAAGAAGCGGCCGGGCTCCCGGCCGAGGAATGTGCCTTCGAGGTCAGGCATGGTCTTGACGGATGCAAGATCGGTGACCGCAAGGCCCGATGTTCCCTCGCGGACATCCGAGATGCAGGTCATCCAGTCACGGACACGAACCTGCCCGTGAGATTGCGGGAAGCGCGATGTGTAGGTTGCGAGTGCCGTCATTCCGATGGCTTCCGCCACGAGCGGCCCAAAGGAAACGCTGAAATCTGACTCCTCGTCCGGATGCTCAGCCCTTGCTGCAAGACGGAGGTCGGCGAAGCCCTTCAGCAACGCTTCCGCATGCGCGAGAGCCGCCTTTCCCTGCAAGGTCAGAGCGACATGCGTCTTGGACCGGTCGAAAAGTATGACTCCCAGGTCGCCTTCTATTCTCTGAAGGGCTCGGCTCAGGGCTGGCTGGGTCATGTTCAGGACAGATGCTGCGCGACCGAAGTTGCGCTGCTTGTCGAGCACCTGAACGATCAAAAGCTCCTTTTCGGTACGCACCTGACCACCGCTCTTTCTCGTTATGCACAGACTGCATCGTGACGCCGTGTCAAAGCATAGGCCGTCCTGACCCAAACTTCGCCTGAAATCGCAAACCGTGATGCAGCCCAGCGCGCGGAAGCGGGGCTCACGGTGCCTTTCTGATGCAGTTCGTGCATCAAAACCGCCCGCGAATGAATTGGACGCGTTTTTGGGCCGTCGATAACGGTTGCTGGTGGTGACGCGTGACGGATTGAGTCGCCGCCGGGAAAGCGTTGCGCGGCTGGCTGAACAGCCGTGAGTCTGACGAGGGTCGCGGCGGTCTCGAACAGGGGAAACCGAACGTGATACGGAAATTCAGCGCCGAGTTCTTCGGCACATACTGGCTTGTCTTCGGCGGCTGCGGCAGCGCGGTGCTCGCTGCGGGCTTCCCGGAGCTGGGGATCGGCTTTGCCGGTGTTGCGCTTGCCTTCGGGTTGACGGTACTGACCATGGCCTATGCGGTCGGCCACATTTCTGGCGGTCACTTCAATCCCGCCGTGACGCTGGGCCTTTGCATTTCCGGTCGGGCTTCCTGGGGTGATCTGCCTGCATACTGGGCCGCGCAGGTGATCGGAGGCGTTGGCGGAGCGATCACGCTGTATCTTATCGCCTCTGGGGCACCGGGCTGGGTCGCAGGCGGCTTCGCCTCGAACGGATATGCAGAGTTGTCGCCCGGGGGCTATGGGCTGATCGCCGCACTCATTGCGGAAACAGTTCTTACGGCGGGTTTCCTGATCATCATTCTGGGTGCGACAAAGGCATCTGCGCCCGCCGGGTTTGCCCCCCTCGCCATCGGCCTCGGCCTGACGCTTATTCACCTTGTTTCGATCCCGGTGACCAACACCTCGGTCAATCCGGCCCGATCCACAGCGGCCGCGCTTTTCGCGGAAACCGGTGCTTTGGGTCAACTCTGGCTGTTCTGGGTGGCACCGCTTCTGGGCGCAGCCTTGGGGGCCTTGATCTGGAACTATTTGCTTGCGGACAAGACAGACCTGCAGACACTCAACAAGGTACCTGCCCGATGATCACCCCTCTCTCCGAACACCAATCGTCTTCGGCCACCCGCAGCGTTCGGATACCGATGGACGGCCCCGCAAGCCCATGGTCTGCCGTAGCCCCACAGTTCAACGGCGCGTCGAAAGCCAAAAGAAAGAAGGTCTTCAAGCACGCACTTGCCCTTTGTCTTCTTGGTTTGACCTTTGTGCCGCAACCCGCCGCCGCACAATCTACACAAGAACTGGCCAAGGAACTTGCCAATCCGATCGCCAATCTCGTGAGTTTGCCTTTCCAGTACAATTACAATGGCGGTTTTGGCGAGGGTGACGGGGAACAGAACGTCATCAACATCCAGCCAGTCATCCCGTTCTCGATCAGCGAGGACTGGAACGTGATCTCGCGCACGATCTTGCCCGTCGTGGACCAAGGCGGCTTCACGGATGACCACGTATCGCAGACCGGGTTTGGAAATACGCTGCAGAACTTCTTCTTTTCGCCGAAGGAGCCGACCAAGGGCGGATTGGTCTGGGGCGTCGGTCCTGTCCTGCAGATTCCGACGGCAACCGATGGGATAGCCCCGAACCAATGGGGCGCAGGGATCACCGGAATAGCCCTTAAACAGAACAACGGCTGGACGGTCGGCGTTCTGGCCAACCATGTCTGGTCGATCAGCGGGAACGACAAGTTCGGTGAAACGAGTGTCTCCTTCCTGCAGCCTATTGTCGGATACGCGACCAAGAACGGGACGTCCTTCACGCTGAACACGGAGTCTGCCTACGACTGGGAGACGGAGCAGGCGTCCGTTCCGATCAACTTCACAGTCGGACAGCTCGTGCAGATCGGCGGCAGGCCTGTGCAGTTGACAGGCGGCGTCCGCTATTGGGCGGATGGCCCGGATGCAGGGCCAGACGGCTGGGGTGCCCGGCTGGTCGTCACCTATCTGTTTCCCACGAAGGGCTGATTGCCGGAAAGCAAGACCCAGAAAGGTAAAGCGAGTTTGGCTTCCCTTGCGGGGTAGCCAGGCGGACTGCCTCCAACCGCCTAAACCCAGCAGAAAGACAACACAGGCCGGTTTAATGCTTACGGAATTTCGCGATTTCATTGCCCGCGGCAATGTCATGGATCTGGCGGTGGGGATCATCATCGGTGCGGCCTTCACCGCCATCGTGTCAAGCCTTGTCGGTGACCTGATCAACCCCCTGATCGGGCTGATTCTGGGCGGGATGGATTTCTCGAACATGGATCTGGTGATGGCAGGAGAGGTGCCTGCCGGGGCTGGCCTTGCCTCTGCGCGCGACAGTGGCGCAGCCGTGTTCGCCTATGGGGCCTTGATCACCGCCGTGATCAATTTCCTGATCATCGCCTTCGTGGTGTTCCTGCTGGTCAAGGCGATGAACCGGATCAAGGAAGCTGCAGTCAAGAAAAAGCCGCGGTCGAAACGCCGCCCGGCCCCAAGCAGGAACCCCTGCTTGTCGAAATCCGCGACGCGCTGGGCGCGCGGGCCTGAGTCCGGGTCATTCAATCCTGAAAACCCGGCAACACTCTGAAAAAAGGGAAAGTGACCATGGACAACCACCCCGAAGACCCCGGCACCGGCCCGCGCCTTGATCGCAGGGCATTCCTGACCACCGGCGTCATTGGCGCAGGCGCAGGTGCTGCCGCCGCTCTGCTTCCCACTGCCGCAACGGCCCAGACGGACGTTGCGAGCGGCACCTATCTGCCCACCGGCTTTCCGGCCCCGGGCCTTGGGTCGGTGCGCGAGTCGATCGTGCCACTTCAAATGAGTGAAGAGCTGATCGTGACAACCCCACAGCCCGTCTATGTTCTTCCACGCGACCACAAGTTCCACGCGGGCCAGTTCTACGCAGCCAACCATTTTTGGGAATGGCACTACTGGTCGGGGTTCTGCAATGACGCGGATGGCAATGACTATGCCTTGTTCTTTGGCATTGCGCCTACCGGCTATGACCCCAAGACAGGCGGCTTCGGCTTCGTTCCCGCCGTATTTTCGGTTTCGCCGATCAAGGAGGGCAAAAAATATTATTACTTCAACAATTTCCCTGATTTCAAACCAAGCCGACCCCTAGACAGCACGTCGCCCGCAGATTTCCAATACGATCTGCGCAACGACGAGGCTGGCTGGACCCTCAACGAGAGGTACTATGCAGAAAAGGAGCAGTGGTTCATCAAGATGAAGTCCAACAATCCAGCTGACCCCTGGTGCGACCTGAACCTCAGTCTCGCCGCGCCGGGGTATATTCCGCGGACCCCTACGGGCATTGAAGAGGAAGGGGTCAGTGACGACGGCCGCTATAACCCGCAGACGATGGACGGCCTCTCCTACTACTACATTGCACCGAACATGCCATTCAGCGGCCAGATCGGTTTCGACGGCAAAACCGTCGACGTGACAGGCAGTGTCTGGCTCGAGCATCAGTGGGGCAACATCAAGAACCTGCACCAGGAGAGTGTCCGCTGGCGGTGGTTCAGCTTCCGCTTCAACGACGGTCGCATGCTGGCATTCCGCCATTGGGTCGTCCTGCCCGACAATATGCCCATACACGAGCGCAACCACTACTGCATGGTGCACCCCGACGGGCGCATCGAATATGGTTTCCCGAACCGCGAAATGCGCTTCACTCCGACCCGGTCATGGACAGTTCCCGGCACCGATAATGCGTGGAGCGCTGAAGGCCTGATGGAAACGCCGTTCGGGAATTTCTTCCTGAAATCCCTGGTCGATGATTCCGTCTTCATCAGCAAGGCCGGCATGGTGTTCTGGGAAGGCCCGATGGCAATGCTGGAGAACGACTCCTCCGGAGAGCAGATCGGCATGGCCTATGCCGAGGAGTACTTCCAGCCGCGCGGCGGGCCTCCGCTGATGCGAACCCTGCCAGAACAGGATCTTTCGCGCGAGCTGCCGCTTGCGGGTCTTGCCCCGAAACCGTGATTCAAGGATGGCGGCGGGTCAGCGCCCGCCGCCCTGAACGTGACCAACTTTCGGAGTCGGTGCCAATGGCAAACAGAACTGCCCTGATCGTCTGCAGCCTCGCGGCAGTCCTTTCAGCCGAAAGCGCAGAGGCCGGAAAGGCCCGCGACTATCTGAATGCACCCAAGGATACCTGGGTGACATTCTACAACTATGGCTGGCGCAGTGCGATTGCCGCCTTCAACGCCGGAGT
>Ga0164293_10005283_pt1 | contig 10987 bp, 16 predicted proteins | sample GEODES118metaG_FD_111487 | JGI IMG/M metagenome (GOLD analysis project Ga0164293, IMG submission 111487) | Eutrophic lake water microbial communities from Lake Mendota, Wisconsin, USA - GEODES118 metaG | ecosystem: Environmental > Aquatic > Freshwater > Lake | place: USA: Lake Mendota...
GGCGAGCGAAACATCAAAACAGATTGAAGCGACGCCGGTAGTGGATAAAGCGGTAGAATCAAAAACTGAATTTATCTTTGAAAACTCTAACTGACACTGGCACTAAAAAAGGGGGAGCCGACAAGATGACCAAACCATGGTGGTAACAAACCCCAACGAGGTGGAAAGTTATTTCCGGTATCCGGATTTAACCGAGCAGGTTATCTATTTAGCCAGAACGATCAAAGGCACCATTACAGAAGATATTTATCGGGAGATGGTTTTTTTGATGAAGTACGATGAAGTGAAGGCCGCTATTCAAGGTATAGTTGATATGCCGGACCGAAACATCGATATGATGATTAAGTTCCTGCATCAGAACAAAGGAGAATTAGCAGCAAGAAAACGCAAATATTTTGAAGAGTTGGCTGATGATGAAATTGTCCGCATACAGTCCAACTTTAAAGAAATATTCGCTACGACTTAAATATCCTTTTCATCAACACCCATTTCTCGCCCTCCTTTGCCCATGGAAGCGGAATCTGGAATTTCCACATTAGTTTTTCCCATTCAGCGATCTTGGGATTGGTGGCGTCGAACGCGGCTTTTTTCTCAAATGTGAAATCGTCATCAGCCTCAAGGATCATGAACATCCGGGTACCGATTCGGTAGATCTCAATGTTTGTGATGCCCGCATCGATATCGTGCTGCGTCACCTCCGGCCAGGCGCTGCCGGGGGCATGGTAATGCTCATACTCCGCGATCAGGGCTTCATCATCTACCAGGTCAAGGGCTAAACAGAATCTTTGCATGGAATAGAGTTTAGTTTATGTACAGGTAGTTTATTTTCGCTTAAGGTAAGTTTCTGCCGTTAAAACTGCAATACGCGATTGTGCGTAATCCTTGATATTCCTTGTCAGCAAGTTTGAAATTCCGTTCTCGATTGCCGTAAAATACTGAATGGCGTCTTCAAAATCCGCGAACTTTGAACTTAATGCAAGGTCTATGATCTTATCGTCCACGGCCAGAACCCTCACCAGTACTTTGAAACTGTTCAGAATTCTTCTACTCTCAGAGGCATTATACTGTTTGGTTAGCAAGTAATGCAGGTTGCTAAATGAAAGTGAGCTGATGTAGATGGCAATCTTGCCTTTATCTGATAAAGTAAATAATCGGGCTGCAGCCTCATAGTATGGCTCACGCTGGCTCAGTAAGTCCAAGGCAATATCCGTGTCAATAAAAACCTTATCCATTCTATTTGTACTTAGCAGCCAGGTAGTCCCCGTATTGCTTTTTATGATCGCTTTTCTTGTCGAGTTTTAGCACTCCAGATAGGCTCTTGACAAGAGGTGAAATGTCATCGGCATTCACTTTGCTTTTGGCTGTGACACTAACGAGGTAATTTTCTATCAGGTTTGACAAAGAGGTATTCCGTTTCCGCGCATATTCCTTGGCTGCTTCGATGACCTCTTTGTTGAGCGACAAAGTCAATTTTGTATCCATGTCATTTCTTTTGTACGTATAAATATAAAGTAAATATACGTAAAAGATCTGGTAAAATTGTGTAGCTGGTGTGAGAAAGGCGCTCGCCCGGGCTTGGCTAATCTCTAAAAAACTGTTTGAAGGCTTTCATCGTCTGGAGCGCTGCCGCATCCGGATCCGGCCATGGAAACGCTTCTGCGGAAACATATCCTTCGTACCCCATCTCCTTCAACGCTGATGCAACGGGCCCCATTTCGGTATGACCGTTTCCAACAGGCCTGCGGTTGCTGTCGGCAAAATGCACATGCCCAATATGCCGCACATGCGCACGAATACTGGCCGGCATGTCCGCTTCTTCGATGTTCATGTGAAACAGATCGGCCAGCAGTTTTACATTGCGGAGATCTGCTGATTCAATAAAGTTCACGCCTGCCTCCAGCGTATTGAACAGCGTGGTTTCGTAGCGGTTCAGCGGTTCATAGATCAGGGCAACTCCTTTTTCTTTTGCCTGATGGCTCAACAACGCGAGTCCCTCTGCCAGCCATGCCAACGCTTGGCTTCGGTCCTGACCCTGTTGGCCCTGCATGGAGCCAATGATGGCTGGCGCGCCAAATGCAGCGCCAAATGCGATCATGTCAGATATAAAAGAGATGGCTTGTTTGCGCACCGTTTCGCTGGGGTCTGTGAGTGTGAGTCCATGTAACACTTTGCCCGCACCCGTACCCACAGCGGCTAGTTTGAGCTTGTATTTGGCGAGCAAGGAAGCTAATTCTATTTGATCAACCGCAGCTGCCGAAGCGGTGAAAAGTTCGATGGCATCAAAGCCCAATTCAGATGCCTTAGCCATGCCCTGCTCCAGGTCAGCCCAGAATATCCAGGGGCCGGTCTTGATGTCGTTGACTAAAGCAATGGTCACGCAGGATCTGATCATGGGTAATTATTTTTCCAGGTCAACCATTATTTTGGTGATCCCCTTGGCGTTCTTTGCCCAATCGGCCAGGGCCTGGCCCGCCTCATCCAGCGAAACCGTTTTGCTGATGACATCATCCACGGGAAAGTTTCCGCCTTCGAGGTAGGCGATCACTGTCGGAAATTCATTGGTGCAATTGCGCGAGCCCAGGATCTCAATTTCCTTTCTTACAAATAACCCGGTATTGAATTCCACCGGTGATTTGGCGTAGCCTATGCAAACAACACGACCCGTGTAGGCAACTTCGTCTACCGCTGACCGGTAGGTGATATGATTACCCACCGCCTCGATGATCACATCCGGCCCATCGCCGCCGGTGATTCTGCTGAGCTCATCGTGGAGGTTATGCCGACTGGTATCAATGAAATGCTTTGCGCCGATTTTTTCTACGATCTCTTTTTTCGATCCATCGATATCGATGGCGATCACCTCGGCACCTAAGTTGACAGCACCCGCGATCGCGCCCATGCCTACGATCCCGCAACCGATCACGGCTACGATATCATCTTTCGTGACACGCCCCCGGTTGACGGCATGAAAGCCTACCGTCAAAGGCTCTGCCAGCGCCAGTTCGCGCAAGGATAGCTTAGAAGAGAAGTGAAGATCTTTCCAGTGTATCGCAATGTATCGTGTCATGGCACCCGGTCTTCGTACCCCCATGGTTTTATTGTCCTGGCAAGCATTGATCCTTCCTTTTCTGCATGAAATACATTTCCCGCAATTCAAATAGGGATACACGGTAGCGTTCATGCCGGGTTGGATATGTGGTGGGACGTTGGCGCCCGTTTGTTCAACCGTGCCGCCTACTTCATGGCCCAGCACATTGGGATATTCCTGCAGTTCAAAAAGACCTTTGAATCCGTTCAGGTCGCCCCCACAAAATCCAACCATCCCGATGCGCAACAGGACCTCATCGGGCCCCGGTACCGGTACGTCAATGTCTTGTACGGCAGTTTCGCCAATGGCGGTTAACATCAATGCCTTCATTTTGTGGGGTTGTTTGTTTCACCAACGGCGGTTAATATCAATGCTTTCATCTTGTGGGGTTGTCTGTTTCGCCAATGGCTGTCAAAAACAATACTTTCATCTTCTGCGAATTATTTGCGTTCTATGTTATTTTCCGGACGGCCTTCAAACCACATCCTGTTCTTGACTGGTGCCACCGTCGCCGCGATTTCCTCCAGCAATCCTGCAGGCACATCGAGCTCAAGAGCCTTGACATTCTTCTGAACCATGGCTGAGTCACACAGGCCAACAATGGTGCTGGTGATGTCAGGGTGCTGGACCGCATACCATATCGCCAAATCGCTGAGCGACACACCATATTTTTTACAGATCGCCAACAGCGCCGGCTGTAGGGCCTTCACCTCGGCGGGCGCATTGTGCCAACTGGGTATAGAAGCATCAGAAAGAATTCTTTGCACCAGCGGTGCCGCATTCATCAAGCCGAAGCCTTTCTCTTTCGAGAGCGGAACCAGTTCGTCATTGATGCCATCGGCCAATAAATTATAATGCGCCCACGACAGTATCGTATCTACATCAACCGTCCGCGCGATCTCGGCCAGGTAATTAACCGGCAAACCCGTGATGCCGATGAATCGTGCTTTCCCGGATTCTTTGATTTTTTGGATGGCAGGTACCGCTTCGTTCAACACCTGTTCCTTGCTGCCAAATTCGATGTCGTGCAACTGCAACAGGTCCACATAATCCGTCTGCAATCTTTTCAGCGAGGCATCCGCGCTGGCGATGATCCTATCGTACGAAAAATCAAAATCCCTCAGGTCATTACGCCCGCATTTGGTGGCGAGAATGACCTGGTGGCGTTTACCGGCGAGGGCCTCGCCAAGTTTGGTTTCGGCCACGGTGATGCCGTAGAAGGGGGCAACGTCGAAAAAGTTGATGCCCAGGTCGATGGCGGCGTGCACGGAACGCTCACCTTCCGCATCATCGCAGTCGTTGAAGACATTGCCCAGCGGCGAGGCGCCAAAGCCCAAAACAGATAAGCTCAAATGGGTTTTGCCCAGTTTGCGGTACTCCATCGTACGTTTAATCTAAGTTTTATGGAAAAAGCTTTAAGATAATCAATAAACAGTTTTGGTGGTTTACGGTAAATATGTGGCAGATATCGGCAGTGAAAAATGGAAAGACCATAGGAAGGGTAAAGTTGCCGATTCAAATAAGTAAAATTGCCCTAAAATTGGTATATTGGTGGTAGAATCGATTGCCATGACGAAAGCAGCATATCCCGAAGCCGACATTCTCGAAGCAGTACCCAGCCAGATCAATGATAGTGAGATACTATACTTACTGCATAATAGGGACATCAACTGGAAATACTTAAATGCCTTTAAGAACCTGGCGGCGTTCAATGACGACATTATTTCAGACTGGTTGAATGTTAGTGTTAAGACCTATAGAGAGTATCGGAAGCCTAAAAGCATACTCAAGGAGAACGTAAAGGAGCAGATACTCTTATTGCTTGCATTATTCAAACATGGTAGTGAGGTATTCGGTTCTCCCAAGGAATTTTCTAATTGGCTGAGTACTTCTAATTTTCATTTTGATGGTGAGAAGCCGGAAACTTTTTTGAATACCGTGACGGGCATTAGGTTCGTTGACGATCGATTGACTGCCATGGAGTATGGCGACAATGTTTGATGAATGGAAGTATTCAGGATATCGAAGGAGGCTTATTCAAAGGAATTATCTTCATCAGGAACAGCCAACAGATGGAATCTTAGGGGACAACAGGTGATCTATGCCGGATCTTCCAGATCTCTTGTATCACTGGAATTGATCGTGCATAAAGGTGCCGTGGTTCCTACAGAAAAGTACAGGGTGATGATTATCTCCATAGCTGATGACGATTACCTGATAAAGCAGTTGCAGATGAAAGACCTCCCTGCTAACTGGCGGACATTTTCCGCATATCCCATGTTGCAAAGAATCGGTTCACCATGGATCACGAATCAGGAAAGCCTTGTGCTGAAGGTTCCTTCTGCTGTTATACCCTTTGAATACAATTACATGATCAATACAGAGCACCCGTTGTTCAGCAGTAAAGTACATCTGGCGCGGACGGAAGAATATTTTTGGGATTCGAGGCTTCTTGATGCGTAGGGTAGATGGCAGATCGATCTTGCAAGGGCTCTCCTTCTTTCTAAAATAAATGGCAGAGTAACTACCTTCGCCCATTCATCACCCATGCATATTGCCAACATAACCTTGCCCGATTTTCCGCTGCTGCTGGCGCCCATGGAGGATGTGAGTGATCCGCCATTCCGCATGCTTTGCAAGGAGCGCGGGGCAGACCTGCTGTACACCGAGTTTATTTCCAGTCATGGTCTGGTGCACAACAGCGGCAAGTGTAAGAAGAAGCTGGACATTCTGCCCGAAGAAAGGCCCACGGGCATTCAGTTGTATGGTGGAAATGAAGAGACGATGGCCATGGCCACGGCGATCGTTGACCGTGTTCGTCCTGATTTTGTTGACATCAACTTTGGCTGCCCGGTGAAAGGAATAGTTAGCAAGGGTGCAGGGGCTGGTGTGTTGAAAGATCTGAAGCTGATGGTGCGACTGACCGAGGCTTGCGTGAAAGCAACGAGCCTCCCGGTAACCGTAAAGACAAGACTGGGCTGGGATGAGGAAACCATCAATATAGAAGAAGTGGCGGAGCGTTTGCAGGATGCAGGTGTCCAGGCACTCACCATTCATGGTCGTACCCGCTCGCAGTTGTACAAGGGCGAGGCGGATTGGAGTTTGATTGGTAAAGTGAAGAACAACCCCCGCATGACCATTCCGATCTTTGGTAATGGTGATATCGACAGTCCACAGAAAGCATTCGAGTATAAGAATAGATATGGAGTGGATGGCATCATGATCGGCAGGGCCGCCATCGGAAACCCCTGGATCTTTGGGGAGATCAAACACTATCTTTCAACTGGTGAAGAAAAGGCACCGCCTACAGTTGGTGAGCGATTGGATGCATGTCGTCAACACCTGCAAAAGGCGGCAGCATGGGAGGGTGAGTGGAAGGCCATCATGGAAATGCGGGGCCGGTATAATGGTTATATCAAGGGTCTGCCGCAACTCAGGGAGATCTTCTTTAAGGAACTGGTCACCGAGAACAATTTGGATGCGCTGCTGGAGATCTACGACCGCATCGAGTCGCACTATGCAGGCTTTCAGCCGGAACGTTTATCGGTTAGCCTGATCAATTATCACCAGCATCTTGAGCGGGGAGTGTGCGCGCGGGATTAGTATTTGTTGCCAACTCAATAATGTTCCGTAAGAGAAGCCTATGTTGTATCCAACATCAATTTCTTAAATTTGGGTATGAAAGCGGTATTAATAAATCCGAAGGACAACAATGAGCTGAAATTCGTCACCTATCTTTTGAAAAAATTGGGAATAAAGGCAACCGAGATCACCCAGGAGGAGATGGAGGATTTAGCTATGTCGAGCTTGCTGAAAAAGACAGACAAAAGCAAGAAGGCAACTAAAGCTGAGATCATGAAAAAGCTGCAAACATTATCTGGATCGCTAATAATTTTGTAAATTGGATTATGAAAGGTACAGCGGTCAAAAGAATCAATAAGGTAGTTCGTGAAGGTTCTCACAGGCGAGCTGCTAAGGAACTGCTCACCGAGTTTTCTGTGGTGGAAGATAGTCCAAAGGTAATGTCTGTTTTAAAGGCTATCGGGGCGCGTACGGGTAGAAAGGCGGTAGCTGCTGCAAAAGCGGCAGGTGTTACAACTGCTTATATGAAGAACAATAAGATTGTTAAGGAGGATGCGCAAGGGAATACTACCGCGATCAACCCTGTTTTCAAAAGATCTTCATATTACCTGACCATCAAACCGGGTACAAAGTTTAATGCCGCCAAGAAATAAACGCCTCCGGATAATGGCCGGTCCAAACGGCAGCGGAAAAAGCTCGATCCTTAAAGAGATCAGTAATCATTATCGGACGGGCCCATTCATCAATGCGGACGAGATCGAACAAGCTTTAATGCTTGAGGGACTCATTGATTTACTGACAAGATATGAGCTTTCGACAGATGCGGTTGCCTTCAGGAGTTTCATGAAGGGAAATGGTCAGAGTTGGGTGGCTAAGGCTGAGGAAGAAGGAAACAAGGTTAGTTTGAGTTTCTCCAAAGGGGTACTTAAAGTGGGTAGAAACCCATCACCTTATGACGCTGCTCTTGCAGCAGACTTCATTCGCCATGAGTTGCTTGGGCAAGGATACACATTTACATTTGAAACTGTACTAAGCCATATTTCGAAAGTGGATTTTTTGAAGGATGCTAAAGAATCGGGTTATAAGAACTACCTGTATTTTATTTGTACCACGGATCCCGGAATTAATATTCAGCGAATTGCACAACGGGTTAAACTTGGCGGCCATGATGTGCCTCGGGAAAAAGTGATCAAACGATATAAAGAATCTCTTGAAATTTTTTCCGAAATAATTCCTCTCTGTCACCGGGTTTTTCTATTTGACAATTCCTCTGATATTCGAACAGTATCGCCAGTAGCAGAAATCGATAAAGGCAATCTTATTATAAGAAATCCTGAGATACCCTGGTGGGTTGACAATTATGTGATAAAAGGATTATACACCTGAATCACCTGAAACCCTACCATGTCTCTACCTCTACTCCCCAACTTTTTTATATGAAACAACTCACCATCTTACTCCTTTTCATCTCTGTCAATCTGCAGGCCCAGTATTTCTCGAAGAATGAACCCTTTGCGCATACTTTTTCAGTGGTAGGCCGCGATCCCAAAACGGGCGACATGGCCGTGGCGGTGCAAAGCCATTGGTTCAGCGTGGGCACTTCGGTGTCGTGGGGAGAAGCCGGTGTAGGCGTGGTGGCAACGCAATCGTTCGTCAACAAATCGTTCGGACTGCGCGGACTAGCTCTTCTGAAGGAAGGCAAATTGCCGCAGGAAGCATTAGATGCTCTACTGCAAAATGATCCTGGAAAAGAGGTACGCCAAGTAGCTATTCTGGATACGAAAGGAAGGGTGGCATCCCATACGGGCAAGAACTGTATCGATGATGCCGGACATCTCAACGGCGAGAATTTTTCGGTGCAGGCGAACATGATGCTCAACAAGAATATTGTTCCGGCCATGGAGAAGGCCTGGAAGGCAAACAGTAACCTCGACCTGGCCGAGCGGATGGTGGAAGTGCTGAAAGCGGCACAAGCGGCCGGCGGTGATATCCGCGGCAAGCAATCTGCTGCCCTGCTGGTGGTGAAGGCCAAGGCCAGCAATGAACCCTGGAACGATAGGGCCATTGATATCCGCGTGGATGATCACGAGCAGCCCATCTCAGAGTTGGAACGGATCTTGAAAACCTATCGTGCCTACGAGCATATGAACCAGGGAGACCTTGAAATTGAGCTGGGAAATATGGACAAGGCGATGAAGGAATATCGCGCGGCGATGACCATGTTCCCCGAGAACCTTGAAATGAAATACTGGACCGCTATTACCCTCGCTTCAAATAAAAAGATAAAAGAGGCTTCCGACATGCTGCAAAAGATCTACCAAAAAGATTCGAATTGGAGAGAGCTTACCAAGCGCTTGCCTAAGGTGGGTTTGTTAACCGTTTCTCCCGAGGAGTTGCGGGAACTTACGCGGTGATGGTTAGCTCGGATGTAGGGCTTTCATGCTGATTTTCCAGACATCTTTCTTTCGCGGGAACTGATATGTTCAATGCCAAATCTTCAGAATTGGGTTTACGGCTTTTCACATAGATAGGTCTGGTTAATCTGCCCACTTCAGCCAATTTCATCGGGCTATCCCCGCCAGCACATCCAGCATCGCGGGTCTGTGGCCATACGTTTTCTTGAAATCTGCCGCAAGTTCCTGGGCAAGTTCCTCCCTACCGCTTTTCATCAGTCGGACCAGGTGACGAAATATGGCTTCGTATTTTTTTCTTGTGTCTGCAAGTTGGGCCTCATTGGTCAGTACGATTTTTATGTATTTGTTCCACGCATCTGGAAAACGTTCCGCCAGATGCTGATCAAATTCCTCGATGTGCCACACAATTGCTTCTTTAATCACGCTGTGTAGCAATTCTTCCCACATTGACTCCTGCACGTAGATCTGCCTCGTTTTGCCATAATAATCATTAGGGCTCTTTTCATTTTGCTCTGCAATCAGTTTGCCTGCAAAAGCGGGCCATTTCGATGGCAAGCACCATTTCTTCATCATAGTGTAACACACCGCATCAAAAAAATGTTCTTTCATAAAAATGGACCTGGACAGTGATAAAACCTCTTTACCTTTTTCCCACTGGTCATACACGTTCAACTTCATTTTTTCCCACTGGCTTGCACGGCCCGGATATTTGGCAAGATCATGACTGTATCCCTCATCGAGCAAACGTATAGCTTCTTTATAGTCTGATTTTTCGAGTGCCATTTGAACGGACATCCTACGCAGGTATCCAATGTGTGTGTTGGATTTTCGATACTCAGCCGCGGCTTTCTCCTGGCCGCTTTTCATTAAAATCCTGAAAATGATCATCGCTATCCGCTCTGAAGAGAATTCAGAATATCCCTCCGTTTCAATCAAACGGATCAGCGCATTTGCTTTCTCGGGTTCCTTTTCAAAGCATGCCACGATGTTGATCATATCCAAATGCCAGTCCCAGTCTTCATAAGTCTTCTTTTTGTATGCGGATAGCGCATACTCTTTCATTAGGTCTATCACCTCTTGCTGGGGCTTAGCTTCAATGATTCGGTAGAGCAAATCAATGGCCAGATTTATATTACCACCAATATCAGCATTGCTATCGTCAACGTACTGAATCGCCTTGGTTAGCTCTTCCAATGACCCGAAGCAAATCATAGCTGTTGTCTTCAGGTTGCCCTGTGCGAAATGTTTTTCTGCATCATAGAGAAAAGCCTTTGCGGCATCACCGGCCTTTTTACTGTTTCTCCAATTATAGGCTCCGCTACCAATGGCCGCCTTCAATAAAGCACGCATATCTGCTGCATAATCGCGAATAGAACGGTCCTCATCCAAATGTGCAAACGCCTGGCGGAAGATTATGGCAAAACTTTTGTTGGTGGCTGACAAGCTTTTAATGAACTGTACAAGGTCCTCTTTACTGGCCTGCTTGCACATGTCTTCAATTGCACCTTGTTTATCCTTTCGGGATCTTGCTTTTTTACCTCCTTTTGTAGAAGTAGTTTTTGATGTTGCTGTTGGCTTATCACCCCTTCGTTTGCGCATAGGTGGTATATCCAACACGTCCTGCTGCAGATAAAAAACCAGTGCTGCCATATGTTTGCAAAGTACCCCGTCCGTGTATGGACAATTGCATCGGGCCGCTGAGATGGCGCCTTTCTGTACTTCTAACCTCACTTCATAAGACGACGTGCCTTCTACAATACCTGTGTATATGCCTGGGCTGGTCTCTTCCACTTCCACTACTTTACCTTTTCGGAAATAGTCAAGTCCTCTTTTCAAGATAGATTCCGGGAAATGTTGTTCAAACTGATCTAATGGGATTTTCATTTATGCAGTTTTATTATCA
>Ga0164293_10005284_pt1 | contig 10986 bp, 12 predicted proteins | sample GEODES118metaG_FD_111487 | JGI IMG/M metagenome (GOLD analysis project Ga0164293, IMG submission 111487) | Eutrophic lake water microbial communities from Lake Mendota, Wisconsin, USA - GEODES118 metaG | ecosystem: Environmental > Aquatic > Freshwater > Lake | place: USA: Lake Mendota...
AAAACCTCAACCTGAGAGATAACGAGACCGCATGTCTGGCTCTCCAGCCCGCGACGGACGGTCTCGACTTCAGGGAGTTCGGGCACCGGGCTGCTGCTCGTACGGCAGCGAGCCTGTCAGATCAGGGAGCGGGAGAGGGGGTCAGGCCTTCTCGAGCTCGGCCTCAGCGAAGTTGTTGGTGTTGATGCCGCCGTCCGAGCCGCTGTAGCCGTTGTAGTTGACCTTGTCGAAGCGCACCACAACGGGATAGCGGATGCCGGAGGTGTCGATCGAGGCGACCGTGCCGACATCGTTGAACCAGTAGGACTCGGGACGCTTGATGCGCACTTTGTCGCCGCGGGAGATGGCCATCGCTGCGCTTAGGGGGATCGGGTGGCTTCTCGGCGACCCTACCCGCCCGGTTGGGGGCAGGCCGCAGGGGTGTCACGAATCGTCGTCGCAGGCCGCGTCGCATCGCCGTGTCGCAGAACCGCATGGCCCCGCTGTCCCGTCCCTCCCGTGGCAGCATCCCCGTTTCCGATCTCCCCCCCGCCGATGCTCGCCCCTGAGGCACCTGCCTTCACCCTGGATCTTCCCGATCCCGAGAGCGAGGCGATCGGCACCCTCGAGTTTCACGCCCGGCTGGATGAGGCCTGGGCCGTCTGCGATCGCTTCGACCTGCAGACCGAGATCTGGCGGGGGCGCATTCTGCGGGCCGCCCGTGACCGGGAGCGCCGCGGCGGTGAAAACCGGGGCACCAATTTCCTGCAGTGGTTGCGGGAGCGCGAAATCAGCAAGACCCGGGCCTACACCCTGATCCAGTTGGCCGAATCGGCCGATCAAATGTTGGGGGAGGGGGTGATCGAGCCCGAGAGCGTCAACCAGTTCTCCAAGAGCGCCTTTCTCGAAGCTGCTCGCGCTGAGCCGGAGGTGCAGCTGATGGTGGGGCAGGCCGCCAATGAGGGGCAGGCGATCACCCGCAAGCAGGTGCGGCGGCTGGCCGATGAATTCGTGGCCGCCACCAGCCCCCTGCTGCCGGAGGAGATCCGCCAACGGACCGCCGAGAACCTGCTGCCGCCGCGGGCCGTGGCGCCCCTGGTGAAGGAGTTGGCCCGCCTGCCGGAGGCGCAGCAGGACGATCTGCGGCGGGCGCTCCGGGAGGAGCCGGAGCTCGAGCGCGTGCGCGACGTGACCCTCACCGCCCGCTGGCTCAGCAAGGCCACGGAGGCGGGTGGGGCGGTGCGTGCCCTCCAGCAGGGCGCCCTCGATCTGGAGAAGGCGATCCAGGAGGCCCAGCGGCTCGACGTGCTCGGCATCCTCTCGGATGCGGTGTACCAGGCCCAGCAGCTGGAGAGCGCCGTGCTCCGTCTGCACACCAGCTGGCGCCGTCTCAACGGACTGCAGGAGCGGTTGTGGGTGGAGAGCGGTAGCAGCACGCCACACCTGAGGGAGTTGATCACCGCCCTGCAGAGCCTGAGCGGCAACACGATGCGCGTCTCGCTGGGGGAGCTGGCGGGCGGCAAGCGGGTGCGGCTCCAGCTGGTGGAGGAGTCGCCGGATCAACTGGAGCCGCCGCCGCTGCCTTGAGCCGACCCTGCCCCTCCCCTCCAGATCTGGTGGGAGCTAAGGTCTGTCGACACCAGCGGTGGCGTAAATTTGTCGCAGGTTCCCCTCCAGGACCCGCTGGCGGAGCCGCCCGATTCCCTGCGGGAGTCGCTGGGCCGCCATTTCGGTTGGGAGGATTTTCGCCCCGGTCAGCGTCCGGTGGTGGAAGCGCTGCTTTCCGGCCGCGACTGCCTCGCGGTGCTGCCCACCGGAGCGGGCAAATCCCTTTGCTACCAACTGCCGGCGCTGGTGCGCGAGGGCCTCGTGGTGGTGGTCTCGCCGCTGGTGGCCCTGATGCAGGACCAGGTGAGCCAGCTGCAACGACGCGGCATCGCCGCCGCCTGCCTGCATCGCGGCCTGGAGGGGGGCGAGCGGCGCTCCCTGCTGCAGCGATTGCGCGACAACCGTCTGCGCCTGCTTTACCTCGCTCCTGAGCGCCTGCAGCTGGAGAGCACACGCCAGTGGCTCGACGACATCCTGGCGGTGGGGCGGCTGGTGGCCCTGGCCGTGGATGAGGCCCACTGCATCAGCGCCTGGGGCCATGATTTCCGCCCCGATTACCGTCGGCTCGGCCAGCTGCGCGCCCTCTGCCCCGGCGTGCCGTTGGTGGCCCTCAGCGCCACCGCGGCCCCCCAGGTGCGCGCCGACATCATCCGGCTGCTGCAGCTGCGCCGGCCCCTGATCCAGGTGCGCTCAGCCCGGCGCTCCAACCTCGGATACACCATGCGCCCGCGGTCTGCCGATCCCCTGGCGGAGGTGCTCGAGGCCGTGGGGGACAGCCGGGGGGCCGTGCTGCTCTACGCCCGTACCCGCCGTTCGGTGGAGCACTGGGCCGCCCGCCTTGCCGCTGCCGGGGTGGAGGCGATCGCCTATCACGCCGGGATGGATCCCCAGAGCCGCCAGCTGGCCCTGGAGCACTTCCAGCGCCATCCCCGGCCGGTGCTGGTCGCCACGGTGGCCTTCGGCATGGGCGTCGACCGTCAGGACGTGGGGTTAGTACTCCATCTGGATCTGCCGGCCAGTCCGGAGGGCTATCTGCAGGAGTCCGGCCGGGCCGGGCGCGACGGCCTGCCTGGCCGTTGCCTGGTGCTCTTCGATCCGAGCGATCGGGTCAGCCTCGGCTGGGCGATCCGTGCCACCGGCCAGCAGGGGGGGCGCGCGGTGGAGGAGGTCGAGCGGCAGCGGTTGGAGCTCGCCCAGGCCAAGCTGCGCCGGATGGAGGCGGTGGCCGAGGGGGAGGGCTGTCGCGAGCAGGCCCTGCTGCTGGCGGTCGGGGAGCTGGGCGCACCCTGCGGTCGCTGCGATAACTGCCTCGCCCGTCCGCAGCGCCGGGATTGGTCGGAGCAGGCCGGCGTGCTGCTGGCGATGCTCGACGAGCGTGGCGGCCGCGATCTGCGGGGTCTGGCGGGGGATCTGGCCGGTCGGCACGACAGCGATGAGGAGCGCTGGGCTTGGCTGGCCCGCCGCCTGGTGCAGGAAGAGTTGCTGGGTGAGAGCGACGACGGGGCCCAGAGGCTCTGGCTGCGCTCCAGCGGGCGTCGCTGGTTGCGCAGCCCCTGGCCCCTCCACTGGCCGGCCTAGGGCGGCCTCAGCCGCGGGCCTTGCAGAGGTCGCCCACCAGCTGCTGCTCGAAGTCGGCCTGGGGATCGTCCCAGGTTTTCCACTGTCCGGCCTGGCTGGTGGCGTTGATCTTGCGGGCCGTGCAGTTGACGGCCAGGTACAGCGACTGTCCCTCGCCGTTCAGGGTGGGGGCCACCATGCTGCCGCCCATGGGCTGCCAGTTGGCCCAGTCCACCTGGAGGGGGCCATAGGTGCGCCAGTCGGGTTTGCCGGTGCCCGGGGTGGTGGCCAGGCCTGCGCCGCCGCCGGGGCGTGCGGTGGCTGTGGCTGTGGTGGCCGCAGGGGTAGGCCTGGCGGCTGCGGGCGATGGGGTGACGGCAGGGCGCGGTGATGCGGCGGCCACGGCCGTGGGCTTCGGTTGCGGGCGGGGAGCGACGGTGGCCGTGGCGGCCGGGCGGGGCCGCGGGGCTGCTGCCGTTACCGGGGCGGGGGCAGGGCTTCCCTTGAGTTTCAGGCGGGTGCCGGCCTGCACCAGATCGGGATCGCCGATGCCATTGATCGACACCAGGCGGCTCATGGGCACTCCGTAGCCATCGGCAATGGTGGAAAGGCTTTCGCCAGGGCGCACCACATGCTCGCTGGCCCCGCGGTGGTAGCCGCCGGCAGAGCTCCCGGCGCCTGGCTTGGCGGCGGCGGTGACGGCACCGCTCACCCGCAGCCGGCGGCCTGCTTCCACGTGATCGGGGTCGCTGATGCCGTTGATCGCCATCAGGCGCTCAACGCTCATGCCGTGGCGATCAGCAATCTCCGAAAGGGTTTCCCCGTCTTTCACGGTGACCGTTCCACCGCTTGCAACACCGCCGCGGCTGCCCCCTCCGCCCCCGGAACCACCGGGCACCTGCAGCACCCGGCCGGTCTCCACCAGGTTGGGGTTGCTGATGCCGTTGAGCTGCATCAGGCGGCCCATCGGCACGCCGAGCCGATCGGCGATCTCCGACAGGGTTTCTCCATCTTTCACGGTCACCTGTCCGGCGAGGGCGGGCAGGGGCAACACCAGGGCCAGGGCCAGGGCGACGAGCGGGCGGCGCATGGGCGCTAGATACGGAGCACGCCGGCACCATAAGGATCAACAGGCTCCTCGCCCAGCCCCCCGGAGGGGCAATTTCGCGAATCCGCTTTGCGAATTGGCGCCCCGGGCATCGTCGCAGTGCCCCAGGCGGTGTCCGTTGCCCGCAGCGGCTGGCGCTGGAGAGCTCCTGGACTCACGCCAGAACTCATTTCAGAACTCACCCCAGAAGCCGCTCCAGCCAGGGCAGCTTGCCGGCATAGGGCGGGTAGCGCAGCGGCAGATCCAGCCAGAACGGGCGCCGCAGCACGCTGCGGCGGTGGGAGAGCGCCAGGAAGCCATCCTCGCCATGGGCGCGCCCCATGCCGCTCTCTCCCACCCCTCCAAAGGGCAGGCCCGCCAGGCCGGCCTGCAGCACCACCTCGTTGATCGCGACCCCGCCCGAGCGGCTCTCGGCCAGCACCCTTCGGGCCGCCGCGTCGCTGCGGCTGAACAGGTACAGGGCCAGCGGCGCCGGACCGTCGCGCAGCCGTGCGAGCGCCTCCTCCAGGTCGGCCACCACCAGCAGCGGCAGCACGGGGCCGAATATCTCCTCGGCCATCAGCGGGTCGCTCTGTGGCTCCCGCACGGCCACCACCGTCGGCTCGATCCGCAGCTGCTCGGGATCGCTGCGGCCCCCCAGCACAACCCGGCCCTCAAGCCGGGCGCCCTCCACCAGCGCCACCAGCCGCGTGAATGAGTCGCGGTGGATGATCCGCCCGAGATCTGGGCTGGCGAGGGGATTGTCACCGTGGAAGCGACGGATCTCGTGGGCCATGGCCGCCAGCAGCGGCTCCCGCATCGCAGGCATCACCAGCAGATGGTCGGGGGCTACGCAGGTCTGCCCTGCGTTGAGACCCTTGCCCCACACCAGCCGTCGCGCGGTGACCGCCACATCGGCGTCGTCGAGGACGATCGCCGGGCTCTTGCCCCCCAGCTCCAGGGTCACCGGCGTGAGATGGCGGGCTGCCGCAGCCATCACCAGCCGACCGATGCGGCCGCTGCCGGTGAAGAAGATGTGGTCGAATCGCTCCTCCAGCAGCCGGGCGCCCACGGAGCCGTCGCCGCAGACCACCCGCACGGTGGAGGGGGAGAAGTGGCGGGGTACCGCCTCGGTGAGCAGGGCCGCCGTGGCCGGCGCCAGCTCCGAAGGTTTGAGCACCGCGGTGTTGCCAGCGGCCAGGGCACTGATCAGCGGCTTGAGGCAGAGCTGGAATGGGTAGTTCCAGGGGCTGATGATGAGCACGCAGCCGAGTGGCTCGGCTTGCACGGTGGCCCGTGCCGGCCATGACCAGAAGGGGAGAGCCACAGCGTGGGGGCGACTCCAGGCGACCAGCCGCCGCTGCGCCAGGCGCAGCTCCTGGCGCACCAGCGCCCGCTCCATCTCGGCTTCCACCGGCGGTCGCCCCAGGTCGGCGGCCAGGGCGGTGTGCAGGGCTGGGCCGGTTTCCTCCACCAGCGCCTCCAGCCGCCGCAGTTGCTCCCGGCGCCAGGCCAGGGGCCGCGTTTCGCCGCGGCGCACGGGGGCTCGCAGGATCTCGACATCCAGATCGAGAGGGGGAGGCGGTGGCGGATCCGCGGCGGCAGGGACGCCTGGGCCCGGGGCCTGGGTGAGCATGGCGGTGGCGCGGCGGAACGATGGGGACGAGACGGGCCAGGCTGGCAGAGCGGCGCCGTGCCCGTCCGGCTAGGGACAGCTGCGTTGGAAGGCCTCGCGCCTTAGCGCATCCAGTTCCGGTGCGCTGGGCCCCTCGAAGGCGAACAAAATGGCAGTCGCCAGTGCCGGATCCCCCTCCCCGAGGGCCTGTTCCACGGCTTTCTGCCAGGTCTGGGGATTGTCCCCTAGGGCCGCCATCCGTTCCTCGTTGCGGCGCAGGGTGGCCGCAGGGGCCGCCACGATCTCAATCGTGGCGAAGGCCGTGGGGGACGCATCGCGGGGCTGCAGCAGCAACTCTAGGCGCTCGCTGGCGCGCAGGGGCGGCAGGGGCCAGGCGATCGGCCCTTCCAGAGGGCTGGTCAGGGCGGCTTGTTGTTGCCAGAGAAGGCGGCCGCCCTGCTGCAGCCGCACCTGTCGGAGCGGCTCCCGCACGAAGATCGTGGGGCGCGGGAGGGGGACCCTGGCCCGGGCCCGCCCGTCTGCGCCAGCCTCCACCCGGGGGGACAGAACGCACACCTCTGCGACCGGGGGGGCGGGGCGCACGGCGGAGCTGCCCGGGGCCGGTAGCGCGATCGACAGCACCAACCCAGGCAGGGTCCCCGGCAGCAGGGTGCTCAGCCGCCGGAAAAACGCGGTCCAACTTGTCAGCATGGGGGAAGCAGCCTCCGTCCCGATCATGCCGAAATCCCGCTGGTTGCCCGTTTTGTTGCTAGTGGCTTTTGCCCTTGGGTTGGCGTTGCTGGCAGGGGCCGTCGCCGGTCCCACCGTGGCGATATTTCTTTCCCTGACGGTGTTGCTCGGGGGGCTTGCGGTGCTCATGATCAACGCCCGCAGCTGATGGGCGGATTGCCAAGAGCGCGCGCGCCATGCAGCACCTCGCGCAAGAATTCTCAGAGCCAGACCAGGGGCAGCCAGCAGCCACCGGGGGCCAGCTTTTCGATGATCAGACCCGGACTGGGGCGGAGGGAGCCCGCCAATCCGTTCGCGTAGGTCCTGGCGTCGGCCAGGCTCGCGAAGCGGGGGGCAGGCGCCTCATCCGGAACAGTGTGCTCGTTGGGTGGGAGCGCACGGACGCGATAAGGCCCGTCCCCGAGGGGCCCTATCGCGTCCGCAGCTGGGGAGGCGGGGCTCAGGGGCGGTTCCCGTAGCCGTAGCCGCCGCCGTTGTAGCCGCCACCGCCGCCGAAGGCGCCGGAGGGGCGACGGTCGGAGCGACGGGGGCCGCCACCACCACCGCCGCCATTGCCACCACCACCACCGGTGCGGGGCTCGGCCTTGTTGACGCGGATGGCGCGACCCATCCACTCAACGTTCTGGAGATCGTCGATGGCGGCCTTCTCTGCGGTGGCATCCGCCATCTCGACAAACGCGAAACCACGCTTGCGATTGGTTTCGCGGTCGAGAGGCAGGCTGCAATTGCGCACTTCCCCGTACTCGGCGAAGAGGCTGCGAACATCCTCAACTTCGGCGTCGAAGGAGAGGTTGCCAATGTAAATGGTCATCAAAAAAGTTGGAAACTATGAACGATTCGTCGAAAGCCCTGAAGAAAGTTGCTGGCCTTGTGGAGAATTCCAAATCCCAGGGGGGACGTCCTGGCCACCTTGGCCGGGACCCCGGGCCGAAGGCCGCGGAAGAATCTGGGTGGACTGGAGCCGCCGTTTCGGTGAGAAACCTGCTGAAGGTTGGTTCGTGAATCGCCTTGAGACTAGCGCAACGCAGCCCGCTTGTGGGCGCTAGGGCTGTCGCAAGTGGGGGCAGGGGACCGCCTCATTGCGGGCCGCAATGGTTCTCTAGCGAGAGGCTGCGCAGGTAGCGCAGCCGTTGCGGGGAAGCCCAGAGCTCCTCTGATCGGGGCCGGTGGGCTGGGGAGTGGGGAGGTGCGGTGGGGACAGAGAAGGAAGAATCGCGCCAGCTTTCTTGTTTTTCTTTCGAGTTCATCGGCCCAACCTAGGGGCGGCGTTCGCGGCTACCCCGGCGGGGATCCGATCGCTCAGGGGGACGGAACCGCCGCGACGCAGGCGGATTCGATAGGTGACATGGGCCGGGCCGACGGCATGGATCAAGGTTTCCCGCGCTTCGTGGTGCCACTCCTCCTGGGTGGGAGCGCTCACCGTCAGAAGCGGCTGGCAGGCCCGAGCTTCAAGGTGGCCTGGCCGCTCGGCCGTGACCCGGAAGACGATCTCGCGCATGGTCCGGCCTTCACAGGACTCCAGCCTCGTCGCCCATTCCGCCAACGGCGGTGTGCCGGCGATACGGGGTGCCGTGCTCTGGGATTCAGGCCGGTCACATCTGGTGCCAGCCGCCCGCCCGCGCCACTGGGCCCTGTCGCGCAGGAGCACGCAGCGCTGGATTCCACCCCCGGTAGCTCTCCTGCCAGGGGGCATGGGGTCTAGGGCAGCACGGGCGGCCGCCCCTGGCGGACCAGCAGCAGGGAGAAGTAGGGCTCCTCGCCCGCATCCAGAGCCGCGGCCGGGGCCAACCGTTCCTCCGGCCAGCCGATCCGCCCGGCGAACAGGGCCGTCTCCAGCAGCCCTCGCTGCTCCAGCAGTGGCCGCACCCAGGCCCAGCGGTGCCCCAGCTTGAGCAGGGCCAGAACCCAGCCGGCCGCGGCCGCCTGCTCCAGTAGCTCCAGCAGCGCCGCCGGTTCCTCAGGGGTGGGCCGGATCAGCAGACCCTCCGTCTGCAGGGCCAGGGGAAAGGCCCCGGCCGCCCCGGCGGCGGCCACGGCGCTGATGCCCGGAATCAGCCGCACTGCCACGGTGGGGTGGTGGCGGCGCAGGGCGAGCAGCACGTAACTGGCCGTGGCGTAGAGGCTCACGTCGCCCTCACAGAGCAGCACCGTCACGCGGCCGGCGGCCACGGCCTCTGCCAGGGTGGCGGCGGCCGTGCGCCAGGCGATCTGGCGGGGCTCCGCCTCGCTCACCATCGGGAACACAAGCGGCAGCCGGGCCTGCTCCGGCCGGATCCAGGGGGCGGCGATCGTGGCCGCCATGCCATCGGCCCCCTCCCGGGCCACGGGGTAGGCGATCAGATCGGCGGCCTCGATGGCGCGCACCGCCGCGACGGTGAGCAGATCCGGGTCCCCAGGACCCACCCCCACCAGCGTGAGGGAGCCGCCGGAGGGCGGGGGGGGGGCGGTATTCGCGGCAGTGGCAGCGGGCTCCAGCGGGAACGAGATGGCGGGAAGGGACGCTGCTGCCTTTCTACGCTGGACAGGTTCCGACTTAGGGGGCGGCCGCCGTGACCCAGCTCACCATCCACAACGACCCGGCGACCGCGCCGACCCTGCTGACCCACGACCTCCCCCTGATCATCAAGGAGCTGGCGGATCGGGGCATCACCCTCGAGCGTTGGCCCGCCCGCGCGGCGTTGCCGGAAGGGGCGGATCAGGCGGTGATCCTGGCGGCCTACGCCGAGGAGATCGCCCGGGTGCAGGAGGGCGGCCGCTACGCCACCGTCGATGCGATCCGCATGACCCCGGACCACCCCGAGCGGGAGGCCCTGCGCCAACGCTTTCTCGCCGAGCACACCCACAGCGAGGACGAGGTGCGTTTCTTCGTGGAGGGTCGCGGTCTGTTCTGTCTGCACATCGGTGAGGAGGTGCTGCAGCTGATCTGCGAGCGCAACGACTGGATCGCGGTGCCGGCCGGCACCCGCCATTGGTTTGACATGGGCGCGGCGCCCCGCTTCTGCGCCCTGCGCTTCTTCGACGATCCCGGCGGCTGGGTGGCCGCGTTCACCGGCGATCCGATCGCCGATCGCTACCCGCGGCTCGACGATCCCGCGTTGGCGGCGGGCGCCGCTGACTCCGACTGAGGCGGGGTCCCGTCCCCCAGCCAGCCAGCGTCCAATCCGGCGGAGTGCATGCGCACCCCCTGGGGATTGCCGGTCGCGCTCTGCAGAAGGGTGTGCTCTGCTGCGGCCAGCTCCGCCAGACGCTCCGCCAGTTCGGGCCTGGGGAAACGCCGCTCCGCCAGCACCCAGTACAGGCCGAAATGCCGGGCTTCGCTGGCGAGCAGGTCTCCCCACAGCTGCCGCAGCTCCGGATCGGGGCTATGGGCCGCCAGGAGAGCCATGCGCTCATGGCTGCGCGCTTCGATCAGGCCGGCCACCAGGAGGCTGTCGAGCAGCCGCGCCGGCTCCTGGCGCCGCACCAGCTGGGCCAGCCCCGCCCCGTAGGGAGGCGCCGCCAGGGGCCGCAGGGCGATACCGCGCCGCTCCAGCAGGCACTGCACCTGCTCGAAGTGCTCCAGCTCCTCCCGCGCTAGGGGGCTCAGGGCCCGGGCCAGGTCGCCGTCGGAGGGGTAGCGGAACATCAGCTGCAGGGCCACCCCGGCCGCCTTTCGCTCGCAGTGGGCGTGGTCCAGCAACAGGGTGTCGGGGTCGGCCAGGGCCTGCGAAAGCCAGCTGGCGCTGCTGGGGGCCACCAGCCAGCGCACCCGCGCCACCTCCGGAGCCGCCACCTCTATCTCCATCTCCATCGCGGTCCTCATCGCGGCGACTGGGAGCGCAGATGGGCCACCAGGCCATCGAGGGCCAGGGTGTAGCTCATCGGCCCGAAGCCGCAGATCACACCCACCGCCTTATCGGCGAGGGTGGAGTGGTGGCGGAAGGGTTCGCGGGCGTGGACGTTGCTCAGGTGCACCTCGACGAAGGGGGTCCGTACCGCCAGCAGGGCGTCGCGGATGGCGATCGAGGTGTGGGTGTAGGCCCCGGCGTTGATGAGGATGCCGTCGTACCAGCCGCCGCCGGTGGCGGCGCCGGCCTGCTGGATCCGGTCCACCAGCGCCCCTTCGTGGTTGCTCTGGAAGCAGTCGAGCCCCACCCCAAGGGCCTGGGCCCTCTCGGTGAGCATGGCGTCGATGTCCACCAGGGTGGCGGGGCCGTAGAGGGCGGGCTCCCGGCTGCCCAGCAGGTTGAGGTTCGGGCCGTGGAGAGCGAGCAGGTGCATGGGGGATGCGTCGGCTGGTAAGTTCTCGGGGTGTGGTTCGGGTCGGTGCCCGAGTGGTTAATGGGGGCGGACTGTAAATCCGCTGGCTCTGCCTACGTTGGTTCAAATCCAACCCGGCCCATCCTCCACA
>Ga0164293_10005286_pt1 | contig 10985 bp, 7 predicted proteins | sample GEODES118metaG_FD_111487 | JGI IMG/M metagenome (GOLD analysis project Ga0164293, IMG submission 111487) | Eutrophic lake water microbial communities from Lake Mendota, Wisconsin, USA - GEODES118 metaG | ecosystem: Environmental > Aquatic > Freshwater > Lake | place: USA: Lake Mendota, Wisconsin...
GTATAAATCATCCTTGAAGCAGCCCGAATTGACGGATGAGCATTTACAACGATGGGCGAAAGATACGCTCACAATCGATAAACTGAATTCGAATAATCGCGATCTTGTTGTTCGTGCATATATGTCCTATGAATATTTTCAACTATGGCTACAGAGTCCCGATACAAAAAAGGATTACAGACATTTTTCACATCTATTCGTTCAGCCGCAGCTATTCACAACAAGTGTTCGGCGAATGACGGAGAAGGGGGAAATTATGGAAGAGAAGCAGCGTCGCGGTATCGTTTTCATTATTATAGATCTGCTTAAATCGGGCGAAATACGTGTGCGCTGCCCTCCCTATCCCATCAGTAAAGAATTATTGGATATATGCGAATTTGGATTTCTATTCCATCATTATTCCGGAATATGGGAACCACTATTCTATGTCGACAATCGTGCCCCTGATCAGAGGCCGGATATTACGACCTATACCCTCCTCTTTCCACACAAATCAACAAAGCCGAAAATTGTCCAAGATCTCATAGATGAGTTCTTAGGGCAGTGCCAGACAAAATCGGGGAGAGGCATCTTCACAAGTATTAGTGGAATTTCCTCTAATAGCCTGATGAGTGTTCATTCATTAAGGACGCAGTTAAAAGACAATAAAGAAATTTCTTATTATGGTATTATTCGCGATTCATATAACCACGTTGCAGGTGTAGTATATAAAACACCGGATGAAAAGTTGGTTGCAGTTCCAGCGATTGATAATGGATATATTGTGCCCTATTTGGATGGATTTCTCATTCTGGACTGGGATGATTTCAAGCCAGCGGCCGTCTTGGATGTGGTGAAATTTTATAATGAATATATTATTAAAAAGGATCCCAAAAAATATTCCATCATGAGAGCAGTCAAAAGCACTGGCTCTAAACAAATTGTCGCCGTCCAATTATCGAATAATGTATATATTCCCATTATGGATGGCCCTCTCGATGGAATTCAGTTTCCTGATCCAACCTCCCCTGTAGAAATTCAGGAAATGGAGTGGTCAATCAATCGCCGTATCATGAAAGATACGGCCAATATAGTTCCAGGGGAGGAAACACGTCTGCGCTTGAAGGAATTTACCGAGGTCTATGAACATTTGCGTATTCGTTTTTCGAATTGGCTTCATTCCTTAGAGGATGGCGGAGATTTTCGAAATCGATTGGAGGATATTATTTTCCGCAAAGATCTTCCCCTATTTGAAAAACGGAAACGCATGGAAATCATTCTTTTGCCAATTATGGAAGAATGGATTGCCGAATCTGACGAGGATAAGCCGCGCCAGGCAAGTCTTCTTCGTGTAGATTGTTTTCTGCGACCTCACGGAGAATGTGGGGGCATGTGTTCATGGAAGGAGGACGAGCAGAAATGTCTAATCCATGCTCCTGCAACATCACCCATAGAAGGTACGACCGCCTCGGGTGGTGAAGTATTGATGGCACGTCTTATTGAAGAATTGTTGCGCTATGCAGGAAAGCGTAATCAAATATTCCAACAGAAGGTTTCTCATTTGTCACAAATCACAACTCCTGTTCGCTCGAATGATCAGTTTATCATTCCTGAAAATTCGGCAACATGGCTGGAAATATTGCGAAATGATTGGTCGCGTGATTCGAGTGCAAAGCCGAAATATTTGGAGGAAATGACGCAGGAGCCGGTGGCAGCGGCAGCCCCCATCGAACGGGCATTAGAGATACCCGAAATATTAAAGGCTGTGCTAGGAGAGGGGGCGGATCATCTCCATCTATACCTATCGCCCACCGAAAATGTCGGTTCTTTCCTGGTTCAACTCAATGTTTCTGGGGCTGATATTAAACTCGATACACCCGATGCTATTAAATTTACAAAGGATGCCATTGGCAATATTGTTCGTCTAACCGGCAAAGTGATCGTACAGATTGACATCACAGATGGTATAGATGATCGGGTAATTTCCGCGAAGCCATTCAATTCCACCGATATAACGGGCTACATGCTATTTGTAGTGAAAGATGACCACCCACCCTCTATTTTGGTTAGAAATCCAGAAAAGCCGCAGTTTTTAGAAAAGACGGATTTGCCGGTGAATATTCAACGATATGTGGAGAAGGCCAAGAAAATATTTGTGAAACTTAAATAATGCCTTGTAGACGATCCTCCAGCATTGCCTCCACCTCATCCTTCATATCATTGAGGCGAAACATCTTATAGTTCTCATTCTCAGGATAAAAGATGACAATACAGAGCTCCGTAATTTTCAGCCCATAATATGTCTCCAAGAACCACTTATATACGTTTAGTTGAAGCGTGTATTGCCAGTAATTACAGCTCGGCAGATGATCCAAGGGGCCGTGACCCTTCTCCCAGTCATTGGACATCTTAATCTCCTTAGACCGCTTCCAATCATAGATCACATAGGAATCCGTGCTCTTTCTATAAAAGACCATGTCGATTGAGCCTGCAAGCTTATACTTCTCACTCCACACTTCCCACTCACTACGATAGGGCACTAAATCCCCCTTTACATCATTCCAGAAGTTCTTGAAGTATTTCCACTCCGTGGTCTTCTTTACACTCGGCTCAATCAAGTCCGGATAGCCGTGCATAAATTGCTCAATAGCGAGATGGAGGGCCGTCCCCTGTGTGGAGGCGTTTCTCCCATTCTCATCCCATTCCCGCTTGATTTCTGCTGCCGTCTTCCCATAATGCTTATTCTGCGGCCATTTCGGCGATGCCATCATTTTTTGAATGACGGCATCGGCGTCAAAATGAGGAAAGTAGTTGTGAATAAATTTGGTACAACTGATCCATCCCTTCGAAACACCATCAATCGTATACACATGAGTGGGCTCATCAAACACGATGTGTTTATCGCGTGGATGAGCATTTATAACGGATAGGACTTGCCAGTTTTGGGGCATCTTTATATATACATGGCATTATCCCTTTAGACGAGTGCGGATTTTTCCTCCTATGAATTCCCCTCACAATAAATAGAATGTCTGCAGGATACATCATCACCTTCTGTGATGGCGAGTATGACAATGTTATCCCGACAGAGGACATGATGCCGCGTGAAATATATAAGAGTCTTGAAGACGCCCTTACAGCCTTAAGTAGCTATACGGATATGTTGGATGGATTTACGCCGATTTTATATGGCGAGGTGTATCCCTTTGAGAAAACGACCTTGAAACAAGAGGTGGAACAAAAGGGGCGCGGTATAGTTGGATGGATGAATGAGGATGGAGAGCATATTTCCCTATGTATTCTTAAATTTAATATGAAATAGATATAGTATGAAACCATGGACCACCAATCTAAACTATAAGAAATGGAAACGGGATGTTACACATCACAGAACAAAGAAAGTGAAGCGTTCTCCAAAGGATATGTGTCGCAAAGGCACCTTCTGCAAGGGCGCGAAAAATATTCCCCGAAAGTTGATGCCCCAAATATACGATGTCAACGCGTTCTCCAAAAAAATAAAGAGGAAATACAATGTTCGATCGCGGCGACTCACGATGAAGGCGAAGGCGCTCAAGCCCTCCCAGAATGAAATCAACGAAGAACGTGTCGATGATGTCATTGAGAAAATCGGGCCGAAGAAGAAAATGAGGCATCCGGTGGTTGTTTCTAAGGATAAATACGTGGTAGATGGCCACCATCGCTGGGCGGCAATGAAAAAGGCTGCGCCTGAGAAGGGGATCCCTGTTCTCATGATTAATGCACCTATTAATGATGCTCTCGGCGTCGCCGTGGCTGCAGGGACAAAGCGGGAGAAATTTTAGAAGCCAGCCAGCTCCATAATAATCTTCCCTATCATGTTCCCCCCCTCAATCGACCCATCCGCCTTTCGCACACCGCCCAACAAGTTGCTCGTCTTCTTTGCTCCAGGCGTATAATATAAGAGCGTCTTTCCTAGATCACGCGCCTTCTCAACGATCTTTCGAAATCGCCTATCCGTCTCCCATCTCTGGCGCAGGCCCTCGCGAATCACCTCCTCCCGCTTATCAATCCAGGTGGTTTCATCAATCACACTCTTATATTTCTTCAATGAAGAGGGGCGCATTATCTTCTGCATTTCACTCACTTCATCCTTCATGAGGGCTCTTTCACGTTCTGGCGAAATGGATTTCTTATCCCCTTCCGTCTCAACAGCCCTCTTTCGTAACATATCTTGATGAACCTTTCCAATCTTGCTGAATAGGGTCGTGGCGATATTCGGCGTATTGGAAGCAACACGGAATTTCATGGCGTTCAAATAGTGCTCCAGCGTGGGATATGTGACATCCTTGGCATGGGGATCATCAATAGGAAAGGGGGCAGTAGGAGAGAGCCATTGTCCTGCACTCAGCGTCTCCTTCTTCTCACCCAGTTCGAGCACGTCCTTTTCACTTGCATCGGGATAGAAGAGAAAGAGATCGCCTTGTGTGTATTTTGGAGTATCGCGGCCACCACCCTTTAGGGATACGGCCTCGTCCTCCTCTTCTTTTGCCTCTTCGACAGGAGCCTCCTCAACAGGAGCACCCACAGCCGCCACTGCACTCTTCTTCAAAGAAGTCATGCCCGTCGATAGTTCCGTCTCCAAGGGCCCCACATATTTCGTGCGCTTGAAAATGAACCAGCGATTTAGAAATGAGAATTCCTTGACAGCATCCAGCATTACATAGTTCGTCGCCTCTCCACGCGACTTTGCTGCAGTTGCCGCCGCCTTTTTATACGTATTCTCAAATACATCCGTCGCTTCCACTTCACACCCAATCTGGCGCATCTCCTCGATGAAATAATCAAACGACACCAGATATTCGCGATGGGATGCCCCAATCGTAATAAATTCCACATCAATCGTTAAGCCAAGAGAATCCTCCCCATTCGACAATTCATCTTCATCATACTCCTTCGTAACAGACCAAAGAGTTGCCCCTCCATCGGTGCCCACAATCTTATCGCCCTTGGCAGTACCCCGCAATTTATCGAAGACGATCTTACCATCAAAACACGCCCCAATGAAATAGCCGCCCACTTTCAAGTTATCGGCAATGTTCTTTAGAAATCCCTTGAATTTCATCGTATTCTCAAAGAAGTAGTGTAGGGCAAACATACAGCTCATACAATCCGCCTTCTGTCGCAAACGATCCTTTCCATTCGCCTCCACAAAGGGCGGAACGGCTCCAAGCGGTTTCACACGCCCAATCACACTCTGGAGAATGGCCCGATCCACCTCGTTCCCTTCTGCTGCATCGCCGTTCTCATAGTTTTTACTCGAATCGCCCACTACAAAGATCATGGGAGGAACCTTATCCATTCCACCGGCATTCACGGCGGTCTCCAAGTATCTCCTGTAAATGCTATCATTATTGCCGCGAATATTGTCAGCCGAGTAGTCGACGCCGAGAACAAAGGCCACTTGCTTTGTGCGCCAAATACGCATATCGGCACCCACACCACAGGCCATATCGAGCAGAATCTTTTTTGGCCCATTCAAGCCAGCATTGTATAGAATCTTCTCTTTGATATACCAGTTGTGGAAGTTGCGCATGGGCTGAGTCAATCGCATATCCTGAACAGGCGCCTTGCGATCGTAATACTTGTTGCCCCCCGTTCCCTTGGTAAGTTCCTCCGCCTCTTCCTTGCTGGGCTCCATGGAGCCCGTGCTAATCATATAGGGTGTAATAGGGTCATAGATGCCACTCCACACATCATCGGCCACCTTATCACTATTCAGCGTCCGCCCCAAAATGCCGCTCTGTAGGCGCTCCGTCTTATCCACGCGAATACGCAGCGGCATCCAGCGCCATCCAGGTGCCCCCTTTGGATTGTAGGCCATTTCCACGATGGTCCTATCCTGAATCGGCTCATCGGCCTCCGTCTTCACATATTTCTCACCCGAGTCGGGATCAGTGAAGAGTTCCAAGTTACAAACCGATGCCATGGAATCAGGGAAATCCTTCGGCGAGAAGAGGACCGGCCGATATTCACCTTTGATGCCCATACCACGAACGAACCGATTCTTCTTGGGAAGTTCCAGCTGATTGAGCACAATATTCCCTGCATTCTCCGTGCTAGAGCCGACAAAGAGCCGAATTGTCTTATATTCTAGAGGGTCGCGCGTTTCCGGATTTTCACCCAGGGTCACCTTATCTTCCATCTTGTCCTCTCCCTTTTCGAATTTCACCAGAAAATCAATCGTGTTATCGTTGGCAGGCTTCCATTTGAATTGCTCATAGAAGTTCTCGGCGGGGCCACTAGGAAGAGGCGCCGTATTCGATGTGAAGATGAGGCCATCCGTATAGTAGGCACGGGCCGTATCGAGAATACGACGTGCCGACTTGAAAATACTATCATCGCCGGCACGCGCAAAGAAGAATGTCTTTTTGGATACCTGTAGCTTCGTTTTCTCATTCACACCAGGCAGAACCATTTTTAGACCATCATTATTCCATTTCGTGGTCCAGGCAGTCATTTGGCCAAATCGGCTCTTCATTTTATCCTCCTCGCTGGGACCAGGAGGTGAGAATGGGAACTTGCTCACATCCAGTTTATCCACCCCATAGAACATATCGAATATGAGATATTGATTCATGGCCTGCTTTTCAGCATCTAAGGTCACCCACTCTCCATCCAAAAGAGAATTCCGGCAATTTGGATTTTGAAGGCCCGTCTTATAGACGTTCAATGACATGTCAATGAGGTATAACTCGCCATCACTATTACAGAATCCTAGACAGCGCAGACCATCCGCCTTGTCCGTGACATTGTAGCCGTCACGAATATTTGCCTGCCCCGGTTCGCGTAACATTGAAAAGTTGCTCTTCTGTAGATTGATCGTATACGGGCCGCGGAATTTCATAACAGGGTCCCGCGATTCCGGATCAATAAGGAGTTTATAGGCATCCAATACACGCTTCCGTTCCGTATTCCGTATGAGAAACATGTTCTTTTGGATCCCGCGGAGAACATCCCCAGAGCCCTTGATCAGGCGCTTCAAGGCCTTATCGGCGGAATCATCGGCGGGTCGCAGCAGCTCCACCTCAATCTCATACATGGGCTGTGTGATCATAATGTCCTCATCACGAAAGCGCCGTTGCCACATAAACTTGCCGCCCTTCTGGATCTTCGTGCTTTTCACCACGGACATATCAATACGGAATCCATTACCCTCAAATATCCATCGACGAATCATGCGGAATGCTTTAGGGACATTCGACCAGTTGCTTAGAAGCTTTTTGAGTGCCGGGTCATCGGGTCCCATGGGGATCTCTCGACGTGTCTTAATACGCAATCCATATTCGTCGATATCAATATTGGGAATCGTAACGGCGCGATCCTTAATCATCGCCGTATAGGGTTTTCCTGTCAGTGTGTCGTCGCGACAATACTGCTGAATTGCGGCAAAACTGCTTATGTCGATACGTGCATGATCTCTCGTTATAATCGACAGGCGATCCTCTTGTGGAAGACTTGTATATCCCTTCGAACGAAGACGCTTTGCAACGGAAAGAAAGGTCGTTTGATCGAGCTTTCGCCCCTTAGAAAACGATGCTTCCAGCTCATAGTCGGGCTGTTCAAACCACTCCCCCACCTGTTTTTTCAGTAAGTTGGCCTCTGAAGCGTAGAGTTCCATCCTACCTGATAATCCTATTCACAACTATAGGTTTCGCTTTGGGCGGGCAATACATTTAATTTTTATGGATGGAACACGCTTTTATGAAATAATGGCATCTGTATGACGTTGTGTACCCATAAAGTGTTCCGTAAGATGGCGAATTGCCTCCGCCTTCCCCAGGGCGATTGCATAGTCCGCCTTTTTGGGCTTCTCGATCCGGGAACTAATTTTGGAATGGGTGTTCAAAAGGCGGCTCTTGATTTCTTCCAATGTTCCATCGGCAACGGGCCAATAAATCTTCCATCCATCCGTTTCCCTGCTGGATACCCAAAGAGCCAGATTATCTCCCACGGAGTTCTCGTTCGTATTATGAAAAATGGCCCTTGAACCCAGTGAAATGCCCCAGACGGGGCGATCGGGAGTCCACTGCCGAACATCTTCCGGGATCCACTGAATTTTCTTGTTTGCTTCATCAATCACAACGAACTGGACTTCGTATAAATGTGCAAGAGCATTGTCGAGTTCTCTCGTATTTTGCGGGGGGCTGATATCGGCGGATTGCTGCTGATTGAGTTGCTCGATCACCTTCTTCTTTGACCACTTGTGTCCCTTCAGTTCACTATCGATACGCTCCAATAGTTTAAGAATCGTCTCTCGAAGAATGGTCCTCTTGACGGAGGGTGTCCCCGCGCGGAATTCGGGATTCGTTTTCCATAGAATAACTGCAAGCGGGCCGGGAGGTTCCATAGGAGTTGGAACCCAACCACAAAGAGTTTTCGGGACATTCTCTCCCTCTTGCGTGTCTGATCGAATTTTGATATCAATCGGGGGGAGCGTTTTATCCTTGTTCGGGTTTGTTTCCAAAATTGCGATTAGATTGTTCATTCTTAGCAAGTGCCTTACTAAGAATAATCAATCAAGGTTTAGGTGTTCCGCTAGATGTTTAGTATCGAAGATTTTCCTGGGCGGTCTGTTCATTACGCTCACGTTCAATTTGCTCATTTCTCACGGCCTTACAAAATTTCAGGTATTCTGTGAATTCTTGGAAGATTTCCGGAGAAATCTTGCAAAGATCAAAAAAGATTCCATTACTATTTTCTGTAAATTCGCCGCCACCCTTTAAAAGAATTTGGAATAACTTTTTATGTTCGGTAGTCGAAAGGGTCTTTAAATCATCTAAAAAACGCCGTCTTTCTTCATATTCTTCGTTTGTCATTGACATCTATTTGAATGGGATGCTTCTAATTATCTTCTTTCCCCGCGGGGGAAAGATTTAGGGGCTGCCTTGGAATAGCATTTCCGGCAGAGGCATTCTTTACTGCACCCTGATTTACGCTTGAGACCTGCGCAGAAGTGTTTGCAGGGACATTCTTGGAGGCGTTCATGTTCCTGGGGGTATTTACAGGGGCGTTTGCAGAAGCATTCACCCTTAGCATACCTTCATTGTCTTCTTTACTCTCTTTGGCCTCCTCATCTTCCTCAGTAGCTTCCTCCCCGGCCTCCTCTCCGGCCTCCTCAGCAGCTTCCTCCTCAACAAGATCCCCCTCTCCGGCCTCCTCAGCAGCTTCCTCCTCCTCAACAAGATCATCCTCTCCGGCCTCTTCCACAACATTCTCCTCTGGAACAGCCTCAAGAGCAGCCGCCGCCTTTCCGGCAGCCTCCGTAGCCTTAGTATCAACCCCCTGAAATGAACCCACGCTCAAAATATATTCATCATTCACTTGAAACCGGGACTTCTTAATTTCGACATTGACAATATCCCCCACATTTACCTGTTCAAACTCTTTATCACCAATACTCATATCGCGCGGAACGATCATACGAATCGCGTTACGATAATTCACATACAGACCCATCTTATTTTTTCGAATAACTTCCCCCTTCAGCTTCACACCATCGGGCGGATTAATGACACCCCCCTCTGCCTGCACACGAAATATAATGTTCCCCGTGAAGCGACCACGCTCCACCATTCCCATAGAGCGTGAGAGAATCTTCAATGTATTGGGAAGCACATATCCATGACGAGAACACTTGTTCTCAATACGAGCACGAAACTTCTCCAATAAAATGGCGTCAATATCTTTGATTGCACGCTTAAAATCCACAGGGGTTAAAGCTACTTGTTCTTCAAATATTGCAGTATGTTCCATCCTTCTATATGTATATATAGAATCCTTAAGTGATATCAATTTTTATATCTGGGATGCCCCCCTATTTTTTGGGCACCACATGTTTTGCCTTAATGGATGAAATCGGCCTGTAAAAATAGCGCTTTCGTTTCTTTATCTGCTCCAGCCTATCAATAAACCGAAGCATAATATTCTTAAGAGCGCATGCTTTGATCACATTTTGGAATTTTCGCTCATCCAATTTCAATTTCAGTTTCAATTTCACAAGTTCCTTCTGTGCAGCTGTGAGTGCCTCATCCTCCTTTTCTTTCGCCTTTCGCTTCTTCTCAACCTCCTTCTTTTTCCGTTCCCCCTTTTCATCCAATACCACGTCGGATAAACTTAATTCGGGGTATCCAAGAGCGGTAATCATATCGCGAATGGTGCGCAATTGCTTCTTATGTATTTCCATGCCACTCACAATTTCACACTCTCCCCCCTTTTCAGGAATCTTTCCTGGATCCACAGGGCGATCATTTGTCTTAAATACGAGCCGCATATCCTTGATTTTAGGAACAATAAACCCATATATATTTCCCGTCGTTGTAATATTTGCCTGAACAGCATTTACTGGATTGGTGGCATCTGTATCAAAAAGAGTTGCAATCGCCTTACTACACGTTTCATCCCCACATTGATATTCAATTCCCCCATTGGATAAATTCACAAAACGATATACCTCCGTTTTTCCCTTGACAAGTAATTGCTCCTCAAACACATGTGAAAGAGAAGGATCCGCCCGATCCTCTTTTATAATTTCGAGTTGTTCTTTTGTAGAAATAAATTCATCCCAAATTAATTCTAAGAAAATTTGCGAAAATGTTTTTGCATATAAATTTTTTGATTCCTCCTCTTCGATTTTTTGAATATATTCAATCGTCCATGAAAACATGGATAAATAATTGTATACGCGTATCAAATCATCCTTATTATAGCGCAATTCAATGACATCCAGTATTTCAGGTGGAATATCAAGAGGGGATGTTCCATTGCTGATTGTTTCTGCCCAGGCCTTACAGGTCTTCCAAAAGGTGGCTCCTGTTGAAGGGGCAGGAGCGGCGGCAGCAGGAGCTGGAGCGGCGGGAGCGAGAGCAGCTGCTTCTGCTGCTTCCTCTTCAACAGGAGCAACCGCGTCCTTTACAACCCTCTTATAGGTGATTTGCTTGGGTGAATACTCATCCTTTCGAACAGGGACA
>Ga0164293_10005287_pt1 | contig 10984 bp, 8 predicted proteins | sample GEODES118metaG_FD_111487 | JGI IMG/M metagenome (GOLD analysis project Ga0164293, IMG submission 111487) | Eutrophic lake water microbial communities from Lake Mendota, Wisconsin, USA - GEODES118 metaG | ecosystem: Environmental > Aquatic > Freshwater > Lake | place: USA: Lake Mendota, Wisconsin...
TATTTATTTAAAAAGAATTTTATTAAAACTATTAAGGCTGTTCATTTGTGTAAAAATAAGACCCTTTTATTAACCTTGCATTACTATCAACGAGATTTCAACGGTTTGTTAACATAATTTAATGTCATATTAGCCAATTAAACCAAGAATAAATACCCTGTTGTTAACGTGTGTGTATAAGTGACTAGGGTTTATAAATAATTCCAAAAACGCCTGTTTTTTTAGTTAACAATCCGTGCATTCTTATTGCAAAGATTCCGCTAAGTTTCATGCATTAAGTCAAATACTTGTATATAAGCGAACCCAATTGAATATTCCTACACTTTTCTTTTAGCAGTTTTCAATACTAATTAACAAGGCTATTCACATGTTATCAAATCACTAATTTTACAAAAAAAACACCATGAAAATCGCCATTGGATCCGACCATGCAGGTTTTGCGCTTAAAGCAAAATTAATTACAATCCTTGAAGCAGAAGGATATCAGGTAAAAGATTTTGGATGCTACAGTGAAGACAGCATCGATTATCCAGACTATGCGCATCCGGTAGCGAATGAAGTGGAGCAGCACGCAGCGGATCTTGGGGTGTTGATTTGCGGTTCTGGGAATGGCATTAGCATGACAGCGAACAAGCACCAAGGCATTCGATGTGCCTTGTGTTGGACCCCAGAAATTGCCAATTTAGCCCGTCAGCACAACGACGCGAACATTTTGTCGCTACCGGCGCGTTTCATCAGTGAGGAACTCGCAACAGAAATCTTACATGCATTTTTATCTGCCCAATTTGAAGGAGGAAGACACGCTACGCGCGTAGGAAAGATTGCGGTTGGGTGACGGTTATCAGCTATACGCAGGCAGGGATTTTAACCACGGAATTTACTACGAAGAACTGAATTTCAATTTTACCACTTTCCAGTCCTACGAAGCACGAAGCCCTGCTTGCGTATAGGTGATGTTACCACCTGTGCTTCCTTGTCTGCCGTGGTTTGTAGGTCTATTTGTTGCTTCGCTTTTCATTGTCTTTTTGTCGTGCGGTGGGGCATTTTTTAAAATTTCTTTTTTCTCTTGGGTTGGCTTTGCAAGCTCTTTGACAAAGCTTTGGTCTGCGGGCTGACTTGTGTGGCTTTGGCAATGTGCTTGCAAATGCGTTGGCTAAAACAATTTCTCTTTTTCTAAATTCTTATTGTATGTTTCTAATTTGTCTTTGAGCTCAGCAAATGTCTTTGGAATTGCTTTCAATCCTTTGAAAAACTTGTCAGGTACTTTAAGGAATTTCCACTCAATGTCTGTGTTCTTTGACGCCACTTTGCACCAGTTTTCTGTTTCAGCATCTTTGTATTGAACGTTCTCATCTTCGAAGCCTTTGGTTTCAATTATCCAGTTAACTGCTTTACCTTTTTTGAGAGTTTGTTCCGCAATAAAGTCAGGATAATATAAACCTTGAGAACCTTTTTTATTCAAATATGGAATGTTGAATTTTGTATAGGTTTCTGCAAGAGCAGCAAACTTTGAAACATCTTGGGCTTGTTCTAAGAATTTTGCAAAACCCTTTTCTAATTCATTGTAAACAGGCGTATAATTGAAAACAGTTTTCTTAAGTTGAACATGATCCCTTTTCCAATAAAAGCCATCTAATTCCATCAAGCTAATAGGATAATTTGTAACCTTTACCTCTGTTTTAACTTTGATGTGATCTCCAAGTGCTTGACCAATGAGTAGCATAATTTTATTACTAACCTCTGGATTGGCTATTGTTCTACGAACTGCTAAAGAATCTAGATCTACCGCTTTACCAAATGCGTTGAACTTTACATAAGATTTAGTAATCTTCAGCAAATCATTGAATTTGGCACTAAACTTACCTTCCTTAATTATTTTATTTGTTAAACTAGAAAGTAATTCTTGAATTGAAGGGAATTCGTCATCTTCAATAATTACTTGTTTCGTTCCAACTTTCTTTTCAGTATTTGCTGCTGTTAAAGTAACTTTTATTTCACGATAATTTCCCTTATCATCCAGATTGCCAATAGCTGGTAGCTTAGAAGGATCAAAAGTGCTAATACCTTCCATTTTTCGAGTAAATGAAGAGGAAAGTACAGGAATTTCAAAGTTAAATTTATCACGTGTTTTAATGGGTGTGATAAATACGCCTATACTCGGAGACTTTTGAGTTACACCAACTCCAACACCTTCTGTTTCTAGCTGTTTTACAAACTCTTCAAATTTATCTGTTCCGATAATTTCAAGTACTTGGGTATAATCAGGGCCTAAATCTTTCATCAAACGCAAACCTCTGCCAATAGACTGTTCTGGAAGGATATTTGCTTTTGAAGTAAAAGGTCGTAAACCAAGAATGATACTTACATTTTTTACGTCCCATCCTTCACGAAGCATCAGGACTGAAACAACTACTTTAACAGGACTCTTTGTGTCATCAATCATTCGTGCTTGTTCTCGTAATTCTTCAAGCTCTTTTTGATTCGTAGTTAATTCTCCATTATTTTTTGTGTGAATTACAAGTACCTGATCTTTTTTATTAAAGCCAGCTAAGCCCTGAATTCCTTCAGCGATTTGATTCGCTTGTTTGGTATCTTCGGCCATAATAAACAGTACAGGTTTCTGTCCAAGATTTTTGTAATAGCAATCATAGTGTTCTTGATAGCGTTTAAGAGCTACTTGAATCCATTCATTATAGGCGTTATATGCATTGGTGATTTGTCTATTATCTGGACTAGTTTTATCGCTTTGATGAACAATTAATGGAGTCTTTACAATTTTATCCTCGATAGCCTGTGCCAGGGGATAATCACTGATAATCCAAGGAAAAAATGTTCCGTTTTGATCTTTTGGTGTTGCGGATAAATCGAATAATAGCGATAAACCTTTTTTACCTTTCTCAATTAAACTGTTGTGAAAAGAAATTATACTCTTGTACCAAGCTAATTCCTCATCATGAACGTGATGAGCCTCATCATTAATTACAAGTAGCTCATCATGTTTTAATATTCTATCATAAAGACTCTCTAACCAAGATGCTTGGGAATCTTTTTTTGGTTTTTGTCCGAGCAAATTTCCAATCGGCCCTTGATCCTCATCTGTAGTTGCTCTTGATTCGTAAATCTGATGAATATTTGTCAGATAAAAAGTGCCATCCGTGCTAGTCTTAACTTGATCCTCTCGCATGATGAAAGACATATTCCAATCATATTTCCATTCATCAGGAATGAATGGAAAGTGGTAAAATATACTTCCGTTTTCGAAATCAGTTTTTAATCGCTCGTAAACAATTACGTTTGGGGCAATCACTAATATTGTTTTGCTCAAATCGGAGTTATCCTCAAACTTTTTATGAAAATAAGACCATACAGTAAGAAATGCCATCACGTTAGTCTTTCCGGAACCTGTTGCTGCTTTTGCGCAATAGCGAGTTAACCCTTCAGGTGGTAAATCTTGATTAGATAGCAATCCCGTTTCTGGAACTACACGAGTTAAAATGCGTTTCGATTTTGCCGTTTCAAAAACCTCTCTTTTACTAGTAAATAAATCTTTGCTGTATGCTTGTGAATCCATGTAAGTTTCAGCAAGTAGCGCATTGTCACGTACTCCTTTTACTTCATATAAATAAATGGTTGTTTCCATAGCCTCCCTTTGTGCAAAGCGAAAATGAAATACTTCGCCATCTACAATGTGATCCTGGCCAAACCAATGATTAAGCAGTGTAAGAGATGTTTGTGAAATCCCTTTGGGTTGTTTATACTCAGTTTCCCGCCAAGCATCTACTTCTTTTCTAATGCTATTTGCAAGTAATGTTTTACTTGGTCTACGAGTCTCAATAATTTTATATCCGCCCTTGCCATCTTTTTCTAAATGTGCTCCAGGGATCTCCCATGCTTTACGACCCTCAATCTCCGGAATAGCCTGTTCTAATGGGATGACTACTTTCTGCTGCTTCGTGTTTTTTGCAGCTTTTGCTATTATTTTTTTTGCCTTGGCCATTTTATTTCTTTTTATCTATGGATTGTAACAACCTAAGTTTTATGCTACTTAATTTTTTATCTGCTGGATTCAGCAACGTCAAAGCGTCAAGTATCTTGAAAACATTGTCGCGAGTTAAATAATTGTACCCTTGTTTACCTAGTTCCTTACCTGACGGTAAAAATTTCTTTAGGTCTGGATGAGTATTTAAATCGATTTTGTTTTCAAGAAGATGAATATCTTTTGGAAAAGCTTTCACATTCAATTCAAATTCATTTTTAAAATCTTTGAGAGGCGAGGGTTTTCTGCATTTTTCGAATTGAGGAAATGCGTAAAAACCAACTATATAATTTGCCTTATTTGACCAATTTTGTGATTTGATAAATACAACTTCTACAAAACGTGATTTCTCTTTATCGGGCATTCTTGACCACAATTGTGGTAATAATCCAAAGTAATATCCTTTTGAATCCGGAGGATATATCTCATGAGCAAAATTTAGAGAAGTATAAGTCAAGCCATTTTCAACAACATAACCAAAATTTGAATTAGAAAGATCTTCGCCTGTTGGAGCTGCCTTCCATTCGTTTGAGTTCCAATCAATAGAGGCCAATATTCCAAAGTTTTTTACAGTCATATATTCCTATCTGTGTTTAAGTTCAATAATGTGAGTGGTGTCATTACCAAAAATATCTATCACCTTTACCATTACTTTGTAATCACCTTTTTTTGAATACTGATGGGGATCAGTAATGAGTTCTAAACTACGATCTTTTTTAGTGCGGTAGCTTTGCCATTGGTTATGGAAAGTGTCATCTTTGTAATCCCAGTCAACGCTCCAGTAATCTATATAATCACTCCACTTTTTAATTAATTTTTTTACTTCTTCCGGAACCAAATCCAAGTTAGGTATAACAAAGTCAGTGAGCTTAATTTGATAGCCACCTGCCTTCGCAGCCTTGACTTCAGTTTCTAAGTAAGCCAATTCGAAAAACTGAATATCGCCAGCATCAACAGCTCTTTTATCCATCGCCTCCCGAGGAATACTCAAAAGGTGTAATTTAATTCCTGCTTTTTCAGCTTCCTGTTCTACAACATCATGCAGACCCATTTCCCATTCCCAACCAAGTACAACTAATTCTTTTTGTTTCATTCTGCGAGTGTCTTCTAAAGCATGTTGTATATCTCCAAACGTTACCGGAGCATCAACACCTCCTATATGAACTAGTTTATTACCTTTCTTTCCGTGTATATAAGGACTTCCTGGTAGTGAATCGGCTTTATATAATTTGAGAACAAATGCGATATATTCAGCTAGGCTTTGTTCGGCAGTTTTATTTCCAAATTGTATAGTTTGCCAGTATTGTCTCTCGTATTTACCAATGTTTAATAATTCAAATGGTTTGCAACCATGAATTTCTAACATGCGTTTTCTAGTAGTATGTATGGCATATCTGCCTAGGTCAGCTACTATCCATTTTCTACCTAATTTTTCTGCAGCGGCTGCGGTAGTTCCACTACCTCCAAAAAAATCAGCAACTATATCGCCTTCATTGCTACTGGCTTGTATAATTCTTTCTAATAGCGCTTCAGGTTTTTGCGTAGGATAGTCAACTCTTTCGTAAGAAGATGTAGCTAATATGCCTATATCTGTCCACCAATCTTTAATGTTAACGAGCGTATAAGATCCATTTTCATCCTCGTAATATGTCTGAGCAGGATTTTTTCCAGAACCTGGCTTCATGTATGACTTTTCTTGAAGGACGTTGAAAGTTTTTTTATCTGACTTCGAAAACGCTAGTATATAGTCATGTTTTTTTGAAAAACTGCTATCACCAGCACCACCTGATTTATAGCACCAAACAATACTATTTAAAAAATTATTTGTGCCAAAAACTTCATCCATTATTAGTTTCACATAATGAGTAGTTCTCCAATCTAAATGAATATAAAGAGTTCCTTTTTCTGATAATAATTCTCTCATTAAAACGATTCGATCATACATCATCTGCAAAAAACTATCTAATCCTTTTCCCCATGTATCACGATATGCAACCTCTTCTATTGCTGATGGCTCCTTTGTATGCTTGATTTCTTTTTCACCAATTCTTACAGTAGTTTCAAAATTTGCTCCAGTAGCAAACGGGGGATCAATATATATCAAATCAATTTTACCTGAAAATTGTTCAAGTAAGGCGGACATTACATATTTATTGTCTCCCCATATTAGTTTGTTACGCCAACTTGTGTCAACAGCGTTGGGATCTGTTTTAAAAAGCGAACCCTTTTCTTTTTCTCTTGTAGCACGACTTTCGTTAATTGTTTCAACAACTTCCAGGCTTTGGAATGGAAGTACAATCCGATCTACTGTGGTTCTTTTGCCTTTCCAGTATAAACCCAATGGAAGTTCTTGCTCGTTGTTTTTGTTATTGCTCATATTAAGTTGTTTCTTTTGAATGAATAGTACTCGTTATTTGCCAGAATTATGTGGTCTTGCAAAGATATTTCAACCAATGCAAGTGCTTTCTGAATTTCAGTGGTAATAGCTTCATCATGATCACTTGGTTCAGCAATTCCTCCTGGGTGATTATGTGCTAAAATGATACTAGTGGCTTTTTGTTTCAAAGACTCTTCCACAATCTTTCTTGGAAAAGCAGAGGCCTGCGAAACAGTTCCTTCGCCCAGCTCTTTGGTTGCCAATACTTCATTTTTGGCATTAAGAAAAACAGCAAAAAGAATTTCATTTTGCTTTTGACCAATGCTTGCCCGAAGCATTTCAACCAAAGCACTCATTTTGGTTATTTGTTCTTTATTAAACGTTGCATGATCTTGGAAATAATAAGCCATCATTTCCCTGAAAGCATGCAAGTTTAACGCAGAAGATTTACCCATGCCTTTGATTTTCTCTAAATCTTCAACGGATGCATCCAACACTTTTGAGAAAGAACCAAAGATTTTAATCAGTTCCTTTGCTAAGGGTTTTACATCACCTTGTCGGAAAATGAAGGTGAGCAGAAACTCCAGCACTTCATAGTCATGAAATCCTTTGAATCCACCTTTATCAAAGCGTTCACGCAATCGTTCTCTATGCCCAGGTGCTTTGCTCATCCTTTATAACCTTTTCGTTTTGGGCACATAGTACACCAGTCACATGATTTACATATTTTATCTTGTCTAGCATCTCTCTTAAAATCCGCTTTTGTAATTCCCTGAATAGCAAACCCCAACTCCTCCTTTGCTGTTTCCAAAGCCCCAGGGGAAGTCTGAACTGCAAGTCGTTCATTTTTATCAGTGTCTATAAAGTGAATTAGTGCCTTTTGTGTATTAATACCTAAAGCCTCCTGAGCAGCTATTGTATAGAGTTGCACTTGAAGCTCATACTTATGCATGAGCTCATTATCAGGTTTTCCGGTTTTAAAATCAATAACTTCTAAAACAGTTTCATTGCCATCTTGACGCTTAATCATATCAATGCTACCAGCAATTAGGGCGTTCTCCAATTCCAGTTCAAAAGGACGTTCAGTTTTAACTGTTAATGAAAAATCTTTTTCCCACATTTTTACATACTTCGAGATGCTTTTAAGTGCTCCAACTTTTAGTCTATCCTGCACTGCATCCGAAGCATATCTTAAGTAAAAATGTTCATCAATTACTTTTGCAATTTTTGCTTTACTAGGAATTTTACCTGAATCTTCATATTCCTTATGAAGTAAATTAATCACATTGTGAACTTGCTTACCAAATCCAAGTGCCGGAACTAATTCAGGGTTAAAGCCGTAAATGAATCGAATTTTGTAATCGTAACCACAGTTAAGATAATAAGCTAATTCACTGTAACTCGTTGGAAATCGGATTTCCTGTGACACAGCATCAACGCTGCATGGCTTTCTTTTAGTTGGATCTTGAATTTGTTTTGTTATGAGGTGATTTGTGGGGATTTCATCAAAAAAACTACTTCTTGGTGATCGCCTTTCATTGCCATTCTTATACTCAGCACTTGTTATAAACAAAAATTTCTTTGCACGGGTAATACCAACGTAATATATTCTTCTCTCGTCTGCTGCGTAATTCAAAAAACGATTGCTATCAAATTTTGATAGATCCAACAGAGTGGGGCCAAATTCTGGATCACGATTACGCCTGAAATGACTTGGCATAAATACAACAGGAAACCCAAGTCCTTTTGTACCGTGCATTGTAAGAATTTGCACAGCATCAATAAGACCGGACATTGAATCAGTATTACCACTGTCGTATGCGTTTTCGGCATGTAATCGAATAAACCAAATAAAATCTTTAATGCTATTGTATGTCAAGTATTCTCTTGATCCTTCATAATCTGAAATTGCTTGACTAAGTCTGCCGAGATTGAATAAAAGCACATCGTCTTCTGCTTCATGGAAACTGTTCTCAGATAGGCCAAGTAACGCAAGAATATTTGCATATAGACCTTGTAATGATAATCTCTTTTGTGATTTCGTGTAATCTTTTATTGATTGAACTCCTGATATTAGTTTTTTCAAAGAGATTGTAAAATCATCAGGCAAACTATCATGAATGTCTTCCAAAAAAGCATCATCATAGATTACATCTTTGTCGCACTCTGATATAAATTCAAGTAATCGAATAATTGAATCCACCTCTAGAGTATCGAATAGCCCACCAGTACCAGCGTATATTACAGGAATATTGGCTTCACGAAGTGCTTCAATATACGGAGACGCCTCATTACTAATTGAACGAAAGAGAAATGCGAAATCTGAATATTTTAATTTTCGTAGATTTCCTCCATCATTGAATTCTTTGCCAACAAGTGATTGCACTTTTTCAACAATCCACTCAATTTCTTCTTCCTGTCTTTTAAATAGAATTTTATATAAATCTCCTTTATCCGATTTGACTCCTTTATCCTTGATTGATTTATTCAATCGATTGGGATTATTCAGTCTGATAAGTTCATCAGCAGTTTTTACAATAGCGTCTGAACTTCTTCTGTTAATATCTAATTGATGAATTTCAGCTTTCGGATAACGTTTCTGAAAAGTAATGATGTTTTGCACATCAGCACCCCTAAATTGATAAATAGATTGATCATCGTCACCTACAACACATACATTCTGTTTATTCGAGACTAATTGAATTAGTTTTTCCTGAATAGGATTTACATCCTGGTATTCATCAACAGTAAAAAATGAAAATTGATCTTGTAATTTTTTTCTAACAGATGGTTGTGTTTCAAGGGTATCAACTGCTATTCGTAAAATGCTTGAAAAGTCGAGGAACCTTTTCTCCTCCAATTTTTGAAGATAAATCTTGTATGCATTTTTAAAGCTATCAGTTAAAATTGCATCATCAGTAAGACCTTCCTCACGAAATAAATCAATATCCTTTATGAAAGTTCTGTAAACCCAATTGTGTTTATTTCCGTGTTTTTTATATATCCAAGTATGTCGCTTATTCAGCGAATTGAAAAGATAATCGAAGTCAATATCACGCTTAATAGAAGAGAGAAACGCAAGTCTGCCAACTTCATCAAGCATGTCATAGGCTCTGTATTTTGGAATAAAGTCTTGAAGTATTTTAAAACAAAAAGCGTGAATAGTTCCAATATACATATCACCAATGTCGGGCTGCTTGCCAAGTAATTCTTGAATCTTAGAACGAACACGGAACTTTAATTCTTCTGCGGCTTTGTCGGTAAAAGTGAAAGCAACAATTTGGTCAGGCCTTGCTACTTTTTTGTAAATCATGTATGCAATTCTCTCCGAAACAAATTCAGTTTTACCGGAACCTGCACAGGCGATAATCTGGAGATTACCTTTTAGTAATTCCGGTTTTGATTCGAATAAGGCGGAGTTGAAGAATGGCATTAGTTTAAATCAATATTAATTGTTGAATTTATATAAAGCGTTGGATAAATTGCACTCTTTTGGTTTTGCGAAGCCTTGGCTCGTGTGTCGGGCAAAACCAAATGTGTGAAATGCGGGCTGGCTAAAAGAAATTTTAAAAAATGCGAAGGGTGGACTTTTTCTTCCTTTTCTGTCACTTGTCCCAAAAGCATAACACGGTCAGTTTGAAAGGCTGTCCGCTTGGTCGATATGGTCTGTATGTCGAGTCCATTTTTAGTCATTGTTTGGTCGTGTCGTCTGTCTTTTTAGCATTGGTGCATAACTAGCATATAGGCGTAACAAAATGATACCAATACACTCAAATCAGTTGTATAGGCAAACCTTTATTACCTACATACGAATATACAAATTTGATACAACTAATAAATTAACCCGCTCGAAAAAATTGCATGCTGATCCCGTCGGCGGCCAACCAGTGGTCTTGGGTAAGGCAATAGCTGTTGTGTTGTAGTTGTATTTTGTTTTGTTTAATCAAGCTTTCAAGCATCCGCTGTTCTTCGGTACGTAACCCACCCAAGGCGTCAATGCGCTCCATTGGCACGCCATGTTGTGTGCGGAGTCCGGTTAGCCAAAGCTCGTTCCATTGGTTGTCTGCACTCAGCGTTTCCTCTTCATACCAATCCTGTTGTTTCAGGTATTGGGCATTGTTTGATACATTCCACCGGCGTGTTCTTTTTCCATCAAAGGAATGGGCCCCAGGACCAAGCCCCAGGTAGGCTTTCCCTTTCCAATAATTTCCGTTATGAACCGCGCGTTTTCCTGGTTTTGCGTAGTTCGAAACTTCGTAATGTTCAAATCCTCGAGTGCTCAATGCCTGTTCAACGAGGTGGTAATGTGCTACCTGTTGCTCGTCGTTCAGCTGAGGTTCCTTGCCTGTTTTCACGCGGTGATGCAATAAGGTTTGTGGTTCTTGCGTAAGCGCATAGGCCGATACGTGCTCAATCGGGTAGGTATCAATCAGTGCCAACAGTTCTTCTACATCCGCCTCCGTTTGTTGGGGCACGCCAAAGATTAAATCAATCGAAACTGAAAAGGCATACTGTTGCAGTAGATCGAGTCCCTTTCTAGTGTCTGCTGCGCGGTGGTTGCGGTTCATCCA
>Ga0164293_10005289_pt1 | contig 10979 bp, 4 predicted proteins | sample GEODES118metaG_FD_111487 | JGI IMG/M metagenome (GOLD analysis project Ga0164293, IMG submission 111487) | Eutrophic lake water microbial communities from Lake Mendota, Wisconsin, USA - GEODES118 metaG | ecosystem: Environmental > Aquatic > Freshwater > Lake | place: USA: Lake Mendota, Wisconsin...
ACCTTGACTCAAGCGAACACATACACTGGATCAACCCAAGTGGGGACGGCCAATGGTCCAGAGGGAGGCACCCTTAGAATCTCGACAGGTGGTTCGATTTCGAGCAATAGCCCAATTACGGTCTTCGGAGGAGTGTTGGAATTCAATGGAGTGAACCACACGGCCAACCAAGTCGTCACGCTTGGTGGTGGTGCTTCTGGAACAAAGTCAGCGGTCAGGACGGGGGTGTCCACGCTGACGCTTGGCGCAGGTAGCAACATTGCCTTCGATGGCTCGAACGGCAGTGCTGGAGGGGAGGTCAGTGGCACGGTTCAAATGGGATCGATCGCAAGAACGTTCAACGTGGCGGATAGCATCGGGGCGGCCATTGATCTGGATGTGAAGGCCACGCTTCTTGGGTCTAGCGCGGGTTCACTCATCAAGACGGGTGCTGGCACGATGGCGCTGAGTGGAAATAACAACTTTACCGGGGGGGCGACTATCACTCAGGGGGCACTTTTGGCGAACAATACCAGTGGATCCGCCACAGGTCTTGGTGCTGTCGTTGTGAATCCTGGCGGTGTACTAGGGGGGACGGGAACCATTGCTGGGGATGTAACACTCAGTAACGGAATTGATGGTCCTGATAGCGGAAGATCCATTCTTGCGCCCGGAAGCCCGGCCATCAGCAGTGGGATAGAACTTTTGAATTTGCAGGGGAGCGTAACCATCGGTGAGAATGCTTTGATTGACTTTTATTTGGGTCAAACCGGGTTCACCCAATTGAACTTCGCCACCTTGGGCAATGTGCCCAATTCGACGAAGTTTCGAATCAATCTGATGCCTAGCTACACACCGAGTGCGGGGGCCAGCTTTGATTTGATCGATTGGGCGGTGTTCGCCAATGCAGGCGATACTAATTGGGTGGATAACTTGATTTTGCCCGTTGGACCGGTTTGGGACAGCTCACTGTTCAGTACAACTGGCGTCCTTAAAGTTTCGGGTTCGACTACACAAGTGAGTATCGTCACCCAGCCCGCTGCTCTGGTGACAGTGGATCCTGGCACCCCAGCTACTTTCTCTGTGGTTGTCGCAGGAACAGAGCCTTGGATTCTGCAATGGAGAAAAGGAGGGGTTGCGATTCCAGGTGCAACTAGTCTGAGTTACACGATCCCTGTAGCAGTCGAAGCAGATGAAGGACTCTACAGTGTGGAGATAACGAATGGTGGGGTTCCGGTGGTGAGTTCTGATTCTAACTTGGTTGTTAATGATACCCCGCAAATCACAGTGCAACCCGCAGCCTTGACTGTGCGAAACCCTGGAACGAGTGCCACTCTTTCGGTAACAGCCGTTGGGGCGACCACGTATACTTGGAGGCGTGATGGCCAGCAGGTGCAAACAGGTCCTTCAAATACGTTGGCACTGACTAACTTGGCAGAGGTGAATCAAGGAACCTATGTGGTGGAAGTCGCGAACGCAGCCGGTTCGGTGTTCAGTGCCGATGCCGTATTGGAAATCAATGATGCTGTCGTGATCTTAACTCAACCTCAGGGCTTTCAAGTTCCGCGAGGAACGGTTGTAACCTTCTCAGTTTCAGCCGCAGGAACGGGTCCGTTGACATATCAGTGGTTCAGAGGGACGACTGCTGTCGGGACGAATAGCCCCAACTTGGAGGTGACGGCTGCGGTGGGAACTTTTGGAAGCTATACGGTACGAGTCAGCAACGTTGTGGGTCCTTTGACGAGTGCGGCAGCAAGCTTGGTTGAAGTGGGAGGAGAGGTCAATATTGTGACGCAGCCAACACCTCAAATCGTTCCAGTTGGAGGCACGCTGACCTTAACATGTGTGGCAACTGGTGGGTTGCCGCTCAAGTATCAGTGGCGACTCAATGGGAAGAATATCAGCGGGGCGACTTCATCGACATTCACTGCGACTAGCGTCGCGACCTCGCGTGCGGGAAGCTATAGTTGCTTTGTGAGCAATGTGATTGGAACGGGTCCTTCGAGCGCGACGAGTGCTGCAGTTGACGTGGGGGTTGTGAATACGGCTGCCAGAAAGCTGATTCTAAGGGAGGGGACGAGTACGACGCTAAGCGTGACCGCAGCGGGTAACGTCAGCTATCAGTGGTTCAAGAACAATGGTTCTGGGGAGACGATCATTCCAAGTGGAACCTCGAGAACACTGACTGTGAGCAATAGCCTCATGGTTAGCGATAAAGCGAACTACTATTGCCGAGTTACACTTATTGCAGGTGGTTTGAGTCTCGATGGAGGGATGAATGATCTGACGGTGTTTAACGCTGTTCCGGACATCAATATGACCGGGCATTTTACCTCCACGATCATTAGTGAGCCTTACAGTTTTCAGGTTCCACTAGCTGAGGGCCCGAATCCGCCGGCGCCTGATCCCGCAAGGACGCCGACGAAATGGGTGGCTACGGGTTTGCCTCCAGGGCTGACGATCAACAGTGAAGGTTTGGTCTCTGGAAGAGCTACGGCAGTTCGATTTGGGCCGGACAAGATCACCCCCATCGCCTATCTCGTAAGAATCACGGCCTCCAACTCGGTCGGATCTGATTTTGTGGCGGATCGGGAACTGCTTGTGCAACCCTTGCCGGGTGGGGTGGTTGGTGTGTTTACGGGTCGTGTTGCAAGAGCGCCCGCACTCACACCGCCGGCGACTGGCTTTGTGGGGACGAACTTTGGATTGGGAGGACGGATCGATGTGACAACCACGACGAAGGGCACGTATTCAGGGAAGTTGTTGCTGGGTGCGACAACCTACAGTTTCAAAGGCGCGTTGAATACGAATGCGCTCAGTCCGAATCAGTCGACTGCGACCACCACAATTGCTCGCAGCAAAACGACTCCATTGACATTGTCGTTCACCCTTGATGCTGTGGATAACCTGCTGAAATTGGGTTCTGTGACTGATGGGACGACTACTGCGGCCGTTGATGGATGGCGTAGCACGTGGACAAATGCAGTGCAGGCGACAGCTTACCAAGGCTATTATACCTTTGGCCTGGACATTCCCAACGCCCTCAATGGGACGGCGACACATCCGAACATCCCACAAGGGATGGGATACGGGAGTTTTACCGTTGCTGGTGCGACAGGTAAACTGAGCGTTGCCGGACGTCTATCGGATGGAACTTCCTACACTTCGGCGACATTTGTTGGGCCCACTGGACAGATTTTGATCTTTAGGACGCTTTATGCTGTGAATGCTCGTGGTTCTGTGTTGGGGCAGTTGAACGTCACACTGGGCGGCTCAAACGACCTCAATACGCTTGCGGGCACGGTGAATTGGTGGCGCCCTGCGACGCCCGGTACATCGGGTAGAACCTATGCGGCTGGATTTGATCCGATGGATCTAACCGGGGTCGGCAGCCGCTACACGCCGCCCGTTTCACCGAACGTTGTGATGAATATCAACGGTCTTTTGCCGGCCAATACTGCCAATAGCCGGGTTAACCTAGTGGAAGCTAACGTGGAAAGCGCTCTGCCGGTGCCATCCTTTGTGGACTTTAATGTCAATCCGACCCATAAGGCACTAGCGGTCAGTTCGAACGGGCGTGGCGTTACACTAAAGATCACACCGAAAACGGGTGTTGTTACGGGTGGTTTCAAATTGTCGGAAGCGCATCCTGATGCCGTCAATGGAGGTAAACCGGCTGTGATTAACCGCACGGTCAGCTATTTTGCATTGATTGTTAAGGACGGCTTAGGTGAGCAAGGTATCGGCTATTTCATGCTGCCTCAGTTGCCTGCTACCGCAGCCGAGAGTAACACGAAGACTCCCATACTTAGCGGGCAAGTCACCTTTACCAAGTTACCTTAACTGAAGGCAACGCTTCTTCCGTCAAGTTCCTGGTGTTAACTCAAAACCTACGCAATCTATGAAACTACTTGCCATCATTAGTCTGACATTGTTGGTTCTGGGAGCGAACTCGCCTGTTTTGTCGCAGATCGTTGTGGCCAATCCAAATGATTCAGGGGCGGGTTCATTGAGGCAGGCCATTCTGGATGCAACTCCAGGGAGTGTGATTACGTTTGCGCCCGGACTATCCGGGCAGACGATTCGGCTCACTAGTGGAGCGTTAGTCGTCAATAAGAATCTAACGATCAATGGATCAGCATTGTCCGTGGCAGTTGTGATTTCGGGTGATGCGGATGGGGAAGGCGAGCCATCTGCGGAGGACTCGCGGGTCTTCGAAATTGGGGTGAGTAGCACTGTTGTTCTTGATTCCTTGAGGTTAGAGCGCGGAAAAGCGCCGGATGGAAGTGGGGGCAGCAATGGTGGAGACGGGGGTGGCATTTTGAACCAGGGGACCCTGTCAGTCAGGAACTCGACTGTGACACGTTGTAATGCAGGAAAGGGTAACGGAAATGGGCGAGGTGGGAATGGCGCTGGAATCTTCAACAGCGGCACTCTGGTCATTGAAAGATCTCTGATTAGCCTCAATAAAGCAGGAGATGGGGGGTTTGGGGGAGCCGATGCTGGTGGCGATGGGGGAGGGGTTTACAACGGTGGAGATCTGACCATTGATGAATCGACATTTGATTCAAACAATGCGGGCGATGGGGGCAATAATGGGACTGGTGGCTTTGGGGGAGGGCTCTATCATGCTGCTGGATTCAGTGGTGCAGTTAAGCACTCGACGTTTAGCAGCAACAAAGCCGGGGCGGGCGGTCTGACCACCGGGAATGGGACTGGAGGCTTTGGGGGGGCGATTTTCACTGGGGGAACCTTGACGATTGAGAATTCGACACTATCGGGAAATCAAGCAGGGGAAGGAACAGCCGGCGGAGCTTCTGTAGGGACGGGTGGGAGTGGAGGAGGTATTGCTAATGTAGGTACCTTGACTCTAACTAGCGTTACTATCGCGGGGAATACGACTGGAGTGGGGTCTGATGATGGAGGCAGTGGAGGTGGTCTATTCAACGATCTGCTTACAGGGGTGGTAACGCTCAACCACGTGATCATAGCGGGTAATTCACTTCCCACTTCACCTGGGAGTGCCGGCGGGCCGGACATCTTTCGAAAAGGCTTTTCAGCTATCAGTCGATCGGGGGTAAACTTGATTGGGACTAACAGCACTGTGAGTGCCGAGTTTCCCGCTCCTGTTTTGGCGGGGCAACCGAATATCAATGGGGATCTGGTGGGCACTAATGCCGGTCCGCTCAATGCCAAATTAGCTCCGTTGGCCCTCTATGGAGGAAGGACAGCATGCCGGGTTCCATTGCCCGATTCGCCCGCGATCGACCCTGTTGGCGGAGTTTCATCGTCTTTTTTAACAAGAGACCAGCGAGGTTTTACTCGTGTGAGTGACGGTAATGTTACAGCGGGTGCTTTGATGGACGTTGGGCCGTCGAGTACGATGCCTCGACAGACGTGGGACCCGGGACGCTCAAATTTGCTAGAGAGCCCAGTTCAATTCTTGAAGGTGGTGGTGTGGGCCTGGTGGGTATATCAAGAGTTGGCGGTGCTAGAGGAGAAGTTTCTGTGAGATTCAACAGTAGCAGTTCGGGATTTGCAACAACCCCAGCCGGGACATTGTTTGCGGATGCTGCTGATTATCAACCGGTGACCAACTTCAATCTGACCTTTGCCCATGGCGAGGTATTGAAGTTCGTGCCCGTGACGGTTACCTCCGATAAATCACTTGTGGAATTAAACGAGATTTTCTCTCTTCTGATGTCGGCACCAGGAGGAGGTGCTGTTTTGGGAACACCCAACCCTGGGACTGTTCGTATCGTCGATGCAGTGGATGCGTCGAGTCCAAGCCTGACGGTAACGGCGCCATTAAACAACCAATTGATACTCGAGGCCAATGGGCCGGTCGTAAATTTGACTGGGCAAGCCACGGACAATCAAGGCATTGAGAGGGTCGAAATGTCGCTCGATGGTGCTGCGTATCAGGAGATCAACGTCACTCAGGCACCAGGCCTGAAGAGTGTGACTTTCAACGTTCCAATGACGATTGCTCCTGGAGTGCACAGTGTCTCAGTCCGAGCAGTTGACACCCGCTTGAAAAGTTCGGCAGTGACGAAGCGGGTCTTTACTTACAAGGTTGAGCGGTCGTTGGCTGTGGCGGTCAATGATTTGAACTTGGGGGGGGTGTCGACTGGGTTTGTGCCGACATCGACCCGAAATCTGGGCTTTTTGTATAGCATCACTGCCACGCCAAAGGCGGGCTCGGTTTTTGATGGTTGGACCGTGAGTAATATGGCCGGAACTGGCGTAACTGTAGCGTCCGCAGAATTGCCGAAACTTAACTTTCTGATGCAGCCGGGGTTGTCTTTGACGGCGAATTTTCGTTTAAATCCTTTCGTGCCAGTTTTGATTGGTTCCTTCGAGGGTTTGGTGTTGCCGGATGTGGGACAGACCCCAGGGGTAGAGACGGTGGGGCATTTGACGGCGACGGTAAGCAGCAAAGGGGGGGTGACAGGGCGTCTGAGGGTTGATGGTTCGAATTTGAGCTATGCGGGAACTTTGGATAACTCTGGGTTTGCTCGTTTCGGAACTACGCGGTCCAAGATCTTGACGATCAAAAGGAATGGGAAGGCCGATTTGGAACTGGAATTGAGTTTGGATATGACTGGGGCCAGTAAGCAGGTCTCTGGCACACTGACCCGAAGATTGAATGGGACGATATTGACGGTTTCGAAGATCGCGGCGAAACGGGCTCATTATAGCAACGCTCTGAAAGCGGATGCCTCGTTAGCGGGTGCTGTGAGTCAGCGGTACAATCTGATACTGCCAGCCAAGGCGCAAGTTCCGGTCTTGGCGACCAACCTTTACCCGCAGGGGGTGGGCATCGGTAGTTTGGTGGTGAAACCGGATGGCAGTGTGAGTTGTGCGGTGACGCTGGCCGATAACACGGTGATGCCGACGTGGGCGGCGAAGTTGACGGAGGCGAACACACTGGTGGTGTTTGGGGCACTTTATTCTGCGAAGGGCTGTTTTGCGGCGGAAGTGAAGCTGGATCCCTTGCAAGCGGCGACGGATGCGGTGGGTGTGAATGCGCTTTGGTGCCGCCCGGCGATCGCGACGTCGCAATGGTATCCCGCCGGTTGGCCTACTGGGCTCAATGTGGACGTTCTTGGTTCCAAATTGAGTGTGGTTACCGGAAGCAGTGTCGTGCCTGCGTTGGATGCTGAAGATTTGGTTAATGGCAACGCGGATTTGACCTTTGCGGGTGGACTGACTCCAGGAATAGCAAAGCTAGTGAGTGTTTCTGTTGCGGATAAAGTGACGCGTGTGCCAACAACGGATGCGAGTTTTACGGCTGCCATTACTCGCACGACCGGAGGGGTGAAGGGGACCGTTGTTCATCCCGCAACGGCCAAAGCTGTGAATTGGCAGGCCATTTTGTTTCAGAAGGCGGGTATTCATCAGGGTGGGCATGGCTTTTTTCTTTCTCCATTGCCAAAACCCGTGACGGGCCTTGGCGAGAGTGGGGCGGTGTTATTCAAAGCCAAATAGAATTCGGAGAGAGGTCTGGATCAGGTTTTGCAGCGGGTGATACCTGACCAAAAAGGCATTTTTTAGGTGACAGAGGGGAAACGCCTGCTTTGATGGCCCATGGGCGAAATACCTTCTTTAGCACTCAGTTTTGACGATGTATTGGTGCTCCCCGGGCTGAGCCAAGTGCTTCCTTCCGAGGTGCGTTTGGATGCTTGCCTGGGTGATGTCATTTCCTTGAACATACCGGTTTTATCCTCGGCGATGGATACCGTGACGGAGTCGGAGTTGGCTATTGCTTTGGCTCGAGAAGGTGGTTTGGGGGTCATTCACCGGAATGCGCCGATTGATCATCAGGCTGAGCAGGTGGCGAAGGTGAAGCGCTCAGAAAACACGGTGATTCAGAGTCCCCACAGTGCCCGGCCTGAGACTCGGCTGGGGGATTTGAATCGACTGATGCACGAGAAGGGGGTGAGTGGATTCCCGGTCGTTGACCCCGATGGGAGATTGGTGGGCATGGTGACGAGTCGGGACATGTGGTATATTGAGGATGAAAACACGCCGGTTTCTGAAATCATGACGCCGTTGGACAGGTTGATCACGGCGGCTCCGAACACGAGTTTTGATGAGGCTCTGAAGATCCTTTACACTCACCGGATTGAGAAGCTGCCTTTGGCGGATGCGGATGGTAAGCTTGCGGGTCTGATTACGAAGCAAGACATCATCAAGCGCCAGATGTATACCAGTGCGGCGAAGGATGGAAACGGGCAACTGCGGGTGGGAGCTGCTGTTGGGGTAGGTGATGATTGTGTGGAGCGGGCATTGGCGCTGAAGGAGGCAGGGGCAGATGCGGTGTTTATCGATGCTGCGACAGGGCATACGACCCGTGTGATGCAGGTGGTGGAACGTTTGCGCGGGGCATTGGGGGATGGGTTCCCGGTGGTAGCGGGGAATGTCGTGACGGCCCAGGGGGCATTGGATCTGATGTCGGCAGGTGTGACTGCTCTGAAGGTAGGGGTGGGACCGGGGTCGATCTGCACGACTCGGGTTATTTCGGGAGTGGGAATGCCGCAGTTCACAGCGGTGCAAATGGTGGCAGAGGTGTGTCGTCCCCGGGGCGTCACTGTGATCGCGGATGGCGGGATCCGGTATTCCGGCGATATTGTCAAGGCTTTGGCAGCGGGTGCGGACTGTGTGATGCTTGGGTCACTGCTTGCAGGAACTGCGGAGAGCCCAGGGAACATGGTGAAGTCACAGGGGCGTACGTTTAAAGAGTATCGCGGCATGGGTTCTTTGAAGGCCATGCGCAAAGGGTCGGGCGATCGATATGGTCAGAATTCGTCTGGCAAGTTGGTGCCGGAGGGTGTGGAAGCGCGAGTGCCATTTAAGGGGCCGCTTTCTGATGTGGTGTTTCAATTGATGGGTGGACTCCGATCTGGCATGGGATATGTGGGCGCTCAGAATCTGGATGAACTTCGTGCCAAGGCCCAGTTTGTTCGCATAACGGCTGGTGGGCTCAAAGAGAGCCATCCGCACGATGTCGTGATCACCGAAGAACCGGTGAACTATGAACCCGCTAGTTGATTCCTTTTCTCTTTTTTGACCTCATGAATGACAACGAAGTTGCCGTGCTCGATTACGGCTCACAGTATACTCAACTCATCGTCCGCCGGGTGCGGGAACTTGGTTTTTTGGCCCATCTTTATGCTCCAACGCAATTGGCGGGGTTGAAGAATCCAGGGGCGATTATTCTTTCGGGGGGACCGCGAAGCACATCGGAGGTGGATGCGCCTGATGTGGACTTTGAGGCTTTGATGGCTTTTGGGGTGCCGGTGCTCGGGGTGTGTTATGGCATGCAACTCCTGAACATTAAGCATGGCGGCACGGTGCGTCCGGGAGTGACTCGGGAGTATGGTCCAGCGAAGCTGATCGTCAGTGAACCAGGGACGCTGTTTGAAGGCATTTCACATGAGTCTCAGATCTGGATGAGTCATTCGGATACGGTGAGTGCCTTGCCAGAAGGGGTGTCGGTGATCGCGACGAATGAGGATGCGGTGCCGGTGGCACTGCAGTTTGGGGAGCGATGCTGGGGGATTCAGTTTCACCCGGAGGTGACGCATTCCCATGAGGGGGCAGAGATTTTGAAGAATTTCCTAACGCGATCCGGGGCCAAGTTGGCGCCTTTTGACATTCAGGCGTTTAAGGCGGAGATGCTGAACCAGATTCGTGCGGATGTGGGCGATCGGGAGGTCGTTTGTGGTGTGTCTGGTGGGGTGGATAGTACTGTTTTGGCGGTGCTGTTGCATCGTGCGGGAGTGAAATTGCGGTGCATCTACATTGACACGGGATTGATGCGGAAGGGGGAGACTGCTGAAGTGATCAAGCAGTTCATTGAAGTGGGAGTGCCGATTGAGGTGGTGGACGCTAGTGCGGCGTTTCTGGGGAGGCTGGCTGGCGTGAGTGATCCGGAAGAGAAGAGGAAGATCATCGGGGGGGAATTCATTGAGCAGTTCTGGGGAGTGGCGGACAATGTGGAGTTGCTGGCTCAAGGGACGCTTTATCCTGATGTGATTGAGAGTGCTTCGAGTGGTTCGGCGGCGTCGAAGATCAAGACACACCACAACCGGGTTGATCGAATTTTGGAACTCAAAAAAGAAGGGAAGGTTCTCGAGCCTCTGGCGGAGCTGTTTAAGGATGAGGTGCGGGCTTTGGGCGCGAGTCTTGGGATTCCACATGAAGCGCTGTGGCGTCATCCGTTTCCCGGGCCTGGGCTGGCGGTGCGAGTGCCGGGGGCGTTGACGCCCGAGAAACTGGAGATTGCCCGTGAGGCAGATGCGATCTTCATCGCCGAGCTTCGCCGGAGTGGTTGGTATGAGAAAGTTTGGCAAGCCTATGCGGCTTTGCTGCCAGTCAAAACGGTCGGAGTGAAGGGAGACGAACGGTCGTATGAGCAGGCAATCTCTCTTCGTGCGGTGGTAAGTGAAGATGCCATGACGGCCGATTGGGTGGAGTTGCCTTATGAGGTGCTGCGTGCAGCATCGAACAAGATTCTGAACTCAGTCAAAGGCATCAATCGGGTGCTATACGATATCTCGACCAAGCCGCCGGCAAGCATAGAGTGGGAATGAAGCTAGTATCCGACTTTGGTCGGAGAAGAGCCTCAGAAGAGCGAATGCCGCTTGCGCTTGGGCGAAGTGAGGTGTTTTTGAGAGATGACTTGGGTCCGAAAAAGTCGGGCGGCGTTGCGTCGCGAATTGCAATCGCATCCGAAGCTGACAACCTTTGGCAGCGGATGGATTAGTGGCGTGGTAGGGCTGTTGCTTGGGTTTGGATCGTTGGGGTTGGTCTTGGTGCTGCGTTTTCCGGGCGTTTTTGGAACCGAAGAGTTAAAGGCTTTTCGGGAGGCTGGTTCGTTTCGGGGAGTGGTGTTCGGGCTAATGTTGATTGCGTATCTGAGTTCGTTGCTGAGTTTGGTGCTTCGTGACAAGAAGCTTTTGGGAGGGTTTGGGTTAGCGCTGACGTTGATGGCT
>Ga0164293_10005290_pt1 | contig 10978 bp, 7 predicted proteins | sample GEODES118metaG_FD_111487 | JGI IMG/M metagenome (GOLD analysis project Ga0164293, IMG submission 111487) | Eutrophic lake water microbial communities from Lake Mendota, Wisconsin, USA - GEODES118 metaG | ecosystem: Environmental > Aquatic > Freshwater > Lake | place: USA: Lake Mendota, Wisconsin...
GTCGCGATGGCGGCACGAACAGCGTGTTCGGAGGCGGGTACCAGCCCCGCCGAGCGACGGACGTGAGCGCGAGCGAAACCTGGTGGAGCGAGCGCGTCCGCGCAGCCAGGGCCCGAGGGCGCGAGAGGACGGCACGGAGCGCAAACTCGCGCCCCGAGGGCGCGAGAGAGCGGCGCGAAGCAGTCATTCGTGCCCCAAGGGCGCGATGGTCGCAACGCTTCAAGCCGGAACGTCCTGGGCGGGACTCGAACCCACAGCCTTCGCCTTCGGAGGGCGACGCTCTATCCAATTGAGCTACCAAGACAACGATCGAGGGAGGACTGTACCAAGCCCCCTGCCCATCGCGCTAGCCTTGGCGAGTGCGCGGCACGGATGCTCTCCAGAACGACCGATCCACCGGCCGCGGGGCTCCATCGCCACGCGCCCAGGCGTGGGCGCTCCACACGATCACCTGCGTGAACTCGCTCGGCACCGGAGTGCTCTGGAACGGACTGAGCTTCCTGGTCGAGCGTGAGTACGCCTACACCAGGCAGGAAACGCTGGCTCTGTACGTCGGTACCGCGATGGCGTACGCGGTGGCGGCCTGGTGGACGGGATCGCTCTTGAGGCGCCTGGCCGGGCACGTCAGCCCACGTGCATTCCTCGGCTGGATCTTCGTGGTTCAGGGGCTCGCCGCGCCGCTCGTGCTCATCCCGGGATCGAGCCTCGGGCTCATCGTGGCCGCGACGGTGCTCTCGGTCGCCGGAGCGATGATGTGGCCGGTGGTCGAGGCCTACGTGAGCAGCGGCAAGGATGGCCATGCCATGCGTCGATCCATCGGGCTGTGGAGCATCAACTGGATGCTCTCCGTCGGGGCGTGCCTGATCCTGATGGCGCCGCTCTACGCCACGGGCCACACGCGCTGGGCCATGGTCGCCGTGCTGCCGATCAGTGCGCTGAGCATCGTGTGCCTGCGGTTCCTGCCGCACGAGCCTGCGCCGCACGGCGAGGAACACCACGATGCACCCGATTCGTACCGACCGATGCTCGCCAGCGCGCGCGTGCTGCTGCCCACGGCGTACGTCGTGGTCGGCGCCATCAGCCCGATCCTGCCGTATGCCATCGATGCCCTGGCGATCGATCCCGCCTGGCGCACGCCGCTGGGATCACTGTGGCTCTTCGCCCGGGCGGCAGCCGTCTCGGTGCTGGCCGTCACGCACTTCTGGCATGGACGCTGGCAGGGCCTGGTGCTCGCGGCGCTCGCGCTGGCGGGCGGATTCACCATGGCCGCGCTCGCACCCAACACGCCGGCGCTCGTGACCGGACTCGTGTCGATCGGCATCGGCCACGGGCTGCTCTACTACAGCGCGCTCTACTACGCGATGCGGCTCGAGCGAGCCGACGTGGATGCAGGAGGCATGCACGAGGCGCTGATCGGCGTGGGCTACGTGGTCGGCCCGGGTGCGGCCCTGGCCGGCGGGATGTGGAACGGCGCACAGGGCATCGTCATCGTCGAACTCATCGTGCTGGCCCTGGCGATGCTGCTGGCGCTGCGGGCGTGGCGGCGCGCGGCGCGACCAGCCACTCCATGACCGCAGGCAGCACCGTCGGGACCATCATCGTGTGCCCCTCGTCGGCGTGCACGGTGCAGTCGATGCGCGCACCGCGATCCCGCATGGCCTGCGCGGAGGCCGAAATGCGCGCGGCCTCCATGAGCGGATCGAGCGCGCCCAGTTCAACGCGGATGGGCGGCAAGCCACGGATCGCGTCATCGTCCATCGAGGCACCGCCCGTGCCCGGCACGCCGCCGAAGCCGCCCCAGCCGGCCAGGAGGGCCGCACGCGCGATCGCTCCCGGCCGCGCACGCGCGATCGAACCGGTCGCCGATGCACCCATGCTGTGACCGACGATCGACACCCGAGCGCGGTCGATCCCCCACTCGCTCACGAGCCGGTCGACCAGTCCATCGAACAGCACCGGACTCGTGGCGAACACCGTCGTGTTGGGAGCCACGACCACACAGCCCAGGCGCTGGGCCTGACGGACGATCTCACCCTGGCCGTACGCCGAGAAGAACATGCACTCATCGCCACCGGCGCCGTGCAGCGCGATCACGAGCGGCGGGCTGGATCCTGCGCGCACCGAATCGGGCACGAACACGCGACACGGCACCCTCACGCCTGCAACGTCGATCATGCGCCACTGATCGCCGCGGCGCCCCACGAACAGGGGCTCGCCGCGCTCGAGCCGTTCCAGGTCCTCGTGCACCATCGACCAGACCTGCGCCTGATCCATGACCAGCTGGATGGTGCGTCGCGGCGACGGTTCGTTGGTCAGGAGCGCGGCGCGGGCGCGGGCCTCCTCGAGATCGGTGCTCGATGCGCGCCCCGCGGCGGCCGCGAGGTCGATCGCGCGCCCGGCCCTCTCGCGCAGTTCATCCGGCGATGCCTCGGTGACCGGAACGGAGCGAACGCGCATCCAGTCGCTTGCCGGATCCTTCGCGACCCGGACATCGATGGTCCGAACGCCCGCATCCACGCTCATGGGCAGCGTGACCGTGGCAGGCGGCGTGACCTCAAGCGGCTCACCGCCGCCAGCGCGCAGCGTGACGGGCGCTTCCACACCCGATCTCGGAACCTGCACGACGACGGCCATCGCTGCCTCGTCGCCTCGCAGTGCACTCCGGGCGGGAGCCACGCGCACCTGCATCGCGCGGAGCAGGTCTGCGCGCTCCTGCGCATCACGCATGCCGAGCACGTCGAGCGTGAGCGCATCGAGCGCATCGACGGCCTCGGCCATCCGGTTCTGGAAGAAGAGCAGCGTGAGGGCATCGAACCGACGATTGAGTTCCGCGCGCGCCATGCCCGCGGGGCGATCGGCGACCGCAGCTTCCAACCGCTGGAAGGCCGCGGCGAGCTCCACCTTGCTGACGGTCGCCTGCCTGGCTGCGGGATCGACCTTGCGGGCCTGCGCTGCCTGCGCACTTGCCGTCCTGAACGAGCACAACGCAACGCAGGCCATCGCCACCATCATGCCGGTGCGGAGCGCCGTGGTCATGGTGCGGTCGCCTTGATCGATGAGAGTGCCGCGAGCGCCGCATCGCGCGCCGTCGCGTGGTCCACGATGGGGCGCGGATAGGTGTCGCCCAGCGCCACGCCGGCGGCCTCGAGCACGGCGGTGGGCGCTTCCCACGGCTTGTGGATCAGCTTGTTCGGCATGCGCGACAGCTCCGGGACCCACTGGCGCACGTAGGCACCGTCGGCGTCGAACTTCTCACCTTGGAGGACCGGATTGAAGATCCGGAAGTACGGCGCGGCATCGGCGCCACAGCCGGCGCTCCACTGCCAACCCAGCGAATTGCTCGCAAGATCCGCATCGAGCAAGGTCTCCCAGAACCAGTCGGCACCGCGGCGCCAGTGCTGCCGCAGGTGCTTCACGAGGAACGAGCTCACGACCATGCGCACGCGGTTGTGCATCGTGCCGGTCGACCAGAGTTCGCGCATGCCGGCATCCACGATCGGGTACCCCGTCTGCCCCCGCTGCCATCGCCGCAGCGCCGCGCGATCATCGCTCCAGGGGAACGCCTCGAAGGCCGGCTGGAGCGGACGCTCGGCCGTGTGCGGGAAGTTGGCGAGCACGTGGTGGGCAAAGTCACGCCAGAGCAATTCGGCCTGGAACTTGTCGATCGCCGCACGCCATGCAGGCTGTGCCTGGGCCGCACGCTCGGCCTCGTGCCAGATCCGGCGCGGCGAGAGTTCCCCTGCATGCACGTGAGGACTCAAGCGGCTCGCGGCGGGGCGCGAAGGGAAATCCCGACCATCGGCGTACACCGACACCGGCCCGGCGAGGAATGCCTTCAACCGTTCCTTGGCGCCCGCCTCACCCGGCGTCCACAGCGCATGGAACCCCTGGTCCCACGGCATCCCGGGCTGCAGGGCGAGTGAGTCGAGCGAGTCGCCCGCGAGCTCACCCTTGAACCACGGCACCGTTCGCGGCGCACCGCGCGCGGCATCGAGGCTGCACCTGCCGCGCCAGGCCTTCGAGAACGGCGTGTAGACCTTGTAGGGCACGCCGGTCCCGGTGCGGAGCGACCAGGGATCGTGCAGCAACGACCCGTTGGCCCAGACCACCCCGACGCCGGCGTCGGCCAGCGCGCGCTGCGCAACGAGGTTCGCCGCACGGGGCGCAGGCTCGAAGCGTTCGTTGGCGTAGATCGTGTCGGCGCCCGTCGCTGCCGCGATGGTGCGCAGCACGTCCGCGCGTGGTCCGGACCGGATCACCAACCGACCACCGAGTGCGCGCATCGAGGCATCCAGGGCAGCCAAGGATCGATGCAGCCACCACCGGCTCGCCGCACCGGGCGCCCAGGTGCCCTCACCCTCGGGATCCCAGATGAAGAGCGCGATGACCGGTTCCCCACGCTCGCACGCGGCCCGCCAGGACGGCTGGTCATCCAACCGGAGATCGTTCGAGAACCAGCAGATCGATGGTGCCATCACGCGCGTCCGAGTTCGAAGTCAAGGGCATCCTGCAGGAGCGGGAAGTCCCACCGGAATCCGAGGTCGGTCGCACGCGTGGGCTTCGCGAACTGACCACGCAGGAGCAGCGATTCGCCCATCTCGCCGAAGAGCATGCGGACCACGGCGGCAGGCATCGGCGCGATGGCAGGTCGCCGCAGGCTGCGGCCCAGCGCCTTGGCGAACCGGCGTTGCTCCACCGATTCGGGCGCGACCGCGTTCACCGGACCGCTCCAGCGCTCGTCCACGATCGCCGTCGCGATCATGCCCAGCAGGTCATCGGATGCAATCCAGGAGATGCCCTGACGACCCGATCCGATCGGACCACCGGCTCCCAGCAGGAACGGCGTGCGCATCTTCGCTACGGCACCGCCCGCGGCCGTGACCACCATGCCCGCGCGCAGGAACACCACGCGGATCCCCGCATCGATCGCGGGTTGCGCGGCGGCCTCCCAATCCCGGGCGAGCTGCGCGATGAAGTCATCCCCCGCCCGATCGCCCTCGTCCACCGGGCGCCCGTGGTCGGTGCCGTAGATCCCGATGCCGCTCATGCAGACCAGGACCTTGGGCTTTCGCTCCAAGCCGGCCAGCAACGTGCAGAGATGGTGCGTGGCGGCGATGCGACTCTCGCGCAGGACGTCCTTGCGCGCGGGCGTCCATCGCTCATCGGCCAGGTTCGCACCAGCCAGGTGCACGATCGCGTCGAGCGATCCGAAGGGCGCCGTCGCCACGCGCTCGCCACCGGGGTTCCACTGGATCTCGCCGCGGCTGGCGCTCGCCGATCCGCGCGTCAAGCGCTTCACGCTCGTCCCGCCCGTCGTCAGGAAGGCCTGCAGCTGCCGGCCGACCAGCCCGCTGGCACCGGTGATGCCGACGCACATCCCCGCGAGCGCCGCACACTCGCGATGCCGGAGCAGGTCGTTCGCCAGGCGTCGGTGGCGGAACCGGAAGGCCCGCTCCAGATCGCCGCGGACCATCCATCCGCCGAGGATCGAACCCAACGGCGGCAGAGGGAGTTCGTACTGGATGTCATCGGTGATGGCGCTCGCCGCGCCACGCTCCTCGAAGCGGTGCTGGTGGCGCCAGCGACGGAACGGACCGCGCACCTGCAGGTCGACGAACCCCGTCGCTGGATCGACCTGCTCATGGCGGGCGATCCACCGGATCGGCAACAGCCCCTTGTGCAGGATGAACTCGGCGATCGCACCATCGACCATCGGCACGGGTGCCTTGAGCACGTCCACCTCCTCCCATGGTGGAAGCATGCGCTGCAGCGCGCCCTCGCGCATGTGCCAGTGGGCGAGGTCACCTCGCGACGCAGGCATCGGACTCGATCGCGTGAATCGGCTCATCGGAGGGCCTCGACGGTGATCGGCTTGCCGTGCACCAGCAGCTCACGCACGATCGAGGCCACTCGCTCATCGCCACGGCGCTGGTCCGCCGAACGCTTCCGCACGCTTCCCATCACAAGACTCATGCGGGGATTCTCCCTCAAGGACGCTTCGTGGCGGCTCAGGAAAGCCCAGTACATCGGCGTGATCGGGCAGGTCGTGCCCGGCTGGAACCGGCATCCGTCGCAGAAGTCGCCCATCTTGCGGATGTACGCACTGCCGCAGACGTACGGCTTGGTCGTCATCACGTCCCCTGCACTGTAGGTGGCCATGCCGAGCACGTTGGGCTCGACGACCCAGTCCCAGGCATCCATGTACGCCACCCAGAACCAGTCCGCCAGCTCCCGCGGGTCCACCTCGAGCAGCGTGGCCAGGTTGCCGAGCACCATCAAGCGGGTGATGTGGTGGCTCCAGGATTCGGCCCACACACCCTCCACGACCTGGTCCAGGCATCGAAGCCCACTCGGTGCGCCCCAGAACGCGGGCGGGATCGGCGTGGTGCCGCCCCCATCCTTCGCCGCCCACGATGGACGCGCGCCGCCATCGACCTCGTCCGGTGCACGAACGGAGGGCGACCAGGCGCGACCGGACCACCGGGCGAAGCCGCCGTCGCCCGGGCGCGCGGCGACAGGTCCCGTCGACCTCCCCACGCCCGAGCGGAAACCATCGGTTGCATCATGGATGTGGTGCACGAACTCGCGCCATCCGATGACCTGCCGCACGAAGCCCTCCCGACATGCCAACGGAATGTCGAGCGCCAGCACATCCTTGACCAGGCGCGCCGGGAGGATGCGAAGCAGGTTGAGCACCGGCGAGATGCGGGAGTGGAACAATCCCCTGCTCCGGGTGCTCATCGCGTCCTCGAAGGGACCGAAGTGCGGCAGACAGTCACGCAGCGCCCAGGCCCAGAGTGCATGCGTGTCCTCCAGCGTCGCCGGCAGCGCGCACACGTCCACCGTCCCCGGGTGGTGCGCAAAGCGCTCGTTCAGCTCGCGCTGGACCTCGGCCCGGCGCGGCGTCATGGCAAACACCGGTGGCTCCGGCGCCGCGGGCACGCCGTCCCATCGCTCGCGATTCTCCGCGTCGAACGACCACGCCCCACCCTCAGGGCGCCCGGACGCATCGACCATGATGCCAAGCCGCTTGCGCACGCGGCGGTAGAACGCGTCCATCCGCCAGCCACCCTTGGGCATCGGGCCCAGGTCATCCGGGCTCGTCATCCATCCCTCGTGCGGCACGAACCTCAGCAAGCCCTCGGCGACCAGCGGTTCAAGTTCGGCACGCATCTCGCGCTCGGCCGGCTGCATGCACACGATGGGGCCCGCAGGCGCAAGGCTTCGATGCGCCGACCGCACGAGCTCGACCATCGGGGCGGCGCCACGCTCGCAGTGCACCGCGCGACCGGCAGCGCGGCACTCATCGGCGAACTCGCGTGCATTGAGGAGCAGCAGCGCCAACCGCTGGCGGTGATTCGGCCGACGCGACATCCACTCATCGCTCTCGACCAGGAGCACGCCGGCCTGCGGATCGCTCGCGAGCGGACCGACCTCGTTCGTGAGCTGATCCGGAAGCGCGAGCACCCAGACGGCGCTGCGAAGCCCCGGCGGCGGTGCATCGGCCTGTTCCGCCGATCGCACGCCCGGCGAGCGACCGACCGATCGGCGTTCCGGCGGTACGTCGAGGGCCTTGGTCCGGGGGCGATGCATCGTGGCGGCTTCGCGGGCCGCGTCCGGCAGATGCAGCCAAGCCGCGACGATCGATAGCATCGCGCGCGTGCTGCGTGCGCTTGCCCCCTTGCTGGTCTTGGCCGCGACCCTCGTCGCCGCCGCGGACGACGGCCTGTCCCGCGTCCGATCCACCAAGGTCATGCGCTGGGGCTGCGACGTCAGCGGCGGCGCACCGTTCGCGTTCCCCGATCCGTCCGACCCCGACCGTGTCATCGGCTTCGAGGTCGAGATCGCCGAGGAACTCGCCCGTCGGCTCGGCGGGCGGGCCGAGCGCTTCAGCGCCGATTGGCTCGCCCTGATCGATGCCCTCGAGGCCGATCGGTGCGACGTACTCATCAACGGCTTCGAGGTCACCGCCGAGCGCAAACGTGTGGTGTCGTTCTCGACGCCGTACTTCCGCTACGCCCAGCAGCTCGTCGTCCGGTCGGAAGACCGCGATCGATTCACGTCGCTGGCCGACCTCACGGGCCGACCGATCGCCGTCCTCAACGGCTCGGCAAGCATCGAGAGCCTGGATGCCGCCGGCGTGCCGCCGTCGCTCATCGTCCAGTACGACGACTCGCTGGCACCCTTCACGGAGACGATCCTGGGCCGCGTCGATGCCTGCCTGCAGGAGTCCTTCATTTCTCGGTTCTTCGCGGGCCACGATCCACGCTTGGCGTTGGTCGATGCCACGTTCGATCCCGGCGTCTACGCGGTGGTCGTCCGCAAGGGTGACGCTGCGCTGCTGAACGAGCTCAACGCCGCCCTCGCCGGCATGCAGGCCGACGGCACCCTCGGACGCATCCTGCAACGATGGGGTCTCTGGGACGACGCGCAGCCCGCGCTGGGCACCCAACGGGGCCCCGTGGTCGCCACGATCCCCGAAGCGCAGGGCACGCCGCCCGAGGATGGATTGCCGTGGACGCTCGTGCTGTGGTCGCTGGCGCGCGCAGCGACGATGACGGCGCTGCTGACCGTCGTGAGCATGCCCATCGCCACGTTGGCCGGCCTCCTGCTGGCCATCGCGATCCTGCATGGCCCGAGGCCACTGAGCCGCATCTGTCATGCCTACGTCCTCGTGACCCGCGGCACGCCGCTGCTCGTGCAGATCTTCCTCCTCTACTACTCGCTCCCCGCACTCGGCGCCTGGCTGGGCATTCCCGAGCTGCTCACCTGGAACAAGGTCGTCGTCGGGATCGTGTGCCTGGCCGCCAACTACGCCGCCTACGAAGCCGAGATCCACCGTGCGGCGCTGCAGGCGATTCCCCGTTCGCAGTGGGATGCGGCCCGCGCGCTCGGGCTCACGCGTTGGCAGACGCTGCGCTTCATCGTCGTGCCGCAGAGCTGGCGCCTGTCCCTGCCGGCGATCATCAACGACCTCAACAGCCTGATCAAGGACTCCAGCCTGGTGAGCATGATCGGCGTCCAGGAACTGCTCGCGGTGGCCCTGGGCATCGGCAAGGCGAGCTTCGCCGTCCCGAGCATGCTCGTGGCGGCTGCGGCGTTCTACCTCGTGCTCAGCCTGCTGGCTGACTGGTTCGGACAGTCCCTCGAGCGGAGAGCCCGTGCCGTGCGCGCCCTTCCGGAGCCCATCCACCGATGACGACGCCGGCCCTCGAAGCCCAGGGAATCTCGAAACGGTGGCCGCGCACGGGCGCCGTGCTCGAGGACTGCTCGCTGCGCGTCGAGCGCCGGACCGTGCATGCGCTGATCGGCTCGAGCGGAAGCGGCAAGAGCACGTTGCTGCGCTGCCTGGCCTTGCTTGATCCGCCTGACTCGGGATCGATCCGCGTCGATGGCGTGCTGGCGGCCGGCGAGGGCGCCGTCGCCGCCGACCCGAGCCTGCGACGCTCGATCGGCGTGGTGTTCCAGGAACCGAGCCTCTTCACGCACCTGACGGCGCTGGCCAACGTGGCGCTCGCACCGCATCGTGTCCTGGGCCTCGATCCCGGGGATGCCCACGAGCGTGCGCGCCGTGCCCTCGATCGCGTGCATGCGCTGCACCTGGGCGATCGTCATCCGGAAGCCCTCTCCGGCGGCGAACGACAGCGCGTGGCCATGGCCCGGGCGCTGGCCATGGAGCCGACCGTCCTGCTCTGCGACGAACCCACGTCGGCCCTGGATCCCATGCTCACGCGCGAAGTGATGGCCGTCCTGCGCGACCTGGCGCTCGACGCCGGGACGACGATGGTGGTGGTCAGCCATGACATGGAGTTCGTGACGGCCGCCGCGGATTCGTTCGACTTCCTGCACGCGGGCCGCATCCGGATCTCCGGCAGCGTCGACCGCCTCGGGACCCGCGGGGTCGATGACGAGCTGGACCGATTCCTGCAACGCTCCTGAACCGAACGCCTCGGCCGAGGCTGCGTAGACTCCTCATCATGGCCGTCCCGAATGACCCGACGTCGGGCGCATCGCCCGCATGCGCCCCCTGCTCACGACTGGGCTTCGTCATCACTCGCCTGGCTGTTCCGGCGTGGATCACCGCCGGCTCGCTCACCAAGCTCGTCGAGAACGATCCGCGCAACCTGCCCAAGCCGATCTTCGACCTGGTGCTGTCGCTCGACGGCACGTTCGGTCTCCAGGGCGTCGCGTGGATGGACTTCGCGCTGCGCTCGATCTGCGGCGCCGAGTTCATCATCGCCGGCATGATCCTGTGCATGCCCAGGCTCGCCCGCCCGCTTGCCGTGGCGGTGCTCGCGCTTTTCTGCGCCATCCTGCTCTGGCTCATCGGCACCGGCTGGGCCAAGGATGGCTTCGAGGCCGTGCTCAAGGGTTCGTGCGGCTGCTTCGGCAAGTCGGGCATGAACCCGCTGTACATGCTGCTCATCGACGGCGCGCTCCTCGGCGGCGTCGTCCTGACGCGACGGGCCTGCAGGAACGACCATCATGCCTGGACCGCCGGCGCCGGTCGCGCCGCCCTCGTCGCGGCCATCGGCATCGCCGTGGCGTTCGGCATGCCGGCACGCACGGTCACGCTCGAGGACCCCGCGTCGACGACACCGTCAACCGACGGCGCTTCAGGCGGCTCCGCGCCGGTGAACCCCAACGGCGCCGGCAGTTCCCCGACGACCGAGCCGACCACGCCGAAGGATCCCGTCGCCGCGCCTCCGGTCGTCCCCGCAGCCTCAGCGTGGCCGGCTCGACCCGCGAGCGTCCAGCCCTACTACCTGCCTGAGTTCGCGGGCTGGGTCGGCAAGCCACTCGCGTCGCAGCCGGAGATGGCGCTGCTCGATGCGCCCCCGCCGGCATCGATCGCCAGCGGCACCTGGATCGTGATGCTCTACCGCGCCGATTGCGAGCACTGCCATGAGGTGCTCGAGACGCACTTCGTCGGCACCCTGAAGCGGCCCACGCTGCTCATCGGCATTCCCGACCACGA